>Ga0315537_1001209_pt1 | contig 20337 bp, 20 predicted proteins | sample SalMarSW160270MG_FD_203091 | JGI IMG/M metagenome (GOLD analysis project Ga0315537, IMG submission 203091) | Salt marsh sediment microbial communities from the Plum Island Ecosystem LTER, Massachusetts, United States - Salt Marsh Sediment SW1602-70 ...
TTGTTCATTGGATAGGGTTATAGATAACTTAGAATGATCTTGGCTGCGCGTTCCGAGGCACCTGCCTCCCCGAGTTGATGGACGACCTCCGCTAAGGAGCGAACGATACGATCGTGATAGAACTGGTTGAGGATGATTGCTTCCACTTCGGTGGCAATGTTCGGCGCTGAAGCGTAAGTCTGGATAAATTCTGTGACAATCTGCTGTCCGGCTACGAGGTTGGCAATTGTAATAAAAGGGACTTTGACCAGACGTTTTCCAAGCCGGTAAGATATTCCGGACATTTTATAGATTACGGTAAAAGGTTTCTGAAAAATTGTAGCTTCAAGGGTTGCAGTTCCTGACGCCATAATCAATCCATCTGACTCCTGGATTAGTTGATGATTGTGGTTTTTGATCCAGAAAAACAGATCATCTTTATCATTGATGAAGTGTTCTATGTTAATTTCGGGAGCGACAGCAACGGCAGCTTTAATTGCTGGAAATTTTTTCTTGAGCAGACTAATGGTATTAATCATTACCGGCAAATGCCGCTCGACCTCCTGTTGACGGCTGCCGGGAAAGAGACCAATAAAGGGTTTTGCATCGGGAGGTCTTAATGATTGGACAACTTCATTTTGCTGTTGTTCTTTGGCAATTTGGTCTAAAAGCGGATGCCCTACAAAGTGGGCGGTAACACCGCGCTTTTGAAACCACTCTTCTTCGAAAGGCAGAATACATAAAACCTGTTGCGTGTATCGCTTAATTTTTTTTACTCGCGATTCCCGCCAAGCCCAGACCTGCGGGCTGATGTAATATATCACCGGTATATGGCGTGCCGTCAATGCCTTTGCCAAGCGGAGATTAAAGCCGGGGTAATCAATGACTACTGCGAGATTTGGTTTAGTGTTGTCAAGGTGATTCAAGGTGGTTTTCCACAATCGGCGCACTGCAGGTAAATGTTTTATCACTTCGGCAAATCCCATGAAGGATGTTTCCCGAATGTGACAGATCAATTCTACCCCGGCAGCCGCCATGTTGTCGCCGCCAACTGCCATAACATTTATTTCCGGCTCGAGCTTTTTCAGAGCGGCAACCAGATTGCCGCCATGAATATCCCCGGAAAGTTCCCCGGCCGAAATGAAAATGCGTTTCGCAGCCATTTATCTATTAATTAGGACCTCTTTTAATATTACAATCAGGAGGATAGTAGTCTGATTTATGAGGGTAGACTTTTCAGCCTTGAATACCCTTCTCCAAGGGACCCGTGAAATGGTATTATCCGACTGCCAGGCAGTAGAGCGTGGAATCAGGCGGGGCACATTTTGGACATATTCAGCGTATTTTTCTCTAAATAGATTGGATAGGGTTTTTTCCTCCAGGGAAATAATCAAGCCGTACTGAATTATGAAAAAGGTCAGGGAAATGACGACCAGCCAGGGCAGCCACGGACCTCCAGCAAAGAGAGCAAATCCAAGATAGATCATGATGTTTCCCAGATAAAGGGGATTGCGAACGTGAGAGTAAATCCCGGCGGTACTCAATTTTTTAGCGCCAACGTTGCGGGTTCGGGTTCGACCTCCGGCAATTCTGACACCGTTGATCCGAATCGCTTCACCTGCTACTGCCAGAATCAGACCGACAAGCGCGCCCCATCCGGACATTTTTGATTGGAAAATCAGTAACAAGATAAAAGGAATCGGAGTTAGACCGCGGTATTTAAAGGCCGCCTCGCGAATACCCATTAAAGTACTCTTTTTAAATTGCGGTTAATTTGGTTTTCAATTTGAATGGCTATTTCGAGAGCTTTTTTGCCGTCTTCGCCGGTTACCGGCGGCTTGGTGCCATTTTCAATTGCCCTGATAAAGGCTTTAAGTTCTGCCTGCAAAGCGTTTGATTTGGGGGTTTCAATCATTTGATAAGTAATTACTCTTTTACGATTGATGTCAGTGTTAACTTCAGCGACGGCAACGGTTCCAGGCGGCAGCTTCTGGGAGTTTTCAGTCAGGGAGTAGATTTCAGTTTGATTTTTGAGAAAATCGACCGAGACGTAAGCGTCACGCTGAAAGATCCGCATTTTCCGCATCTGTTTGTTCGAAACCCGGCTGGCGGTGATATTGGCAACACAGCCGTTATTGAATTTCAGACGGGCGTTGGCAATATCAATATTTTTAGTCAAAACCGGAGCACCGGCGGCATCAATTTGTTCAATCTCTGATTTTACTAAAGATAGAATAATGTCAATATCGTGAATCATCAGGTCAAGAATAACGGCCACATCGGTTCCGCGGGGATTGAAAGGCGAAATCCGATGGGATTCAATAAAGAGCGGGTCTACCGCAACATTCTTCAAGCTTGCCAGGGCCGGATTAAAGCGTTCGATATGGCCCACTTGCAATACCCGGTTTTTTTGGTGAGCAAGGGCGATAATTTCGTTAGCTTCGGCGATTGTTTGCATAAAGGGTTTTTCACAAAAGACATGCTTGTTTTTCAGCAAGGCGGATTTAGCTACTGGGTAATGCGAAATTGTTGGTACTACAATTGAAACGGCATCGCAATTTTCGAGCAGGTCATCGAGACTGTAAAAGATAGGAATCTGAAATTCTTTGGCAATTTGAGTTCGACGTTCGCTGTCGGCATCAAAAAAGCCGATTAGTTCTGTATTGGTCAGAGATTGGAGATTCTTAATGTGCCACTGACCTAAATAGCCGGCACCGATCACACCCATTTTAACCATCGCGTCCTCATGATTGTTATGAAATATAATTCCCGGATGGCAATATTAAAAATACTAGTTGCCTGGTGCCTGATTTTGGTTCTTTGAAAGGGATATTATTGCAGATGGGGAAGAACCCCTATTTCTTTGACATTCCTTCGGAAATTTCGTATTTTTCGGCGTTAAAAAAGGATAATAACAATTCGATATTTAAAGAAATCCTATAGAGTCATTGCCAACCGTCGCAAAGACGAGAAAAGATTGTTGATAGCCTTTGTAGGGGTGCTGTTGATGTTCTCAGCTGTGCTGGTTTATTTCTTTCCCCGATCTGCTCCATCTAAAAATTTGATACTTTATGAAGGTCGTACGTTTTTCAGTATCACTCTTCGTCAGGCACTGGTGGAAAAGGGATTCAGGGAAATTAAGGGCGGCGCTAATGATTCTCAGAAACCTGTTTTGAGTTTTGAAATTCCACCGCAGCTAAGCGAGGAACAGGCGCTGACAATCCTGCGTCAGATAATCCGCCGCAAAGCCTGTACCCTACATTCGATTAATCGCCTTTCGCAAACTGCAGGCTTTACGGCTATTATTGATTATTGTGGTCAGGCGATCGGTTCAATCACGCTGCTAAAAGGCAGCGAGTTGTCCGATTATCGGCTCTGGCGGAAAGCAGCCAGGCCTCAACCGCAGCTGGCAATTATCATTGATGATTTTGGTTTTAGCAATAACGAGGTTATTAGGGGATTCATTCACTTGGATGCCAAACTATCTATGTCAGTAATACCCGGTCATAACTACTCCAGCTGGTCCTCTGTGGAAGGTAAAAAAAATGGTAAGGAGATATTAATTCACATGCCGATGGAACCGGAACGAAGCGAGGGCAATATCGGACAGGAACCGTATCTAATCCGAAAAAATATGCAATCTTCTGAAATAGAACAGAAAATTGCAGCCGCCTTCCAGGAATTACCTGAAGCCAGCGGGATGAATAATCATATGGGATCACTGGTGACCGCTGATTCCGACATAATGAAGATGGTTATTAATAGCCTGAAAAGAAAGGGATTATATTTTGTTGATAGTTTGACCTCGCCGCGCAGCGTAGCTTACGAAGTGGCTAAGAATCAGGGCGTGCGAGCCGGAATTCGTTCGGTATTTCTTGATAATGTTCGGGATAAAAGCGAAATTGAGGCGCAATTTGAAAAAGCTCTCGAGGTTGCCCGGCGGCGTGGAAAAGCAATAGCAATCGGACATGTTAATCCGGAAACGCTGGAAGTACTGAAGCAATTGATCAAATCCGGCAAGATTGCTGGAGTTGATTTATGTTTTGCCTCTGAAATTGTATCGTGAAAGGACTGAATATCAATGCCTTATCTGGAAGTAAATCTCGATCCCTTTATTGAACTGGGGAAAATCAGCGGATTGGCGCTTGCCAATCCGGTTAATCTCTTGAGCTACATTGAAGCTGCCGGCGCTTCCGGAATCTGTTTGACCTATAAACCGGAGATGGATCAGTTAAATAATATGACCTTATTGCGGGCGTTGAGTAACTGTCGGATTAATATGAGAGTGCCGACAGATATGCAAATTCTGCAAAAGGTTATCCTCTTGCATCCGGATTTAGTGACAATAGTTGATCTTGATAATGATGATACGACCGTCCGAATCCCTTCCAAACAGATTAAAGAACTGGTTAATTCGGTGTTGAGTGTGGGGGGATTGGGAGTCGCTCTCCGCTTAAAACCGGAAGTGAAGCAGCTGAAAGAAGCTTATCAGTTAGGGATTGACGAAGTCGAGGTGGCAACCAATGAACTAGCCCCGCACAGCCAGCAAATTCCCTTTCTGGAATGCCTGGAGAAGATTACCCACGCTATTCATATCGGTAGTCGGAATAACCTGCGGATTTCGGCCGGCGGGAATCTCAATCGTCATCTAATTCGGGAATTGGTTGACGTGATTGATCTGGAATTTATTTCTGTAGGTCGGGCTTTGTTGTCACAGGCTCTGATTTTTGGATTTGAAAGCGCATTGCGGGAGATAACGGAGATTATTTATTAGATTGAGGAGATTATTGCAATGATTTTGGTTTCGAAATTGTGTCGGGGGGATATTATCGAGTACTTCCACATTGGTTATGCGGTTGCCATTGACGAAAAGGGTGAACTTCTGTTTTCCGCTGGCGAACCGGAGTATCCGGTTTTCATCCGTTCAGCGGCTAATCCGTTTATTGCAGCTGCTCTATTGGAGTCCGGAGCGATTGAAAAGTATAAATTGAATGATGAAGAGATTGCAATTATCTGTGCCAGTCATAACGGAGAGGCATTTCAGACTGAAGTTATTAGTTCAATTTTAAAGAAAATTGATCTGACCATTGAGGATTTGTTGTGTGGTATTCACCCACCTTTTGATCGTCCCAGTTACGAGCAGTTGATTCTCCAGGGTCGGCGGGCGACAGCTATCCACAATAATTGTTCCGGGAAACATGCCGGAATGCTGGCTATCTCACGGGCGCTCGGCGTTACCCCGGATAACTATATAGATATCGAGCATCCGGTGCAGCAGCGAATCTATGAGAAAATCAAATTTTATTCCGAAAAGGACAAGATTCCAATTGAGGTTGATAACTGCAATGCCCCAACCTTTTTTCTGCCGCTTTACAACCTGGCGTTAATGTACCGCAAATTGGTAATGGGAGCAGACGACTACCTCCAAAGAATCTTTCATATCATGAACCTCCATCCGAAACACGTTGGCGGTAAGAGTCGCTTTGATACCGATTTTATGATTGCTTTAGGCGGCAAAGGAGTGTCCAAAATTGGCTCGGAGGGGGTTCGTGGAATAGGTATTCGGACAGATTCCGGAAAATACATCGGCATCGCCATCAAGGTTCTGAGTGGTAGCTGGAAAGCAACCGATTCGGTATCAATTGCGGTGCTTAAGCATCTGCGACTTGTGGATGATGAGATCCTGGCAAAGCTGGACAAATATTACCACACTCCATTAAAAAGTTATTCCGATAAAGATATTGGCAGGTTTGAGACTGAGGTAGTGGTCGAAGAAACCGGCTAAATTATCCGCGGTTTATTAGTGGCTTAATCTGATTGAATCTTTTCGATGATAAAAACGATCTTTTTCGATTTGGGCAATGTACTGATCAATATCAAACGGGATCGAGTAATCCGCGAATTTGCCCAATTATTGAAACTCTCGTTACAGACTGTTCAAGAAATTGCCTCTTCACCGCTTGAGAAAGAATTCGAACTGGGTCTTCTTGATAGCAATCAGTACTTGCAGCAGCTGCATCAGAGATATGGAATCCTGGATGAAATCAACCTCGACAATTTAATTGAACTATGGCAGAAACCTTTTGAAGAAAATTTGGAAATTTCCCAGTTACTTCCAATTTTAAAGAAACAGGCCGGGCTTGCAATTATCTCGAATACCAATGAGCTGCATATCCAGGCGGTACGTCGGAAATTCCCCATGCTGGATATTTTTGATACTCTAGTGTTTTCGTTTAAGGTGGGTGTGCTGAAGCCAGATGAACGGATTTTCCGGAAAGCACTTCAACTTGTTCATGCTCAACCCGCAGAGTGTATTTTTATTGATGATTTACCAGAAAATGTAGCAGCTGCCGAACAAGTTGGTATCAGAGCTCATCACTTTCGTACATCGAGTCTGTTGCAGGATTTTCTGCTGGAATCGGGATTTTCTCTGGACGGTTCACAGCTATAACCGCGAGGGCATTTTATTGTTGCTAATATTTGTGACAATACTATTCTTACGATATTTATATATATAGTAACTTGCATAATTGTCGTTCTAAATTGACCAAATCATTTTACAGCGAGGAAGGCTGAGAACCTTATCATGGTTAGTCATAGTTGGACCGCAATTCTTCCTCCATTAACGGCAATTTTTTTAGCGATTGTTACTCGACAGGTATACATAGCCCTGTTTTTAGGAATTTGGCTGGGTTGGACAGCTATGGTTGGCTGGAATCCACTTTTGGGTTTACGGGAAGCCATCGAAGCATTGGTTAATACATTCCAAAATTCAGGGAATACCAAAGTCATCCTTTTCAGCATGTTGGTCGGCTCACTGATAGTTCTGATGCAACATTCCGGTGGAGTATCAGGATTTCTGTCCTGGATAAGCAAAAAGGGGATGGTGAAAAAGCGTCGTGATGTAGAATTACTCTTATGGCTTACCGGCATCGTGATTTTTATTGAAAGTAATATCAGTAATCTGGTGATTGGTGCCTTAGGGCGGCCCCTGTTTGATCGTTTTAAAATTCCCCGGGAAAAGCTGGCTTATTTAGCGCATTCTACTTCAGCCCCGGTGTGTATCCTGATTCCCTTCAATGGTTGGGGTGCAGTGCTGACTGGTTTATTACTGACGCAGCGGATTGAATATCCTTTTAATACGGTTTTGAGAGCGGTGCCTTTTAATTTTTATGCACTTTTTACAATTCTATTGATGTTAGTAATTATTTTCAGCGGTCGCGATTTTGGACCGATGGCTAAGGCTGAACGGCGCTCCCGGGAAACGGGCAAGCTGGTTCGTGATGGTGCTCAGTTGCTGGCAGCTGAAGAGGTCATTGTCATGCCAGTTAAAGCAGGTGTAAGACCGCATCCAATCAATATGCTGGTTCCGCTAATGGTGATGGTCCTAACGGTACCAATTGGTTTATATCTTACCGGCAATGGGAAAATAACTTTAGGTTCTGGTTCAACAGCGGTATTCTGGGCGGTCTTGATGGGAATTTTTACCGCGGCAGTTTTATATAAAATTCAGCGCATTTTTTCCCTGAAGGAGATACTTGATCTTGTTTTAAAGGGAATTGGTGGACTGATTCCGATGGGATTGCTGATGGTTTTAGCTTTTGCGCTGGGATCCGTTTGTGATGAAATTGGAACCGGTCCCTATGTAGCGCAACTCGCTTCAGCAGCGTTGCATCCGGCTTTGATTATTCCGTTGGTTTTCCTGATTGCCTGTTTTATTTCGTTTGCGACTGGGACCTCGTGGGGAACTTATGCGATTATGATCCCGATTGCAATTCCGCTGGTGCTTGCTCTGAATCTGAATTTGCCGCTGATGGTTAGTGCGGTAATGGGTGGCGGTGTCTTTGGTGATCACTGTTCTCCGGTATCAGATACGACCCTGATTGCCTCGATGGCTTCGGCATGTGATCTGATTGATCATGTGAATACCCAGCTACCCTATGCCTTAACCTCGGCCGGGATTGCTCTGGGATTATATCTAATGATCGGATTTCTGGGTTGATGTGATGAGTAACATTCGGGCAATAGTCTTTGATTTTGACGGTGTCGTTGTGGATTCCGAGCCGCTGTATGAGAAGGCTGAAAAAAAACTCTTTGCAAAATATCATATTTGTCCCGGGGAAGAAATTTGGAAGAGAATCAAGGGGCTTTCCGAAAAAATCTTCTTGATCCTCCTCCGCGATGAATACGGGATTGATGTCTCAATAGAAGAGCTGCAGGTTTATAGTCGACAATACCTACGTGAAGTCTTTGCCCGGGATTTGAAATATGTGCCCGGTTTTGTGGAATTTTTCGAAAGGATTAAGCCGCATTACAAAAATGGTTTAGTAACCTCGACCTCCCGGGATCTTTTGGACTGGATTTTTCGTCATACGGCAATCTGTAATGATTTTCAGGAAATTGTAACTGTTGATGATACCGCCAATGGGAAACCGCATCCGGAACCATACCTGCTAATAGCCCGTCGACTTGGAGTTCAGCCGGGTGAGATGCTCGTGATCGAGGATTCGATCAATGGTATCGAGTCTGCCCGGGCAGCCGGGGCATTCACAATTGGCTTTACTACGACCCTGACAAAGGAGGATCTCTCTCTGGCGAATCTGCATGCCAAAAATTATGCTGAACTGATTAAGATATTAGCCAGCCATTCCAATATAGATTCAATTCGGAAATAAATCTTGCTTTTATTATTGATATGCCGGATATTACCGTCCGCCTGGATATTTTAAGATGTTAATTTTCATAATGATATTTTTACCGAACGCTATAAACGATTTTTTACTCTTTTGTAAAGAACCGCCCGGTTTACTTTATTTATCTTATCAATTTCTTTTATTGAGCAAATGCCATTTTTTTGATGGTCATTAAACTCATCAATTTTAGAAGAGAGTAATAATGAGCAAGCCTGAGAATTGGATAAAACATTTGAAGCATGATCCCTTGCCGGTCCTGCTGAAGAAAGCGCCGTTACCTGTTCGCTATGCGACAGTACTGCGTTTTTCCCCCGATGATGAAGAGCTCTTGTTTAAGCTGAAAAGTGATCTAGAAAAATACCAGCCGCGAGTACATTTGTTGGAAACGCAGCAACCAGACGGACTATGGGAAGTTACCAAAAAGTACAGAATTGAGGAACGCAACCGGGCAATGTCGTTTCTACTGCAGTTGCAGAATATGACTAAACTCCTCGATTTCGGCTGTACCCGCGATATGCCGGCGATTCAACAGGGTATTATTGGCTTACTGAAAACCCAAAAACCAGATGGTAAATTCCCCCTGCTTTTACATCATCATGGTTATTCACTCTGGCTTTTAGCGAAATATGATCTGGTTGGGAACCCGTTTGTAGAGAAGGGTTATAGATGGCTGGCAAAACGACAGCGCGATGATGGGGGCTGGATCTCGTCCTCAATAATTCCCGCCGGGACATCGCTGCAAACAGTTAGAAGCGGTATCTGGACTACCCTGATGATATTGCATGCCTTCAGCGTGCATTCTCGTTTGAAGAATTCTGAAGTCAGTCATGCCGCGGCTAAATTCATGCTTGACAATTATCTTGTGCAAAACCATACAACACTCTTTACTGAGTCCGATGCCTGGAACTATCTCTATAACGATTATTCCGAAGATGGTATGTTTCGGGGCGGCACCCTCCGTTTTATCGAAGCGCTTGCTCCCTCAGCTGATTTTCATGATCATCCCAATCTCAAAAAGGCTATCAAGTGGCTCCTGGATCAGCAGCTGCCTTCTGGCCTATTTCCTGCAGTTGTCGGCAAATCCAAAGAGGGTGACTATGGTGTTACTCTCCGATTTTATGCTGCTTTAAAGGAAATCGAGAGACTCAGAATATAAGGGAACAATCAGCCAATTATTCATATAAAATCATTTGTTAATATTGAGTTTTTAGGAGTAATTCATGGGCGATGAAATAAAAGAAAAAGACAGTCCCGAGCCGATTCTTGGGGTACCTGAAATTCTCCCGATTATGGCCTTGCGGAATACCGTATTGTTTCCGGCGCAGGTAATCCCTATCTATGTTGGTCGTGAACGCTCGTTGAGACTGATCGAGGATTTGCCCGAAACCAAAAGGCGGATATTGGTAGCAGCCCAAAGAGATGGTTCGGTCGAGTTGCCGGATAAGGAGGATTTGTACGATTGGGGCACAATCGCCCAAGTACTTAAAATTTTCAAGATGCCCGATGGCAGCAAGAGCGCCATTGTCCAGGGAATCGAAAGGGCCCGGATTCAATCCTATATTCAGGAGGATCCCTATTTTAAAGGAGCGGTACAAAAGGTTCAGGAAGTTTATGAACCGAGTATTGAGGTTGATGCCCTGGTCGTCAACCTACGACGATTATTCAATAAGCTAATCAAAGTCGCCCCTTATCTGACTGAAGAACACACAACTATTCTTACCAATATTCAGCATCCCGGTCGCCTGGTTGACCGGATTATGCATCTATTAAATGTTCCGGTAGCCGAGAAACAGGAGATTCTGGAGCAATTAAATGTCAAGGTGCGGCTGGAACGGGCGACGGTTATTATCACGAAGGAAATTCAGCGGATTGAATTAGGTGAAATGATCCAAACTGAGGTACAGGATGAGATTTCCAAAACCCAGCGGGAATATTTTTTACGCGAGCAGCTCAAGGCAATTCGCAAGGAGTTGGGAGAAGATGAGGGGACCGTGGAGATCAAAGAGCTCGAAGAGCGGATTGCCAAGTGCAACATGACGGAAGAGGCGCGCAAGGTAGCCGAGAAGGAGCTCGACCGGCTCCAGAAAATTCCACCCGCCTCCCCGGAATATACGGTTTCACGAACCTATCTGGAGTGGCTGGTTGAACTGCCCTGGGGAATTTATACTGAAGATAATGTTGATGTCAAAGAAGCCAAACGGATCCTGGATGAAGATCATTATGGTCTGGATAAGGTCAAGGACCGGGTAGTGGAATATTTGGCAGTACGTAAATTGAAGGAGCAAATGAATAAGGAAAGTACGGTCAAGGGTCAAATATTATGTTTTGTCGGTCCCCCGGGAGTCGGGAAAACCTCGATGGGGAAATCAATAGCCCGGGCGATGGGCCGAAAATTTATCCGGATTTCACTTGGTGGGGTGCATGATGAAGCTGAAATCAGAGGTCATCGCCGCACTTATATCGGAGCACTCCCCGGAAGAATCTTGCAGAGTATCCGCCGGTCAGGTTCCAGCAACCCGATTTTTATGCTGGATGAAATTGATAAAGTTGGAGCTGATTTCCGCGGTGATCCTTCATCGGCTTTGCTTGAAGTTCTCGATCCCGAGCAAAATTTTTCGTTTAGTGATCATTATCTGGAAGTAAACTATGACCTGTCCAAGGTGATGTTTATTGCTACGGCGAATATCAACGACACGATTCTACCGGCTCTCCGGGATCGGATGGAGATGCTGGAATTTACCGGTTATATCGAAGAGGAAAAGCTGAATATCGCCAAAACGTTTCTGATTAATAAGCAGATTAAAGAGCACGGATTAACCCAGGTGAAGGTGGAATTTCTGGATGAAGCCATTCGGAAAATAATTGCCAGCTATACCCGCGAAGCGGGAGTCCGGAACCTGGAACGAGAAATTGCCAACATTTGCCGTAAGATAGCCCGTGATATAGCTGCTCGGAAAACCAAGAAAAACTACGTTGTTGATGCCAAGATGGTTGAAAATCTGCTTGGTCCCCAACGCTTCTTTGTTGATATTGCCGAACGCGCATCTCGCCCGGGAGTTGCCATTGGTTTAGCCTGGACTGCAGTTGGCGGAGATATCTTGTTTGTCGAGGCTACCAGTATGAAGGGAACCGGCAAACTCCACCTGACTGGCCAGTTAGGTGAAGTCATGAAAGAGTCGGCTGAAGCAGCCATGAGCTATATCCGTTCCAATGCTGAAAATCTGGATATTGATGAGAAAATATTTGCCGATACCGATGTCCATATCCATGTACCTGCCGGTGCTATTCCGAAAGATGGTCCCTCAGCCGGGGTGACGATTTTGGTAGCAGTATATTCGTTGCTGAAAAAGAAAAAGGTTAAGGATAATCTGGCAATGACCGGCGAAATCACTCTGCGTGGCGCTGTTCTGCCAGTCGGGGGAGTTAAAGAGAAAGTCCTGGCGGCTCACCGTTCAAATCTGCGGCGGGTTATTTTACCCGAGCATAATCGCAAGGACTTAGTGGAAATCCCCAAACAGATCCAGAAAGAGATGAAATTCGAATTCGTCAAAGAGATGTCTCAGGTTTTGGAATCGGCAGTCCGGAAATAAAGCCATTGTTTTTGGATTGGGAAGTGCTATATTTCCAGGTTTTTTGAATAGTTTGGTGAAATGCTCAATCGATAAAGGGCGCTTAGCTCAGTTGGTTTAGAGCGCCGCCCTTACAAGGCGGAGGCCATAGGTTCGAATCCTATAGCGCCCACATAAATATTTTTATTGTTATTCTATTGATTTTCAGCGATTGCGTTCTCTATCTGCTGACGGGGATTAATAGTACACTCTGTTTAGTATTAACCACCAAAGTAGATATTCAGACGGTAGACGATATTCGAGAAATCAATGTTCGGGACGGCATCGATCTCTTTGCCATCCATTTCCCAGCCGTCCTGATTCTGATGCATATAGAGATAACTGACATTAACACCCAGGGCAGCCCAACGGAAGAAATTATAGCGAAAGCCAACGTACGGCAGCAACACAAAATAGCCACATTCGATTTCATTTTGATAATCGCCGTAAGGAATTTTGGCTGTAGCCAGTGAATCGCTGTTAAAACCATTCCAGACCTGATCCCAATTAAGCGGTCCACCCCACTGTTTGAAATTCAGCTGGGCATTTCCGCCCCCGATCATAGTGCCAAAATAGAGTTCAGTTTTATTTAGCGGATGGAATACCTTGTCAATAGTAAAGCCGCCATAATTAAGTGACAGGGTGACTTTTTTGCTGAGATTCAAATTCTGGTTGTAGGGTTTTCCGGAAGAAACGAGTCGTCCGTGAGCACCCATACCGCCGATGCGAACTCCATGACCGATGAAACCCCAGCCGCCGCCGCCTGTCATGAAAATTTGTTCGTCGAAGGGACTGAGACCAATCGATGTCAGTTTTGTATTGAGGTCAGCGATATTCATATCCATTAAATAGAAATCCCAGCCGCCGGCACCACCCCGGAAATAACCGCGTTTTTTACTTCTTTTATACTCATCTCGACGGTTTTCACGCCATTCATCCCACTCTTTGTCCCAGTCACCCCAGTCATCTTCACTCTCGATCCGCGTGCTTTGAGAGGATTCTGCTTCGGTTGTTTCTGAGTCGGCTTGTACGGTTTCATCGGATTTAGTCAATGAATCACTGATTGCTGTAAGATCTTTTTCTGCCTGGTCGAACTTGTCTTGGGCATTGAGCATCAGTAGACTAATAGTCAGGATCATACTGAGGACGATAATTTGTTTCATTTTGTGTCCCTTTCTCTTATTTAATTTCTGGTAAATTTGTCTTAGTGCTGAATTGTACGTCCATTGTAATCATTTTGATTGGCTTGATCGAGGATGAGGCAAATAGCAGGGCAATAAATATGGGCAAAAGAGGTAGAAAAATATCAATCCAGCCCGATCTAGTTTTTAAAGATTGAAAGGTAGGATGGTTTTCTCCGGAAATCATGAATATTTTTGCTGTATTCAATTTTATTGAAATATTACTCATATGTTCTACTTTTGCCAATTAAACAGGTAATTAGAGCAAGAAGTCAAGTAAAAGTTGTCAAATTAGTATTTTTATTTTTGAAATTGCGGTAAGCAATCGCTTTCTATTAGCTTCCAGGTAACTCCTTGCGGCAGCGTGGTTATTAGGTATATCACCACTTAAAATGGCTTCTTCTATAGCACTTTTGATGTAGCCAACAGCAGGTCCTGGAGTGAGCTGGCAGATTTGCATAATCTCATCTCCACGCACCGGTGACTGGAATGCGCGCAATCGATCTTTCTCTTCGATCTCGGCGATTTTAGCGACTACCCGATCAAAATTGGCGGTATATTCGGCGACCTTGCGTGGATTTTTTGAGGTAATGTCAGCCCGGCAAAGGGTAATCAAATCGTCCAGATCTTCTCCGGCGTTCACACATAACCGGCGGACCGCGCTGTCGGTGACACCCTCATCAGCAATGGCGATGGGACGCAGGTGCAGACGGATCATCCGGGCTGTATAATCATTTACTTTATTGGGTAATTTTAGCCGTTGACAGAGGGTGATCGCCATTTGTGCTCCGAGCTCTTCGTGACCATAAAAGGTCCAGCCCTTGCCCTCGATGTATTTTTTGGTTTGCGGCTTAGCAATATCATGGAGCAGAGCCGTTAAACGTAGCTCAAATTTTTGACTAACACTGGCGATATTGTCAAGTACCTGTAAAGAGTGTCGCAAAACGTCCTTATGGTGATAGCCGTTTTTTTGGTCTACGCCATCCAGAGCGGCGATTTCGGGCAGAATTATTTCCAGCAGACCACACTCTTTGAGCAGGTAGAATGCCCGGGATGGGTTTTGGGGAACTTTGAGGATTTTGATCAATTCATCGGTAATCCGTTCCTGGGAGACAATCTCCATCCGGTTTTTGACTTTTGATATGGCGCGGAAGGTTTTGGCTTCGATCCGAAATCCCAATTGGCTGGCTAATCTGATCGCTCGGAGCATCCGCAGTGGATCCTCGGAAAATGTGGTAATCGGGTCGAGCGGCGTACGGATAATGCCGGCATCTAAATCTTTTAAGCCGTCGAAATAGTCGGTGATTTCGTAAAGCGAGTCGGCATTCAATGACATTGCCAGCGCATTAATGGTGAAATCCCGCCGGGCAAGGTCGTCGCGCAGGTCGCCCTCAATGACGTCAGGCTTGCGAGAGGTTTCATCATATTTTTCCGTGCGAGCGGTTGCAACCTCTATCAGGGTATCGTGATATGGGACTAGTGCCGTGCCGAAACGGGGATATTCAATAATCTTTTTCAGACGCAAGGAATGGGCTATTATCCTGGCGAAGGCAATTCCGTCGCCCAGTACGGTAACATCAATGTCTTTACCGGGGTGACCGAGAATGCGATCGCGAATTGCACCACCAACTAAATAAACGCGAACTTTCTTTTGATCGGCGAGTTTGGCAATTCGTAGCAATATTTTAGTGATCGGATCTTCCGGTGGAAATAGAAGCTCTAAAAATGCCATCTTATCTCTCTTTTAACCGAGCGGAATTTAGGCATGCAGGCAATTAATTGCAAAGAGTGGGATAATGTCAGAAAAAATCTATTTATGAACAATTGTTATTAGTTCGCCATCATCTCTTCTGCATGGTAGGAACTGCGCACCAGCGGACCGGCAATAACGGATCGTAATCCCATTCTTAAACCTTCTTTGGTGATCAACTCAAATTCTTCTGGTGTGACATACCGCTGAACCGGTAGATGCGCTTTGGTAGGCTGTAAGTATTGACCGGCAGTGAAAATGTCACAGGCAACGGTGCGGACGTCTTTCATTAGTTCAGTTACCTGTTCCATTGTCTCCCCCAGTCCGACCATGATACCGGTTTTCGTTACGAAACCCTGTTCTTTGGCATAATTCAATACTTGCAATGATAGCTGATAATCTGCCTGCGGACGGACTTTGGGATAAAGTGATTTGACGGTTTCGAGATTGTGTCCGAGGACATCCGGTTTGGCCGAAAGAACAATATCTAATGCTGTGAAATTTCCCTGAAAATCAGGAATTAACACCTCAACTTTGCAATCCGGATTTTGATCGCGGATAGCTTGAATTGTTTTTGCCCAGTACCTAGCTCCACCGTCAGGCAGATCGTCGCGGGTTACAGAGGTTATGACAGCGTATTTCAAGCCCATTAGTTTGACGGCACGGCTGACTTTTTCAGGCTCGTCGGGATCGGGCGGCAGAGGCTGGCCGTGTCTGACCGCACAAAAGCGGCAATTGCGGGTACACAGTGCACCAAGGATCATTAAGGTGGCCGCTCGTCGCCGCCAGCATTCACCGATATTAGGACAACATGCCTCCTCACATACGGTGTGGAGATTGTGCCGGCGCACAATTGCCCGGATTTCTTTGAAGTCCTCATTCACGGCGTAGTTGACTTTTAGCCAGTCAGGTTTCTGAACCGCGAATGGACGCGAATTGACACTAATTTTTTTTGGATAATCTTCTTTAGTATTCATTGTTGATAATAGTTCTGTAGAATATAATGCATTATTAATTCGTGTTCGTTAGCGTTGATTCACGGTCGAATCCAAACAATTCAATGAATTTCTCGATTATTCCACTCTTTACCTGTTCTATCCGGATGTTGGATTTATAATCTATTATTCGGGTAATTCCCTTGCTGGTGATTCCACAAGGAATTATGCCATCGTATAGTGATAGATCGTTGGCGACATTTAAGGCAAAGCCGTGCATAGTGACCCACTTAGACACGCGCATGCCGATAGCGGCAATTTTCTGATTATTAACCCAGACGCCGGTTAATTTTTCCAGCCGTCCAGCAGAAATCCCGCAAACGGCTAAGAATTGGATCAGCACTTCCTCGATGGTATGGACGAACCAGCCAATACTTTTTTGATGATCGTTCAGATTGAAAATTGGGTAACCGACTAGTTGTCCCGGTCCGTGATAGGTTATGTCGCCGCCTCGGTCAACGTGATAGATTTCGATGCCCCATTTTTTCAAGAAATCCTGACTGGCGATCAGGTGTTGAGCGTTGGCGTTTTTACCAAGTGTGTAAACGTGAGGGTGTTCGACCAGAATCAGGGTATCAGGAATTTCGTTTTGAACACGTTTGACATGCAGATCTTTTTGAATTTCCCAGGCTTTGCCATAGGCACAGGTTCCCAGATCCATTACCTGCAAGGTTTTCATTTATGACAAGGGTGATTATTATTTTGCAATTGCTTCTTTCAGCAGCTGAATCTCACGGGCGTAGTGCTCGTCATCACCGGGAGTTTCGAGGATCATCGGTAATTCGGCGAAGCGTTCGTCATTGATTAAGCGGAAAAAAGGCTCCGTCCCGATGAACCCTTTGCCGATTTGATGATGCCGATCAATCCGAGAGCCAAGTGGCTTGGTCGAGTCGTTCAGATGAAAGACCCGCAGGCGCTCTAAGCCGATGATGTCGTCGAACTTTTGGAAGGTATCCCGGTAGCCCGATTCCGCGACAATATCATAGCCGGCGGCATAGGCATGACAAGTGTCAAAGCAGACGCCCAAACGTTCGGGATGGGACGCTTGGTCAATAATAGTTTGCAGTTGTTCAAATGAAAAGCCGACATTGGTGCCCTGACCGGCAGTTATTTCCAGCAATAATGTAACGGTGGAATCGGGCACCTTTGCTAAACAGTAATCCAAACTTTCGGCGATTTTCTGCAGGGCGTAATCGTCACCCTTGCCCATGTGTGAACCAGGATGAAAGACAAGATAAGGTATTTTTAGCAGAGTGCAGCGTTGGATTTCTTCAACGAAAGCCTTGCGAGACATTGCCAGTTTAACCGATTCCGGGCTGCTGAGATTGATCAGGTAGGAATCATGCGAAACTACACTGCGAATCTCATTCTTGATTAATCCATCCAGGAATAAATCGCGGCTCTCCGGGGAAATAGGAGCGCCTTTCCATTGCATCTGGTTGGCGGTAAAAATCTGCATACTGTCGCATCCTAAACCTCTTCCTCTTTGCGGTGCGAGTTCGATGCCTCCGTCAATGGAAATATGACAACCGATTAATGGCATAAATGGCTCAATTCTATTTTGGTATTTTGATTAAGTCCAAAAACTCCATGCGGGTTCGCTCCTGCTCCCGGAAAATTCCGTACATTGCACTAGTAGTGACAACCGAATTTTGTTTTTCTACTCCGCGCATGTGCATACAAAGGTGGACGGCTTCCACCACCACGGCGACACCCCGAGGCTGTAAAGCCTGCTGGATGGTTTTTGCAATCTGGTCGGTCAGACGCTCCTGGATCTGCAACCGCCGGGCAAAGGCATCAACGATGCGGGGAATTTTACTCAATCCGATCATTTTGCCATTGGGGATGTAAGCGACATGAGCCTTCCCGAAGAAGGGCAGTAAATGATGCTCGCATAAGCTGTAAAATTCGATGTCCTTGACCAGGATCATCTGGTCATAGGGTTCTTGACAGACCGATTCCTGGAGCAGGGCATTGACATCGGTTTGATAGCCCTGAGTAATGAATTTCCAGAGTTCGGCGACCCGTTTAGGGGTTTTTAAAAGTGTATCACGGTCGGGATCTTCACCGATGTTGATTAAAAGTTGACGGATTAATTCTTCGGTTTTCATCCAATTATCCTTTTTCAATCTCTGCCGAAGGACAGATGTTGTTTAAGCAACATTTTTTACATTGCGGTTTGCGGGCGGTGCAGATGGCTCGTCCGTGATCAATCAGTAAATGTCCCAACAAAATCCATTGCTCGGGCGGAAATAACTGCATTAGATCCTGCTCAATTTTATCGGGATCGGTATTTTTTGAGAGTCCCAGACGATATGCCAGTCGCCTGACATGAGTGTCTACGACAACGCCGGGTACTCCAAAAGCATCACCCAGCACGACGTTGGCGGTCTTGCGGCCGACACCTTCGAGTTGCAGCAGCTCGTCCATCGTTCCGGGAACTTCGCCGCCGAATTTCTCGGCAACCGACTGCATCGCGGTTTTGATCGCCTTGGCTTTGTTGTTGAAAAAGCCGGTCGAGCGGATGTCGTTCTTGAGTTCGTCGAGGTCGACTTCGGCGAAAGCCCGGGCAGTTGGGTATTTTTTAAAAAGTCCCGGCGTCACCAGGTTGACACGTTTGTCGGTACACTGGGCGGACAGAATTGTTGCGATCAGCAGCTCGCGCGGGTTGGTATAATTCAGTGCGCAGTGCGCCGCCGGATAAGCGGCAGAGAGGCGGGAGAAAATTTCTTTTTGTATGTTCAAGGTATAATAAATAAGTAGTGTTTTATTAACGAAAGAGATTTTTCTTTTGGTCACAATATAAATTAGGATGACATATTTCACCATTTTGATTGTAACTATCATCATCGAATTCATTTACAACCCAAACGTATCTTCTCTTGTTATTATTAAAAATTTCCAGTGGTATTAAGCTAGCACCAGTTGTATAAATTTTCGGTCCAGAATCTGTAAATGTATTATTATCCAAACGCTGCTCAATAATTAAACTCATATATACACCTCAATATTTTTCTTCGATGTAAAATATTCTCTCCCATATTTTTTTATTTTGCCAAATTTCTTTTACTGAAAGGCTCCACTCTTCATCGTAATTACTTGAACATAAGGACCTTACGAGATCTCTTATTGGTATATAGAATTTTATATTGATTCTTGGTATAAATTTTAATCCTGATTTCTTTGACAGCCTTCGTGTTGATTTAATCCAGTTTTCGAGATCAGAAAGAAAATTTAATGCATCTGAGAGTTTAAGCTGTTTACGAATAAATGGAAGAGCCTTTGCCATAACTACTATGTTTTCTGGATATAATACAAAATATAGCCAATAATCTCTTTCAAAAAATAGTTTATCGATAGCGATAAAACCATTAATTGCAATCCAGTAATCTGATTTTTCCATCGTTTTAATTTCAATTTTTCTTACTTCACCATTTCTGTAAATGGAAAGACCGTTAAATCCAGATTGTCTTTTCACGAATTGTAAGTTTGCGCCTTTGAATGTTTCAACAGAACTTACTAATCCTGAACCAATTTTTTCAATCGAAGCCCCGTGTTTTTCATGCATTTAAATAAGCACTCCTAAGATTGCAGTAAGCATTTGTGATTTACCTGTTGATATGATCGATGAAATTTCTTATTCTTTTAATTGGATTCAAAACCCATTCAACTAACTTTAGGTTAACCTTTTTGCAGGTTTGGTAAAGGTTTTCTTTATAAATGTATTCCCTCTAATAATAAAACGTATTTTTTTACTAATTATTTCACATCATTTCAAATCACCTTTTCCACCCTGTAATTTTAATCATTCGGGCACAGCAATCAAGCGCTTTTTATGATAAATTCAGTTATTGCCCGGATTCTTTTAATTAACTAAAAATCCCTGATAAGTACTGCGTCTAACTAGTTCCTGTCGGATATTTTCAAGCACGGCTCTTTTGGATTCCGTCCAGACCGGGGCAATCAGGGTGCCGGCTCGGGCATCGCTAACCAACCGCTGGATCACGATTTGCGGATCAAGTCTCTCGAGAAAATCACAGACCAGATTGATCCAGTCCGATTCATCATAAAGAGGAAACGGATCGGCTTGATACAATTGTGTCAGTTGACTACCCTTGATCACCTGCAGGT
>Ga0315537_1001210_pt1 | contig 20333 bp, 16 predicted proteins | sample SalMarSW160270MG_FD_203091 | JGI IMG/M metagenome (GOLD analysis project Ga0315537, IMG submission 203091) | Salt marsh sediment microbial communities from the Plum Island Ecosystem LTER, Massachusetts, United States - Salt Marsh Sediment SW1602-70 ...
TCAGTCAGATTTCACAAGAAGAAAATCTGTCACCGGAGTTCCTGGAACAGATCTTCTTTAAATTGAAGAAAGCCGGGGTCATTCGCTCGATTCGAGGTCCCAAGGGTGGGTTTGTTCTGAATTGGAAACCCTCGGAAGTAACCATCAAGGCGATTCTTGATGCAGTGGGAGAGTCGATCAATCCGACTCCCTGCACGAACGGATCCTCGGAACCCTGCCCGCGTAAGAAGAACTGTGCCCTGGCACCGGTTTGGAACGGATTCTATCAAGTCCTCGAAAAACATCTCGACAGCATCAGCATAAAAGACATCATCGAGAATCAGAAAACGACCGGGTCCCTGGGTTTGAAGGCCTGACGGGTTTCAGGATCCGGGAAGGGAGAACCGGTCTCCAACCGAGAAACGCCGGAAGCGCTTTCCGAACACCTGCCGCAGTCTGCACAGGGCATCGAATCCCGTACAGTGTCCGGCGATTACGACTTGGGGATCCAGGCCCTTCAAATAATCGACGCTCCGCTTGATGCGCCTGGCATCGGCATGGAGCAGATGGAACCCCCCCATCACGGCCCACACGGGTACACCAGGAAACAGGGAAGAGACAGCCTCCAGCGTGTTTACAATTCCGCTGTGGCAGCAACCCGAGATCACGATCAGACCCTTCTCGGTTTTGCAGATCAGGGCCTGGTCATCGACTAGATCGTCCACCCGCCTCAGCTGGGGATCGAGGAAAAAACTCTTTCCCACATCCTCGAAGGGACAGTTTCTGGGCACTTCTCCGCTGAGCCAGACATCCTTGTGGATCTCCAAAGGCTCCCGGTTCATTGTGAGCTCGATGCCCCGTTTCTGCAGCCCCGACAGGCCCAAGGGATAGGGAAAACCGATAGGCCGCGCTGCCCCGGTTCCCAGGCCGGCTTTCTGTTTCCCGTACGACTGGCTGAAGGTCTTCGGGTGTGCGAAGATCGACGGTACGCCTGAGTAGAGATCGATGAGGAACTCCACGCCCCCGGTATGATCGTAGTGATTGTGACTCAGCACCAGGGCGTCCAGATCGTTCAGACGGAGCCCGAGATTCTTGGCGTTTCCGAGGAACAGAGCCGAAGCGCCGGTGTCGAAGAGGATGCGGTAGCCGCCGGCGTCGATATACAGGGACAGCCCGTGCTCTGCGCGCATTCTGGCTTGATGCACCGTATCTTCGACCAGAACGGTTATATGCGCGCTTTTCATGTTCGTTTCCCTGACCTCGTGCTCTGACCTCGTGCTCTCATACATGATGAACCGTTCCCCCCATTTGTCAAGCAGATATCGGGCCCGCTGCCCCTGCTTGGGGATAAGGGGTTGCCGGGTGCGATTGACTATGTCGAATAGCTCTGATTGAATGATCGGCGACCATGCGGAGATTCGAACTCGACCTGAATGCAGAGAAGCGCTTCGCCCGGATTCCGCTGGGCCCGACCGACGGACAACCCGAATCTTCGCGGACGGCCTCTGCTCTCAATGGTTGGATCAGCCTGAAACGGGCCGGGGATATGGGCGGCAGCTCGCACAGGAACAACCCGACGCGGATCCGCTACCTGCGGAGCTTGGGGATTCAGGCGGATCGGCCGGTGTACTCCTGCCGCCAGGTCCACGCGCAAAGGGTGGTGGTTGTGACCGACCAGAACGCTGAAGCTCTATCGGAAATCGAAGCGGATGGGTTGATCACCAGCCGCCGGGACGCGGTTCTGACCGTTACGGTAGCCGATTGCCTTCCGATCTACCTGATCGACGGGGAACATCGCGCTTTCGCCCTGCTGCACTCCGGATGGCGGGGAACGGGCATCGCGGTGCAGGCCCTGAAGCACATGGAGGAGGAATATGGGAGCCGGAGGTCACAGATAACGGTGAGCATCGGCCCGGGGATCGGCAGCTGCTGCTACCGGGTGGGGAAGGACCGCTACCGGGAGTTTCGCAGCCGATTTGGACCGAAAAGTGTCAGGAAACGGGACGGGAATTTCTTTCTGGACCTGGCAGCGGCGAATATCGAGCTGTTGACCGGCTGCGGCGTGAAGGCGATCCGCGTCTGCAGGAACTGCACAGCCTGCACGCCCCAACTTTCCTCCTACAGGAGAGACGGTCCGGCATTCGGCCATATGCTGGCCTGCATTGGAGAACTCGAACATGACTAGATACCGACACAGCTGGAAACAAATCGTCCACAGGGCCGTTCAGGAGGAAGCGGGAGAGCCTGTCGATGCGGATACGGTGATTATCGAGAATCCGCCCCGCGCCGAGCTGGGGGATCTGGCCTTCCCGATGTTTCCCTACGCTCCGATACTCAAGCGCCCACCCAATGAGATCGCCGTACGCTTAGCCGAGCGAATCGCCGGGCGGCCGGTCCCCCGATCGGCGGAACAATCCGGCCCAGGTGCCTCCGGGGCGGCGCGCGTGGAGATCCAGGGCCCGTACCTGAACGTCCATCTGGATAGGCCGTCGGTGACCGCCGAGGTGATCGCCGACGTATTGAAAAGCGTCGACCTGTACGGTCGGGGGGAGGATCTTGCCGGACAGCGCATCATCCTGGAGTTTTCCGCGCCGAACACGAACAAGCCTCTGCACCTCGGGCACCTGCGAAATGATGCGCTGGGGATGAGCGTTGCCCGAATCCTCGCTTCCCTGGGAGCCGACGTGTTCAAGGTCAACCTGATCAACGATCGGGGCGTGCACATCTGCAAGTCCATGGTCGCCTATCAACGTTTCGGCGAGGGGACGACGCCGGAGGAGCGGGGCCAGAAGGGAGACCATCTGGTAGGGGATTTCTACGTGCGATTTGCCGGTTGGGCAAGAGAGAACCCTCAAGCCGAAGAGCTGTCCCGGCGGATGCTCAAATCCTGGGAAGAGGGGGATCCCGAGGTCCGTGCGCTCTGGGAGCGGATGAACCGGTGGGCGATCGAGGGCATCGAGCAGACCTATAAAAAAACAGGTGTCAGCTTCGACAAGATCTACCTGGAAAGCGAGACCTACCTGCTGGGCCGCAAAATCGTGGAGCTCGGCCTGGAGAAGAAGGTTTTCTACCGGGAGGAGGATGGATCGGTTTGGATCGACCTCAGCGCGGATAAGCTGGACAAGAAGGTGCTGATGCGCAGTGACGGAACCTCCGTTTATCTGACCCAGGATTTGGGCACGGCGGTTCAGCGGTACCAGGACCAGCCGTTCGACAGAATGATCTACGTCGTGGGCAACGAGCAGCGCTACCATTTCCAGGTCCTGTTCAAGGTGCTCGAGCTGCTCGGCTATGATTGGGCCGAGAATCTCTTCCACCTGGCCTACGGCATGGTCAATTTGCCCGAAGGCAAGATGAAATCCCGGGAAGGAACCGTGGTCGACGCGGATGACCTCATCGAGGATCTGCAGGCTTTGGCCGAGGAAGAGATCCGAAAAAGAAACCGGGAGCAGGAGGTAGGCAACCTGAACGAGGCCGTAGAGAAGATAGCCCTGGGTGCTCTAAACTACTACCTCCTCCAGCCCTCGCCGCTGAAGGACATGATCTTCGATCCGAAGGAATCCCTGTCCTTCTCCGGCAACACCGGTCCCTATCTGCAGTACTCCGGTGCCCGCATCTCCAGCATGCTGCACAAGTTCAACCAGCGCGCCCGCGAGTTTGAAGGAGGCGCCTTCAAACCGGAGCTGCTTGGCCAGAGTGACGAATGGGTGATCGTGAAGCAATTGGGTTCCTATCCCGACAGCTTGCTCCAGGCCGCAGAGGAGCTCAACCCGTCGGTGATCACCACCGCCCTCTTCGAGCTGGCCCAGACCTTCAGCCACTACTACCACGACAACCCGGTGCTGCATAACGAGGACCCCGACCTGGTGGTCAGCCGCATCACCCTGGCTCAGGCTGTGCGTCAGGTGCTGTACAACGGAATGCGGCTTATCGGGATTCCTTTTCTCGATCGGATGTAACTGCCTCGGATGTAACTGCCCGAATCGGGTAGAAGGTGTTCGTGACAACCAGACCTCCCTCTTGCGAGCGATAGCCGAGGCGGCAATAGATCTCCTCCCGATCGAAGGGAATAGAAAAGGAAAACTCGCCGCTCGCGGCATCCCAGTGCAGTGGATCGATCGTCTCGACTCCGGATAGCAGAATAGGCTGCTCCGCCAGGGCGGAGGTAAAGCGGCCGCGGATCAGGTAGCCGTCGGCGGAGCGCTGGATGCGCAGGGGATAGATGCGGTTGCTGGTGAACAGAACCACCCATACCGCAGTCGAACCGGATTGCGCGGCCGCGGCCCCGCAGTGGGTCCACAGGGGGTTCAGCACAACCTCCCGGTGGCTGGGGCTTGCCTCCCAGGCCGCGATGACCGACGCAAGCTCCGCACCGCTGCCCAGGATCTCCCCCACCAGCACCGTGGTGCCGCCACTGGCCTGAAAGCGCTCCAGCGCTCTGCGACCCCACTGATCCACGTGGGAGAGAAGCTCCCTCCTCGCTAGATCGGCTGCGTAGGCTGCGGCGGTCTGTCCCAGAAGCGGATCCGTCGCCAGCTCCGACAGCCCCCGCTGCCCGCGCAGCTGATTTAGCCAGGCAAGAACGCCGGCGATGTTTGCGGTCTCCCCGAACGCCGCGCACGGAACGAGCGGGACGAGCAGCGCGAACACGGGGATTGGTAGTATCAGGAAAAACCGGGCCGCCCTTTTCATAACTCGTCGAATCGATTATAAATTTTGATCTACGGGTCTTCCAAGACTCACCTGAGGAGCATAATGTCAGAGTTACAGGACATTCGCAATATCGGAATCATCGCCCACATCGACGCGGGTAAAACCACGACCACCGAAAGGATCATCTTCTACACGGGCAAGAGCCATCGAATCGGAGAGGTGGACGACGGGGAAGCCACCATGGATTGGATGGTGCAGGAACAGGAGCGGGGCATCACCATCACCGCGGCGGTCACCACCTGTTTCTGGAGGGACAAGCAGATCAACATCATCGACACCCCGGGTCACGTGGATTTTACGGCCGAGGTCGAACGCTCCATCCGAGTTTTGGACGGGGCGGTGGTAATCTTCTGCGCCGTGGGCGGGGTGGAGCCCCAGTCGGAGACGGTCTGGCACCAGGCCGACCACTACCGGGTACCCCGCATCGCCTACATCAACAAGCTAGACCGCATCGGCGCGGATTTCTACGGTGTTGTGAGGGAGATGGAGCAGAAACTCGGGGCTAAACCGCTCATTCTGGAACTGCCCATCGGCAGGGAGTCGGAACTGGAGGGGATCATCGATCTGATCGGGATGAAGGAGCTGCGCTGGGATCAGAACGACTTCGGTGCAACCATGCTGATCGATGAGATCGATCCGTCCCGTCTGGCCGAAGCCAGAGCACATCGGCAGGAGATGCTCGATCAGCTGTCCAACATCGCGGACGAGCATTTGTCCAACACGCTGACGGAGTTGTTTCTCGATGGCAAGGAGATACCCGAATCCCTGATCCGCAGCGCCGTTCGCAAGGGGACCCTGCATCGGACCTTCGTGCCGGTGCTGTGCGGCGCCTCCCTGCGAAACGTGGGGGTGCAGCCGCTGCTCAACGCGATCGTGGATTTCCTGCCCGCCCCGGACGAGGTTCCCCCGCCGATCGGGATCCACAACAAGAGGGAGAATGAGGTAGAGGTCCCCGTCCGGCGGGATGCGCCCCCGCTGGCTCTGGTGTACAAGATCCAGACGGACCGGGAAGCGGGTCCCTTGAGCTACATCCGCATGTACTCCGGTCATCTGCGCAGCGGCACGGCGGTCTACAACATCGACAAACGGAAGCGGGAGCGCATCAACCGGCTGCTGCGCATGCACGCCAACCGCTCAGAGCAGCTCCAGGAGATCTACGCCGGCGACGTGGCCGTGGTGGTCGGGCTGAAACTGGCTCAAACCGGGGATACCATCGGCAGCGAGCAGTTCCCCATTATTCTCGAGCCCATGAGCTTCCCGGTTCCCGTGATATCAGTGGCTGTCGAACCCAAGACCCTCTCGGAGCGGGCCAAGCTGGAAGCGGCGCTGCACCAGCTGGAGAAGGAGGATCCGACCTTCACGGTCCGGGATGACGAGGACACCGGACAGCTGATCATCTCGGGCATGGGGGAGCTGCACCTGGACGTTCTCATGACCCGGGTCATCGATGACTTCAAGGTGCAGGCCAAGGTGGGCAATCCCCAGGTGTCGTACAGGGAATCCATAGCGGGCCAAGCGATTCACCGGGAGAAGTATCACAAGCTGCTCGCGGGCAAGGAGAACAGCGCCGACATCACCCTGAAGGTCCGGCGTCTGGAGCGGGGTGCGGGAAATCGTTTCGAAAGCGAGCTTTCCTCAGGAGCTCTGCCCCAGGAACTGATCGACGCGGTCAGTCGGGGGATAACCGGAGCCTTCTCTTCGGGGATCGTCTACGGCTATCCGGTTATCGATATCGGAGTGACCCTGATCGAAGGGCAATACAGCCAAAACACGTCGACCCCGTTAGCCTTCGAGGCGGCCGCCGCCCTGGGTTTCGACGAGGCCTGCCGAAAGGCCGGGCCGGTACTCCTGGAACCGATCATGAAGGTCGATATCCTGGTGCCCAAGGAGTACCTGGGCGAGGTGCTGGGTAACCTGACCACCCGCAAGGCGGATATCGTGCAGATCGACAGCAAAGCCAAAGTCGAGAGCATCCACGCCCACGTTCCCCTGGCCACGATGTTCGGCTACTCCACCTCTCTGCGCAGCTCGACTCAAGGGAGGGCCACCTTTACCATGGAGTTCAGCCATTTCGCCCCCCGGGCCGAGGGTGCGCAGTAAAACGTTCGCAATAAAGGGTTCGCAGCAAAGGGTTCGCAGCAAAGCCCGCGTTGACAAAGCCCGTCCCTCTTCAGTATAGTGGGGCATTCCCGCACAACATCGTACAAGGAGCGCGAGATATGAGCACAAGCAGCGATCAAATTCGAAATATTGCCGTCACCGGACACGGCAGCACGGGAAAAACCACCTTCGTCGAGCAGATCCTCTTCCTGGGGGGACAGATCCCCAAACCGGAGACAGTTGAAAGCGGTAAAACCGTCAGCGATTTTTCTGAAGAAGAGAACAACAAGAAAATTTCCATCCACACCGCCCTGGCCCACGTCCAGTGGAAGGGCAGGAAAATCAATATTCTGGACACCCCCGGATCGGGGGATTTCGTCGGGGAGGTGATCGCCGCACTCCGGGTCAGCGAAGCAGCGGTGGTTCTGGCGGCCGCGGACGCGGGCGTGCAGATCGGCACGGTGCAGACCTGGCGGCGCTTGAAGCAGAGAAACACCCCTACTTTCGTATTCATCAACAAGATGGACAAGGAACACGCGGACTTCGCCAAAACCGTAAACGACCTGAAGGAGAACTTCCAAGCAAATTTCGTTCCACTCAGCATTCCCGTCGGCGCCGGCGCCGCTTTTAAGGGAGTGCTGAACCTGATCGATCAAAAGGTCTACCTGGCCCAAGAGGGGGCGAAGAAACCGGCGGCTGCGGATATTCCTCAGGAGATGGCCGCTGAGGCGCAGGAGTACCGCCAGGCGCTGATCGAAGCCGCGGCCGAGGGCGACGACGCCCTGATGGAGAAGTACTTCGAAAGCGAAACCCTGAGCGACGAAGAGATCACCAGCGGTCTGGCCGAGGCTCTGGCGGCCGGAAAGGTGATTCCCGTGTTCTGCGGAGCAGGTCTGCTGAACGGCGGGATCTTCACCTTCCTCGATGCCGTGGCTGATCTGTGCCCCGCACCGGTGGGTCGCAAAGAGCCTCTGCAAACCACCGACGGGGAAGAGGCTTTTCAGGAAATCAGCCCCGGCGGATCTCCCTCCTGCTTCGTATTCAAGACCAGCGTCGAGCAGTTCAGCGGGAAGCTCTCCTACGTCAAGGTGATCACCGGTTCGATCACAGGAGACAGCGAGCTGTTGAATATCCGGGAAAAACAGAAGGAGAAAATCTCGAAGGTGTACACCTGCATTGGCAAAAAGCTCGATGAGGCGGACGCTCTTCCGGCCGGAGATATCGGCGTTCTGACCAAGATCGACAGCGCCGCCACCAACGACACCCTCTGCGGGACCGACATGGATATCACCTACCTGCCGCTTCGGCTTCCTCAGCCTGTCCATGCCGTGGCCATCAGCGCAGGAGCCAAGAAGGACGAGGACAAGCTGAATCAGTTCCTGCAGCGGGCCGCCGAGGAGGATATGACCTTCCAGCTGAACTACAACACGGAAACCAAGGAGACCGTGATATCCGGGATGGGGGAGCTGCATCTGGACATCATCATGGAGAAGATCAGGAACCAGGCGAAGATCGACATGCAGACCCGGGTTCCCAAGGTCGCGTATCGGGAAACCATCCGGGCGGCCTCCGGAGCGGAGTACCAGCACAAGAAGCAGACCGGGGGTCACGGCCAGTACGCCAAAGTGGTGCTGGAGATCCAGCCCCTGCCGCGGGGAGAAAATTTCAAGTTCGTGAATGCCATCGTCGGCGGTCGCATCTCCAAGGGATACATCCCGGGGGTGGAAAAGGGAGTGCTGGAGGGCATGGAAGCGGGCATTCTGGCCGGTTATCCGGTGGTCGATCTGGAGGCCAAGGTGGTGGACGGCAAGATGCATCCGGTCGACTCCTCGGAGCTGGCCTTCAAACTGGCCTCCAGGGGAGCGTTGCGGACGTCTCTGGAAAAGGCCGATCCCGTGCTTCTCGAACCGGTGATGAACCTCACGGTCTTCGTCGAAGACCAGTATCTAGGGGACGTGCTGTCGGACCTGAGCTCTCGGCGGGGAAAGGTTCTGGGACAGGAGCCGGTGGGCGGCGGCATTCAGGAGGTGAAGGCCCAGGTGCCCCAATCAGAGCTTCTGCGCTACTCCATCGACCTGCGTTCGATAACCTCCGGCACGGCCAGCTTCGAGATCGAGTTCAGCCACTACAGTCCGATCACCGGCAAGGTGGCCGAACTGGTGATGGCCGCGGCAAAAGCGGGACAGAAGCAGTCCGAGGGATAGATCCCGGCCGGGAAACGGGTCTCGAAAGGATCTACAGGAACAGGGCCCTCGGCAACAGGAAGTGCAGACCGCTGATCACGAGTCCTGCGATTCCCAGGGGAACCCGGTAGGTCATTACGGTCTTCTCCAGGCTGTTGACCTTCTCGGCCGACACCGTGCCCCGCTCCCGGATGATCCCCAGGATCAGACCCGCGCCCATGGCCAAGCCGGCCAGGGCGGGCAGCAGATCCCCAACCACTACCGTATCGACGGGAATGAGAAGCTTCAAAAAGCCCACGACAAAGGCAAAAATCCCGATCGTGGTTTTCACGTTGGTCTTGGAGAAAAGATCCTTAAATGGAAGAAAAGCCTTGAACTTCTCGGCAAAGTAGTCCGACGTCAGGGTCAGACCGGCCAGTATGTTGGCGAAGATCGACAAAAAATAGAATTGCAGCATAGCTTTTTCCTCCTTAGCGTAAAATATTCAAATCCCGATCGTCTGTCAAATATTTCGCGGCGCCTGCCTCAGGGCTCCAGGCCGGTGGACAGGCGTTTGCGCGAATCCCCGATCCGAACTTCCGCATACAGTACCTCGGAGGACGCCGAGCGCTCGGAGACGGGTATGGCAACCCGCAACATCCTCTCCCCTTCCCTCTCCCGGGGAACCGGACCTGAAACATAGGTCGAATCCTCCTCATCGGGATTTCGCACCAGGGAGAAGCGGGCGAAGACACTCTGCTCGTCTGTCGATGCGGCCGCGGTATTGGTGATCGTAAGGGTAGCGACTACCACCCCTTCGCTCCGCGCGCCCCTCAGTACGACGCTGTACCCCTCCAGGTTGGCCCGGTTGACCTGGGCGTAGAGAAAACGTACCAGAAACACGCCGAGGATCAGTACGATCACCAGATCCAGGAGGATGATCAGGAGGGTTCTATTCCTGCGGAAGATGCCGCCGCCTCTTTCGCGGAACCGAGGAGCCGTAGCCATGGAGATCCTGTCCTGCCGGCTGTAGTGGTAACCGGGGGGTTGTTCGTCTTTGAAGGGATCCGGCCGCTGTTTGTTCTTGCCCTTGCCCAGCCTCATGATCCGCGGTAGCTCCCACCTCTACGTACAAGCAGAAGATACAGCGGGGAGCATATCCTCGGCAAGGAAGTAGCCCCTTTCCCGATACAGCCGCCTGCCGATCTGCCCGTGCAGCAGTACGGCCAGGACAGCGGCGTCTTCTGGGTCGTGGCCGGAGGTTAGCAGGCCGGCGCACATCCCCGCCAACACGTCTCCGCTGCCCCCGGTGGCCATCGCCGGATTCATCCCGTCGAGGATGCCGTACCGTCCCCGGGGATCGACCACGAAGCTGCAGTGCCCCTTGAGCACGATCACTGCTTCCAACTCGGCGCTGGAGCGCAGCAGGTGCGGCAGGGGATCGGTGAGCACATCGGCTGTGTCCAAGCCGAGCAGCCGGGCAAACTCCCCCGGATGGGGCGTGAGAATCCACCTACCCCCGAGCTTCAGGCCGTCTGACCGACGCATCCGGGCAAGCAGGCTGATTCCGTCGGCATCCAGCACTCCGGGAAGGCGGGTCCGTAACAGCTGGCGGAGGATCCGTTCCCTCTGCTCCGATACGCCCCAGCCGGGTCCGATGAGCAGCGTATCGAACCTGTCCGTCTCCGGCGGTTCTCCCGCCCAGGGGCGAAGCATGACCGAGCTGTACTTGGGAATGTTCGCACCGTACAGCTCCCGGTCCATGAAAAGGGTAACCAGTCCGGCGCGGCTGCGGGCCGCGGCGTTGGAGCAGAGCCAGGCGGCACCGGTGGTCCCTTCCGAACCGGCGAACACCGCCAGATGCCCCCGCTTGCCCTTGTGGGTGTCCGGGTCCACGGGCCGGAGAAGATTCTGCTTGATCGGCTCTTCGATCAGGTAGCCGGGGATGTCCTCCTGCTCGGCCAGCTGCGGAGGAAATACTCCGGGTACGGGTTGGATATCTCCGCAGAACCTTCGGGTATGGGGCAGGTAGAGACAGAGCTTGGGCAGCTGGACCGTGAGCGTACAATCGGCCTGGAAGGCTGTGTAGCCGGGTCGATAGGCATCCCCGATCCCGCTGGGAATGTCCACGGCGATGCGGAAGGCGGCACTGTCGTTGCAGCGCCGGATCAGACCTTTCAGTGGTGCGCGCACCTCGCCGCTCAAGCCGGTGCCCAGCAGTCCGTCCACCAGACTCTCCGCCTCGCCCAGCAAACGGTGCGCCCTCCGCACGGCTGCACCCGCATCTTCAACCGAGTAGTCCACGACCTCTATCCCTAAGGATCTGAGGATCTTCAGATGCACCCCGGCCAGGCTTTCAGCTTTGGGCTCCCCTGCAGCCAGGATTACCGCCAGATTCCTCATCCCGCTGAAATAGCAGTGCCGGGCCACGGCCAGAGCATCCCCGCCGTTGTTGCCCTTTCCGGCCAGAAACACGACCAGCCCCCGGGGAAGCCTGCTCTCCCAGATTCTCTCCCGCATCACCGAGAAGATTCCGTAGGCGGCATCCTCCATGAGCACGATTTCGGGGATCCCGAAGCGCGCTTGCGCTTCCCGGTCGATCCGAGCAATGGCTTGAGTATCAACTACCTTCACGTTCCCCCTCCCGCAGCAGCCGGTCGCTGCGCCACCAGACGATCTGGGCCTGGTATTCTTCCCCGAGCAGGGCATAGATGATGCCGCTTGCCGAAAGCCGTACCTCCTTGTAGAACAGCTCGGAATCCTCCATCACGAGGGATCGGCGAGCCACCTCATCCCCCTTCGCGTCCAGGATGAGAAGCTGAAACAGATTCGCCTCTTCCCTGCGCAGCAGAAAAAAGGCGTCCCTGGAATTGACGCCGAGAAGCTCGAAGGAGGGAGTCGGCACCTCGATCTCCTGGGTGCCGACCTTTTCTACGCGTACGCCGTTCTGCGGCACTTCGATGTACCCTTCGTACCTTCCGGTCAGGAGACTCAAGGAGTAGATCCTCGTGTCGTAGCTGTCCGTTTGCCCATCGGCGGTGGAACCGCGGTAGGCGTAGATCATAAGATACAACAGCGGATCGCCTCGATCCGGCACGATCCGGCCGAGGGTCGAGACCTGCTCGCTCTCGTACAGCGGCAGGTGCTCCTGGTCGATATCGACTTGATAGAGGAGAAACCCTTCGGTGGAGTACCAATACACGTGCCAGTAGCGGGGGGTCCGGCAGATCACCACCAGCTCGTCCAGATCCGTGATGTACAGACTGTCGATATAGGGAAAGGGCGTTCCCCCGACCCCCTCCTGGCCGATGAAATCCACCAGCGTCCCGTGGCGGTCGAAGCGCAGGATCACCCGGTCCAGAAGAACATTCAGCTCCTTGTCGTGAACCTGCCGTTCTTCGCTGACCGCATCCTCCACATATAGATGCTTCTCGCTGTCCACCACCAGCTCTCCGATCCGCTGAAGCGGATAGGCCACCGCCCGCCTGGTGGCGGACAGCTCCGTGGACTCCTCGGTGCTGAAGGAGGTGGGCGGAGGATTCTCATTCGGATTGTAGAGGAGGAAGATCAGATCCCCGTAGGAGGAGAGCTCCATGATCTTGGCGGAGTTGCCGTTGGCCAGGTAGAACAGTCCGTCCCGCATGTAGATCCTGTTTTTGGCACTGGCCATCACCCCGTTGATCTGAAACAGATCGATCTGGTTGTCCATCTTGCCGATCTGAAGGCTGAACAGATCTTCCCGGGTCAGCTCCTCCAGTTCTTTGGGAGCGCAGGAGGCGAGCAGTAAAAGGGCGCTAAAAGCGGCTGTAAGAATTACAAGTGGATTCTTCATTGCCTGAAGGGATACCGATTCCAACCGACTATACACTCCCCACCCCGGGGCTGTCAATCGACGATCCTTGACCGCAGGCCGGCCTTAGCGCTACATTGTTAGCATGGCAGAAAATATCCTCACCAAGATCCTGGGATCTCAGCGGGAGCGGGACCTCAAGGTTCTTGCCCCGCTTGTGCGCCGGATCAACCAGCTCGAACAGGAAATGCTCGCTCTACGAGAGGATCAGTTCCGGGAGAAAACCGCGGAGTACAGGCAGCGGTACCAGCAGGGAGAGTCCCTCGATGATCTGCTGCCGGATACCTTTGCTCTGGTTCGCGAAGCGGCCCGGCGGACTCTCGGGGAGCGGATCTTCGCCGTTCAGCTGATGGGCGGGATCGTGCTTCATCAGGGCAAGATCATGGAGATGAAAACCGGTGAGGGCAAGACCCTCTCCAGCGTAACCGCAGCCTACCTCAACGCCCTGCCCGGCGAGGGCGTGCACGTGGTCACGGTGAACGACTACCTGGCGGAGCGGGACGCCAACTGGATGGGCAGGATCTACAGCCTTCTCGGCGTCAGCGTGGGGGTCGTACTGGCTCAGATGGACAATGAGAACCGGAAGGAGGCCTATCTCCGGGATATTACCTACGGAACCAACAACGAGTTCGGCTTCGACTATCTGCGGGACAACATGCGCTGGGACTCAGGGTCCCGGGTGCAGCGGGGACACAACTACTGCATCGTGGATGAGATCGACTCGATCCTGATCGATGAGGCCCGTACACCGCTGATCATATCCGGAGCTGCGGAAGACGACACGGCCAACTACCTGGAAGCCAACCGGATCGTGGATTCCTTGACCGAGTGCAGCAAGGACCCGAATACCGGCAAGTACGACGACGAGCTCTCGCCCTTTCAGGTCGAAAAGCCCCAGGCGGACGGGGACTACAAGATCGAGGAGAAGAGCAAGCGGGTTTCCTTCACCGATCGGGGTATGAACGCAATCGAGGAACAGCTCAAACGGCGCAACCTCATTCGCGGATCGTTGTTCGAATCGGACAACTTCGAGTTCATCCACTACTGCACCCAGGCTCTGCGGGCCAAGCGCCTCTTTCACCTGGACGTGGACTACGTGGTCCAGGAGGGCAAGGTGGAGATCGTCGACGAGTTTACAGGCCGCATCCTCCACGGCCGCCGCTACTCCGAAGGTCTGCATCAGGCCATAGAGGCCAAGGAAGGAATCAAGGTGGCCCAGCGAAACCGCACCCTGGCGACCATCACCTTTCAGAACTACTTCCGGATGTACGAGAAGCTGTCCGGAATGACCGGAACCGCCGACACCGAGGCCACGGAGTTCGCCAAGATCTACAACCTCGATGTGGTGGTCGTCCCGACGAACAGGCCGGTTATCCGGGCGGACAACGACGATGAGATCTATCTGAACGAGGAGCAGAAGCTGGAGGCTATCTGCGGGGAGATCTCCGAGCTCAACAAGAAGGGCCAGCCGATCCTGGTGGGAACGATCTCCATCGAAAAATCCGAAAAGCTGTCCCGCCTGTTGACCAAGATGGGCATACGCCACGAGGTGTTGAACGCCAAAAACCACGCCCGGGAGGCGCTGATCATCGCCGAGGCCGGGGCCAGGGGCGCGGTAACCATCGCCACCAATATGGCCGGCCGCGGTACCGACATCAAGCTGGGCGGAAATCCCGAGTACCGGGCGAGTCGCAAGTTGGGAAGTGAAGGAAACGGGGAGGAGTACAAGAAGCTCCTGGACCAGGAGATGAAAGCTTGGGCTCCGGAATACGAGGAGGTCAAAGCAGCCGGGGGTCTGCACGTGCTCGGCACCGAACGGCACGATGCCCGCCGGATCGACAACCAGCTTCGGGGACGCTCCGGCCGTCAGGGGGATCCCGGCTCTTCCCGTTTCTTCATCTCCCTGGACGACGACCTGATGCGTCTGTTCGGGGGCGATAACCTGAAAAGCCTGATGGGCAGGATGGGCATGCAGGACGGGGAGCCGATCCACCATCCCTGGGTCAACAAGGCCATCGAACGGGCCCAGAAGCGGGTTGAGGAGCGGAACTTCGAGATCCGCAAGCATCTGCTGGAGTACGACGACGTGCTCAATGAGCAGAGGAAATTCATGTATGCCCGCAGGGACGAGATCCTGGCGGATCCTCACCTGGAAAAGCGCGTGCTGTCGGCGGCCGAGGACATACTGGACGGTCTTATGGATGACTACAGGCAGATGCGGGGCGATGACGGTCAACGCCTGGCCACGATCCTCACCCGCTTGAAGGACACCCTCTTCTACACCCCGCGGGAGGCAGAGTCCTTTCAGGCAGCGAATGTCGAGACAATCAGGGCCCAGGTCCTTCAGGAGCTGCAGGATGATCTGAAAGAGAAGGCCGAAGAGGTGGGTCAGGAAAATCTCAACCTATTCATCCGCTTCGAGTATCTGCGCAACATCGACACCCGCTGGCAGGACCACCTGGAGAGCCTGGAAGCGCTGCGAGAGGCCGTGTACCTCAGGGCCTACGGTCAGAAGAATCCTCTCTTGGAATACAAGCTGGAGGGGTTTCAGATCTTCGACTCGATGCTGGCGGATATCCGCCAGGCTATCGCCCGCAAGATCTTCCAGGTGCGTATCCGCGTGGTGGAGCCCCAGGAACGCCGCCGCCGGGACCTCGGGGATGCCCGCCATACCCTGCTCGGCCAGTTCGGCGCCGCCGGGGCGGCGATGGCGGGCGCTGGCGGACGTGCGCCGGCCGGTCAGCCCGCGCGTCCCGGTGCTCCGACCTCCGTGCTCACCCGCCAGAGCGCCCGTACCGCTTCCGCAGGTGCCGGTCTTCCGGCAGCGGCCGGGGAGCGTGCCGAAGCCCGGCCGGGCCAGGCCCAGGTCAAGCGCACAGTCCCCAAGGTGGGGCGGAACGACCCTTGCCCCTGCGGCAGCGGCAAGAAGTACAAGTACTGCCACGGCCGATAGAGCGCACGCCCTACTCCGCCGCCCTCTCCATGTGATAGCGGCTGCCAACGATCACCTGAAGGTCGTTTTCCTCGATCAGACCGGCCAGCCGGTCGTAGCGTTCACCGCTTACCCGTAGCGTTCATGCACCAGCGCTTTCATGCCATTTCTCCTTTGGATCCATCCCTCTGCCCTTGCTAGCCCGCTGTGGATCGCTCCGACTGCTCCACGATCTGCCTGTACTTGTCGTGGATCAGGCTCTGGTCGAACTCGAATCCCTCCTGGAGCATGGCGTCCTTCTCCTCCTGGGAGAAATAGCGCATCACCGGCAGGAAGAAGTGCTTGTCCTCCCTTACGATGTGCTCGGGATAGAACTCAGTTAGGCTTTTCAAGCGAGCGCTGATAATCAGGAACATGCCTTCATCACCGGCTGCATATTTCTCCGTCGCGTCGACCAGATCCCCGGTTTGCTGCCGGGCCCACTGGTGGTCCTTGACCAGTTGATTCATCGTATCCCGGTGCTCCTTCGACAGCTCCTTTTTCTTCAGCTCCCGGAACAGAATGTCCTCTTCTTTTCCGTGGTGACACCTGTCCGCGTAGGTGCGCACGAAATCGACAAAGGTCATGATGATCTCCGGGTTCGCCTTCTTCTCCCGCAAGAAACGATCCAGCTCCTTGCTCATCACCCCGATCATGCGCTCGATCAGGCGATGCTCGATCATCATCGGTCCGACGGGCATCATCTTCCTCTTATCCATCTTCTTCTTTTCCGTCATCTCCTCCGTCCTCCTTCCTGAGTTTCAGCAGCCTGGCGTTGATAGCCACGATCACGTTGTAACCTTTCGCCCAGATCAGGTTCTGAACCATCTTCCTGTATGTAGCCCGTCCGAATAGGATCAGCGAGGTCACATCCAGGGGATTGCTGTTGACCAGCACGATGTCCGCTGTCTGCTTGCGACTCCCCGTTGTGATGCTGTCCCTCTGCGCCACCGGTCATCCGGTCGGCATCGTGCGACCCTACATCCTCTAGCTTCCCTGCAGGGGAAGCTCGAAGAAAAAGACGCTTCCCCTGCCCGGCTCGCTTTCGACCCGGATGCGGCTATCGTGCAGCTCCGCGATCTTCTGGGCGATGGCAAGGCCCAATCCACTGCCCCTGCCGGAGCCGGAGCCCTCCCGGTGGCCGCTCGAAAAGAACCTGTCGAAGATGAAAGGAATATCCCTCTGATCGATTCCGATCCCGCTGTCGATCACCCGCACCCGGGCTCGCCCGTCCCTCTCCTGGAGCTCCGCCGTCACCTGCCCTCCGGCCGGGGTGTGGGCCAGGGCGTTTTCGATCAGATTGGAGAGAACCCGTTCGATCATGTTGATATCCGCCAGCACGAACTCCAACTTCTCGGGGAGGATCGCCGATAGCGATACCTGCCGCTGCTCCGCTCCGGCCTGGTATTTCACCGCCACGTCTTGAATCAACTCGGTCAGAGAAAACCTCTCCAGCCTCGGCTCCATCTGACGGGCTTCGTACTTGGACAGCTCGAACAGCTCGTGAACCATTTCGTTCAGCTTCGTGGCGTCGCTGAGAACCACCCGCAGGTACTCCCGAATCTGAGCGCTGCTCAAGGAGTCCTGCTTCATCAGCAGAGTTTCTACGTAGCCCTGGATGGAGGTCAGGGGGCTGCGCAGGTCGTGGGAAACGTTGGCGATCAACTCCCTCCGCAGATTGTCGGTCTGCTTGAGCTTCTCCAGATTCGCCGCGATCGTATCGGCCATGCGGTTGTAGGCTCGGGCCAGCTCCCCGATTTCGTCTCCGGCAGAAGCCTGAAGACGGGTGTCGTATTTTCCCTGCTCGAAATCTCCGACGGTTCGTGCCACCCGCTGAAGGCGGCGGGTCAGAAGAGTGAAGAGAATCAGACCGACGATGCCTACCGCTACGGCTGAGAGTATCAGAGCCCGAACCAGAGCCGAGGCGAGATACCTCTCCTTCAGACTGCGGGCAGCCTGATCGTACAGCGTACTTCTCAGCACGATGTACAGATAGCCGCTGCTGCCGTCGGGTAGCGTTATCGGGGCAGCGGAGAAATGCTTCCTTGCCCCCGCTGCGCGGGGATCATCCCCGTAGATCGGAGCCTTTGCACTTCCGCTGATGAAGCGACGGATCGGCTCCAGGTCCACCTGTTCCGCGACTACCTGTGTTCCCGGCCCGGCGAAAAAGGCCAGGATGGTTCCCTCACCGTCGAGCAGATAGATTTCGATAGCCGGATTCAGGACCATCATGTAGTGGATGACCTCGCCGATATCCCCCGCGCGGTCGGTGGCGAGCACAGGCTCGATCTCGGCCACCATGTCTTTTGCCAGATCCCAGTTCACCAGCTGATCAATTTCAACCTGCCGGCGCTCCGTGATGCGAATCGTAATGAGCACCTGGGCGGAGCCCATCAACAGTAGCAGTACGAGGAACAGGGTCGAAACTTTTACTGAGAATCGGCTGAAAAACGGAACCATGGTCATATTTCGCCCGGCTCGGTGAAGCGATAGCCGTAGCCCCACACCGTCTTGATATAGCGCGGCTCCGAAGGGTTTTCTTCTATCTTGCTGCGAAGCCGATTGATGTGGGAGTTTACCGTGTGATGATACCCTTCGAATTGATAACCCCATACCGAGTCCAACAGCTGCTGGCGATTGTAGGCTCGGCCCGGATTTGAGGCAAACAGCACGAGCAGGTCGTACTCCTTGGCGGTCAGCTCGATTTTCCTTCCCGCCACCGTTACGATTCGCTTTTCCAAATCGATCCGCAAGTTTCCATATTCGAGGAGCTTGGTTTCGGTCCCCCCGGCGTTTTCGCCGAATGCGGCGGTTCGCCTCAGAACGGCTTTCACCCGAGCCAACAACTCCCGAATGCTGAAGGGCTTGGTAACGTAGTCGTCGGCGCCCAGCTCCAAACCCAGCACCTTGTCCAGCTCCTCGGATTTGGCGGTCAGCATCAGGATCGGGAGCCGCCCTTCGGCGGCCCGGATCTTCTTGCAGACCTCGAAGCCGTCCAGTCCAGGAAGCATCAGGTCCAGAATGACGAGCCTGTACTCCGCTTCCAATGCTCTCTTCAGCCCACGGTTGCCGGAGGGCACCGCTTCGGTGGAAAGACCGATATCCCCCAGATGCATAGTCAGGAGCTCTACGATTTTCGGGTCATCCTCGATAATGAGAACGTCCGCGCCGTCCCGATTCGGAGAAAGAGGGCTCACTCCACGGTCACCCCGATCAGCGGCCAGTCGTTATCTTTTTTCATTCTCTCCTCCACCGGCAATGGTATCACAATCAGCATAGCAGGAAAATGTCACGCAACTATCTCAGCGGAAAAATAATCGGGAACGACAGAATCCAAGTTGCCGTCCGCCGGGTAGTCATTCGGGCCCAAACCAACTTAAACTGGGATAGTCGGTCGAAACCCAACCAGATCGTGAACGATATCATCGCTCATCGATATATAGAAAGCGGAGAAGACGGATCAGCGGCTTTCCGTCCCCGGTCAAGGAGGAAGATCGTGCGAGACGAGATGAACAGAAAGGAATTGAAATCATGGACAGCGGCAGCAGTAGCCCTCCTCTGGATCCTGGCCGGCGCCGGTATCGCTTCTGGCCAAAGCCGGCCCAAGGTGCAGGAGGTCATCGACAAGATCGATCAGCTCTACCGGGCCGACTCCAGCTATGCGCTGATGGAAATGCAGATCGTCAATCCCAACTGGGAGAGAACCCTCCGACTCAAGGCCTGGTCCGAGGGCACGGAGAAGACCCTGATCCGCATCCTGGAGCCGGCGAAGGAACGGGGCACGGGAACGCTTCGCATCGGAAACGAAATGTGGAATTACCTGCCCAAGGTAGACAAGACCATCCGGATTCCGCCGTCCATGATGATGAGCTCCTGGATGGGTTCCGATTTCACCAATGACGACCTGGTCAAGGAGTTCACCTTCGCGGAAGACTACGACTTTCAATACGCGGAGGTGCAAAACCCGGAAGCGGGTCGCCTGTATATCGAGTGCACGCCGAAGCAGGGACGCCCGATCGTCTGGAATCGGGTCGTGCTGGGCGTCGATGCGGGAAGCCTGCTCCCGGTCACCGAGAAGTACTACGACGAACGGGATCAGCTGATGAGGACGATGAGCTTCAGGGATGTGAAAACCTTCGGCGATCGGACCATCCCTTCGGTCATGGAGCTCGTCCCAGAGGATGGGAAGGGAAAAACGATCATCCGCTACCTGGAGGCGGAGTTCGACATCGACATTCCCGCGGACACCTTTACCACCCGCAGCCTTCGGACCTTCAGGGAATAGAATCGAGGAGCTCCGATATGTTGAACCTGAGACTCGCTGTGCGCAATCTCTTTCGCCAGGGCAAACGCACCCTGTTCACCGGCCTGAGCATGCTGGTGGGATTCGTTCTGGCCAGTTTTTTCATCGGCTGGGCGGACGGAACCTATAACCACATCATCGACGGCTTCACCCGCAACCGTCTCGGGCATATCCAGATCCACAGAGACGGTTATCTGGACGACCCGTCGCTCTACAAAACCATCGAGGATCCGGCGGGTGTGGAAAGGAATATAG
>Ga0315537_1001211_pt1 | contig 20329 bp, 15 predicted proteins | sample SalMarSW160270MG_FD_203091 | JGI IMG/M metagenome (GOLD analysis project Ga0315537, IMG submission 203091) | Salt marsh sediment microbial communities from the Plum Island Ecosystem LTER, Massachusetts, United States - Salt Marsh Sediment SW1602-70 ...
AGAAGGGGGGGGCATTGCTGCGCAGTTGTGATATAGCAAACTTACAAAAGAATGGGCTGTTCGATCCAGAGGAAGAGTTGATTGCTGATCTCATGCAGCATAGTGAGCTGATACCGTATGCAGGGGTCATGGGCGGAACCATGGGTTTTTACTCTAAAAGAGACATCCATATTTTAAGTTCCCGCTGGGTTTTGGCCTCCTTTGAGGATGGACATATCGGAGGGCACGTGCTCCTGGAATACAGGGTCGATCCTGGTGGAAAAATACGCTGGAGGGCCCTCGCGGCATACTTGGATTGAAGAGGGGTTTATCAAGGTGCGCCTTCTGACCAATCATTACTAATGTAATTTCTCAGGTTTTTAGCGTTATCTATCTCAAATCTAAAGACATCGTTGTTGAAGTAAATATAGAGATCCCGCTCTTTGAGCCATTCTCGGATCATTGTTGCCCATTTCAGCAACTCTTCGTCTGTATAACATGTATTTTCCAGGACCTCGCCGCTGTGAAACCTCATATATGAGAAGGGGGCTGCCATTAGCTCCGCTCGTGGATATGCAGGGGATAGAGGGATACATAAGGCGAAGCCATGTGAGGCAAGGATATCGTAACACTCCTCTTGCAGCCAGCTTTTGTGCCTGAACTCAAAGGCGTGCCTTTTTTCAGGGTATTCATCCTGTAATAACCGGCAAAACTCCTTCAATCGTTCTTTGTCGAAGTGGAGATCGGGGGGGAGTTGCCAGAGGACAATTGCCAGTTTTTCACCCAGCCCAGCGGCGTTTTCTCGATAAGCCCTCAAGGGCTCGCGGCAATCCTTTAACCTCTTGACATGGGTGATAAACCTGCTCCCCTTGGCAGCGAAGAGGAAATGGGGAGGGGTTCTCTGATACCACCCCTCAAAGGTCTTTCGGGCGGGGAGCCGATAGAAGGTGACGTTAAGCTCCACCGTGTCGAAGTGCTGGCAGTAGAACTCCAGCCAGCGAGCCTGGGGGAGATCAGAGGGATAAAAGACTCCTTTCCAGTGTTTATAGCTGTAGCCGCTGGTGCCGAGAAGCAACCTGCCCATAGATTTACCTCAGATCTTCCTCTACCACAGGCGGGAGAGGGCAGGTCCCGCTCCGCTTTGCACAAATCAGAGATGCGGGATGCCGCTGGCGGCAGGCGAGGGTGGATATAATTTTTCCCCCTCACCTGAATTCTCTCCCCCAAAGGGAGAGGAGATTTTAAAAGAATGGGAGAAGAGCTATATTGTTTAAACCTTACCATAACAGAGGGAGCAATGTCACCCTCTGCTCGGTTTCCCTTGACTTTATGCTCGTTAAAAATTTATACTCCTGTAAGGGTAGAGGATCATTTATTACCTTGCCGATAAGGAGGGGTTGTGGAGGTAAGGTGGTATGGACATGCCGCTTTCTTGATCACCACGGGACAAGGGATAAAGATTATCACCGATCCTTACAAACCTGGTGGGGGTATCGCATATACAGCGATCCCCGATGAAGCCGACATCGTCACGGTGAGCCATGATCATACCGATCATAATTATGTTGAAGGTCTTCCAGGGAAGCCTCAGGTGATTAAAGGAGCGGGGAGGCTTGAAGTTCGGGGGATCGTTGTGGAGGGATTTGCAGCCTATCATGATGCTTCTCACGGCGCGCAGCGGGGGCACAATACCATTTTTATCTTTGATGCCGACGGTATCAGGATCTGCCATTTGGGAGACCTCGGCCATGTCCTCAGCGATGAGGAAGTACAACACATCGGCCAGGTAGATGTCCTCTGCATCCCCGTCGGAGGGTTTTTTACCATTGGTCCACTGGAGGCGACTACCGTTGTCGGTCAGTTGCAACCGCACCTTATTTTCCCCATGCATGTAAAAACGGAGAAATGCAACCTCCCCATCGAACCCGTTGATGCTTTCCTTCAGGGGAAAAGGGAGGTGCAAAATTTGAATACAAGCACCTTTTCTTTTACCAAGGAAGAATTGGAAGCTGGTTTAGGCATTGTCGTGTTGCAGCCGGCCTTGTAATAGTACCATGAAGGAAGAGTTGAAACTCCTCTTTTCAAAAAAAGCAATTGAAGAAACGGTAGCCCGGTTGGCCCACGAGATATCTGCTGACTATGCGAATAAACAAGTGGTCCTTATTGGAGTGTTAAAAGGGGCTTTCGTCTTTTTGGCAGATCTGGTTAGGCAGCTAACCATCCCTGTGGAGATTGAGTTCATGAGGATAGCGAGCTATGGTTCGCAAAAGGAGTCCTCGGGCGAGATCATCATCAAGAAAGATGTAGAGATCTCATTGGAGGGTAAAGATATCCTTGTTATCGAGGATATCGTGGATACCGGACTGAGCCTCACATTTCTTTTAGATCATCTTCGTGAGCGCAATCCATCCTCGTTGAAGATATGCGCCTTAGTGGATAAGAAGTCCCGCCGTGAAGTAGAGGTTGAGGTGGACTACATTGGGTTTACGATTGATGAAGGGTTCATCGTAGGCTATGGAATAGATTTTAACGAAGGGTATCGTGCCCTGCCCGAGATTTTTGTCGTCGATTAAGGTACTTTTTTCAAAAGAATCAGGAGGTGACCTGGCGTGTTACGCAAGATAATCATATGTCTTCCCCTTGTCTGCATACTCGCGATCCTGTGGTATGGCTGTGTGACAAGACCAACCGTAAAAGAAGATACGGTACGAGAAGAAGTCCCTGCATCGGATGTCATCGCAAGGCAATTAAGAAATGCTTTTGAAGAATACAAAGAAGGCGATTTGGAGCGTGCGGCCCGGCATTTTCAAGATTTCATCGTCCAATACCCCCGTACGTCTATCACCGATGACGCCCTGTATTTCTTAGGAGATATCTACTTCCAAAGGAGAGAATATAGCGTTGCTGCCCTCCAATTTGAAAGATTGTTAGGCTATTTTCCATCAAGCCCTCACTATCCTGAAGCCCAGTGGTCGCTGGCCAACTGTTATTACAAGATGGGTAGATACAATGACGCTTTAAAGACTGCCCGCCAACTGCTCCCCGTTGTCGAAGATCGGCCCCTGTGGAGGGGCCAACTCCTCATTTTCTTCGGAGATTGCCATGCAGCTCTTGAAGATCCCCTCGCTGCCCTCTCATGGTATACTCGCGCTCGCCGCGAGCTTCCCCCTGCCATGAGAGATGAACTGAGAGGAAAGATTCTTGCCCTTTTGGATCAAGATCTTTCTCCAAATCAATATCGGGAAATAGAGATCGCCTATCGTGGCACGTTTATAGCGCTCTATGCCAGGTATAAATTGGCTCACTGGTATTTCCGTGAAGGAAAGGGAAAAGAAGCCGCAGCTCTTCTTCAGGATATCATGCAAGAAGCAGAGAGAGAGGACTTTTACCCTCTCTTAGAAGACCTCTGGAGTCAGATTCAGATAGGGGTCAGAAAAGAAATCGTCCTCGGCTGTATTCTCCCCCTTCAGGGGAAGGCCCAGGCTTTCGCCAGGCGAGCCCTTCAGGGGATACAATTAGCGATAGGGGCCTTTCAACCTCAGAACGCTTCGTTACGAGTACGGTTGATTATTTGGGATTCACAAGGGGATCCCGCCCGCGCCAGAGAGGGGGTGAGGGTCTTGGCAGCGAAAAAGCATGTGATTGCCATTATCGGTCCTCTTCTCAGCCACACAACTGAAGCGGCAACTCAAGAGGCTGAGGAACAGAAGGTGCCATTAATAACCTTGAGTCCCCTGCAAGGGATTGCGTACAAAGGGAACTATGTCTTTCAGAATTCTCTCACGTATTCATCACAGGCGAAGGCCTTGGTCGCGTACGCCGTTAAGGAACTGAATATACGCACCTATGCCATGCTCTATCCCAGAAGCTCCTACGGCCTTACATTCAAGGGGCTCTTCCAACAAGAAGTGGAGCATTGGGGAGGAAAGGTAGTGGTGTCTGCTTCCTATGCCGATGATCAAACGGACTTTGGAGATGTAATCAAGGGGATGGTACGGTACGAAAGGCCTCGAGATCCTAAGGAGGAACCAAAGCCCATTATCAACTTCCAGGCCATTTTTATCCCCGATGACTTTAAGAGGATAAACCTTGTCGTCCCGCAGTTGGCCTACTATGACATAAAAAAGGTCCAGTTGCTGGGGACCAATGGGTGGAATTCGCCGGACCTTCTACGCGATAGCGGAAAGTTTGTCAATGGAGCCGTGTTTGTCGATGGTTTCTTTAAGGATAGCCCCCTCCCTGCAGTACGATCTTTTGTGCTGGATTTTGAGGACACCTTCGGCGCCTCTCCCACCTTGCTCGAGGCATTGAGCTTTGATACCACCTCGCTAATTCTAAGAACCATTAGCAGTACAGGGAGCTTCAACAGCGAGGTCCTCTTATCATTGAGGGGATATAACAGCGTCACAGGGTTTACGGGTTTCACTGCAGCGGGTGAGGGGATGCGCAACCTTTTTCTCCTCACGGTAGCCAAGGATAAGATCCGTCAGCTCATACCAGGTGAATGAAGACCGTTTCCCTCGCGCACTCTTGGGATGTTACTCCACGTGAGGCAATTGCAATTCAAAACAGACTCCGCACTTGTGTAGCGTTGGTATGGGATCATCCTCATGTCAGCCGGGTAGCTGGACTCGATTGCTCATATGCCAGAGGGGCTGATGAAGGGTATGCTGTGGTGATGGTCATGGATTGGCCACAGCTCGATGAGATAGAGGTGGCGTGGACGATGGGTACTATTTCCTTTCCCTATATCCCCGGCCTTTTAACCTTTCGGGAAGCACCTCTTCTGCTTCAGGCGTGGGACAAATTGCATCACAACCCTGATCTGATCTTTGTTGATGGACAGGGAATAGCGCATCCTCGATGTATGGGGCTGGCCGCACACCTCGGGGTTATTCTCGATATCCCGGCTATCGGTTGTGCCAAGACCCCGTTAGTGGGAGGCGACCCGTTCGTAGGGAACACAAAGGGTGATTCTGCTCCTCTCTTGCATCACGGCAGGCACGTGGGTGCGGCCTTGCGGACTCGTACAGGGGTAAAACCCCTGTATTGCTCGCCCGGACACCGGATCGACCTCAAGATCGCTCTCAAGTGGGTCCTTGAGGCCTGCCGAGGCTACCGGCTTCCCGAACCCCTGAGACGTGCCCATATCAGGGCAAATCAACTCAGGTCCTCTAGAGAAAGAGCAAGCTGATGAGACAGGCTTTTCCCCTTTCGGCTCATACACACTCTTCCACCGTTAACGCTTCACTATTAGTCCTTGCGTTTTTTCTGCTTGGTAAGTATTGTAATAGTCATATACTTTGCGGTACTCTTGAGGTGCACTTTTGACTTGACAGTAGTTGAATATAGTTGTAAATCCAAAAGTGTATGTGTGTATTTTGTTCAATGAGTTTAAACAAGTTATTATTGCTCATGAGAGATGTAACGATGAGAAAGATTCCTATCATCTTCGTTGGATTGATGATTCTGTTTTCTCCTTTTGTGCATGCAGAGGAGGCCCCTGTTCCTTCGAAGGTCTTGGATCATGAGGCGGACTATATTGTGAAAGAGGGGGATACCCTCTGGGATATATCCAAGAGGTTCTACAACGATCCCTTTCTGTGGCCGAGGCTCTGGCAGCAGAACCAATATATCACGAACCCACACTACATTAGCCCAGGTGATCGCATCCGTCTCTATCCCTATAGAGTCTTGATTAAGACGGAAGAGACTCCACCCCCCCTAGTGGAAGAGAAGAAACCCCTCCTTCCACCCTCGGTGGAGGAAGCTCCACCTCCTCTTCCTCCACCCCCTGAGCTCATCAGACTTGTTATCTATCCGGAGGTGCGCTCAGCTGGTTTCATAATAGAGGAGTTGGAGGGGATTGGGAGGATCGTTGCAGCCAAAGAGAACAAGATGGAATTGTCCGAAGAAGATGAGGTCTACATCAACTTTCAGCAGGGGATTTCAGTGCAAAAAGGTGATCAGTTTACTATATTGAAGGTAGGAGAGTTGATAGAACACCCTCATACCAAAAAGAAAATTGGAAGAAAAGTTCAGATTTTAGGGAGAGCCACCATTATTGCAACAAACGAAGGGAAGGCCCAGACGGCCCTCATAACCCGTTCCTTCGAAACCATCACAAGGGGCGATGAAGTCGTCCCCTTTTTCCCTCCCAAGGAGGAGCTTGCCATAAAGAAATTGGAGCACCCCCTTTATGGATGGGTGGTAGCGTCGAAGCAGGAGAGGCTTGAGTTGGCTGATGGCGATGTGGTCTATATCGATCAAGGGGAGGAACATCAGGTCCAGCCAGGCAATCTCTTCGATGTCTTCCACCGAGGGGGGGAGGCAGAAAACCCTGATGCTTTTCGGAAGGTCAAACTTCCCGATGAACCTATCGCACGGTTGGTCGTTATTTCCACACAGCAGAAGACCGCTACCGCTGTTCTCGTACACAGCCGATGCTCTGTGTATGTTGGAGACGAAATCATGGCTGTTATTGAGTAGTCCCATTTTACCTTGACTATTGGACCGCAGGAAATTATTCTAGATAACCATCCTTTTACAGTAGTAAGAAAATAGTGGAAAATTGGAGTTCATGAATAGAGAACGGAATATGGAAGATAAGCTCTATTGGCTTGCACTCAACATGGTCCCTGGGGTGGGACCCATTGCCTATCGCAATCTGGTGGCTGTCTTCCGCGATCCAGAGCAAGTCTTTGCCGCCTCTGCGAAGGCATTGGCCGCTGTGGAAGGGGTCGGTGAAAAGACAATCGGGGCGATTAAAGCATTTCCGGCCGAAGCAGCGGCTATTGAGGAATTGAAAAAGACCGAAGATTTGGGTGTATACATCCTTACCTTTCGCGATCAGGGCTATCCCAAAAACCTCCTCCAGATCTACGATCCACCTCCCCTGTTATATGTACGGGGAAGATTAGATACAGGGGATTCCCCCATGGTCGCCATGGTGGGCTCACGTAAAGGCTCTCCTTACGGCCGTGCGGTGACTAAGAAGATCAGCAAAGAATTAGCTGTGGGCGGGGTGACGGTGGTGAGCGGCATGGCCCGGGGGATAGATACGTGTGCCCACCTCGGTGCCCTGGAGGCAGGGGGTAAGACCATTGCGGTGTCTGGGTGTGGGATCGATATCGTCTACCCCCCTGAGAATGAAAAGCTCTTCTTTGATATCATTGAGCATGGCGCAGTCATCTCGGAATTCCCGCTCTCCACCCCGCCTGAGGGGAAGAACTTTCCCAAGAGGAACAGGATCATCAGTGGCCTCTCCTTGGGGGTGGTGATCGTGGAGGCCACAGCAGACAGTGGCTCCCTCATTACCGCATCGTATGCATTGGAACAGGGGCGCGAGGTTTTTGCCGTGCCGGGTAATATCGGGATGGCTACCAGCCAGGGGACCAATGCTTTAATCAAGCAAGGGGCGAAACTAGTGGAAGGTGCTCAGGACATATTGGTGGAGATCATCCCCCAATACGGGGGAAAGACCTCCCGTGAAGAGCCCCTTTTGCTCAACGATGAAGAAGATGGCATTCTGCAACTCCTCTCCCATGACCCCCTGCACATCGATGAGATCAGCAGGTTGAGTCAGATGGAGATCAGACGGGTATCCACCATTTTATTGGAACTGGAGCTGAAAGGAGTGATCAGTCAACTGGGCGGAAAGATGTTTGTCCGGACATGAGGGAAGAACCGTGGGAAAACCGTTGATTATTGTAGAATCACCAGCCAAGGCGCGAACCATCACGAAATTCTTAGGGAAGGACTTTGTGGTAAAGGCCTCGGTGGGGCACATCAAGGATCTCCCTAAGACCAAATTGGGGGTGGACATAGAGAATGGCTTTGAGCCTCACTACATCGCAATCAGAGGAAAAGGGAAGATTATCAATGAGCTCAAAAAGGCCAGCCGGAAGGCCAAGGAGATATATCTTGCCCCTGACCCTGATCGGGAAGGAGAGGCCATTGCCTGGCATATCGCTGAGGTGTTGGCTGATAAAGAGAAACAGATATACCGGGTCTTGATTCACGAGATCACCCCCGGGGCGGTGGCTGATGCCCTCAAAAACCATCGAGGGCTGCAGGAGAGCCTCTATCGGGCCCAGCAGGCACGCAGGATCTTGGACCGGTTGGTCGGGTATAAGATTAGCCCCCTGTTATGGCAAAAAGTAAAAAGGGGACTGAGCGCCGGCCGCGTCCAATCGGTTGCCCTGAGACTTATATGCGATAGAGAGCGGGAGATTCAAGCGTTTGTGCCGCAGGAATATTGGTCCATCACGGCTCAACTTCAACATCCGCAAAAACCCCCTTCTTTTGAGGCGAAGCTGACCCACAGCAAAGGTAAAAAAGTCCAGATCTCCAATGAGAAGGAAGCCAAAAAGATCACAACTGGTTTGCGGAAAAAACTGTTTGTAGTCGAAGATATCGCCCGGAAGGAGAAAAAACGCAATCCTGCTCCTCCCTTCATCACCAGCACCCTGCAGCAAGAGGCCTCTCGAAAGCTGCGTTTTTCTGCCAAAAAGACCATGCGCATTGCTCAGCAATTGTATGAGGGGATCGATCTGGGGAAGATGGGGCAGGTAGGGCTCATCACCTATATGCGAACCGATTCTGTACGTCTCTCTCAGGATGCAATCAAAGAGGTAAGGGAGTTGATTCGCAAGCAGTTCGGTGAGGAGTATGTCCCGGACAAACCCCATTTCTACAAGAGCCGTGCCAGTGCCCAGGAGGCCCACGAGGCCATCCGACCGACCTCTCTGGATATGCCTCCAGAGAAAATAAAGGGGTTCCTCAGTGCTGACCAGCTGTCGTTATATAAATTGATCTGGGAGAGATTTATCGCCTGTCAGATGCGCCCGGCCATTTTTGATCAGACCACTATCAAGATCAAGGCCAACGATCACCTCTTGGTCGCTACGGGGAGTGTGATGAAATTCCCGGGATTTACTGCGATCTATGTCGAGGGGAAGGATACTCAGGAAGGGAATGACGAGGGAGGGGTCCTTCCGGTGCTCAGCACCGGTGATGCATTGGAACTTCTCGATCTCCTCCCCAAGCAACATTTCACTCAGCCGCCTCCTCGCTTTACAGAGAGTACCTTGGTCCGGGAGCTTGAGGAGAAGGGAATTGGCAGGCCGTCTACCTATGCCGCCATTCTGTCTACTATTCAAGATAAGCGGTATGGAGAGCTCATCGAGAGAAAATTTCATCCTACCGATCTCGGTTTCTTGATAGCGGACCTCCTTACTGAGAATTTTCCTACGATCATGGATGTCGGTTTTACTGCCCACATGGAAGAAAACCTCGATAAGATCGAGGAGGAAAAGATCCCGTGGAAGCAGGTCCTGGAGGAGTTTTATCACCCCTTTGAAAAAAACCTCATGAAGGCTGAGGAGAACATGAGAGATGTCAAGGGGGAGCGCGAACCAACGGATATACGCTGTGATCAATGTGGGAATATGATGGAGATCAGATGGGGGAGGTTCGGCAAGTTTCTCTCCTGTTCCGCCTATCCTGAATGTAAAAATGCCAAGATGTACAGTACAGATGAGGAGGGAAAGATTATGGTTGAAGAACCACCGACCGTGGAAGAGAAGTGCCCCCAATGTGACAGTCCGATGGTAGTCAAAGAGGGTCGATATGGCAAGTTCCTGGCATGTACCCGATATCCGGATTGTAAGGGCACGAGGTCCATCAGCACGGGCGTGCCGTGTCCTCAGGAGGGGTGTGAGGGATCATTGGTCCAGCGGAGGACCCGGAAGGGAAGGATGTTCTATGGGTGCAGCAATTACCCGGACTGCACGTTCGCCCTGTGGGAAAAACCCATCTCCCGGACCTGCCCGCAATGCGGCGCCACCTTTCTCGCTGAAAAGCGGACAAAAGCGGGCGTGAAATATGTCTGCAAACAGGAAGGGTGCGACTACCAGGAAGCAGCCAATGAGACGGGCTGAGAAAAAGGTTTTGCATGAGTTGGAAGGATAGTCAGCAACTAGGAAATGAATGAGAGACAATCTAGCCCCCATTTAAATCTTAAGAGATTTATAGATCATCGATTCTAATTTATTGAAATAATTTGCGAATGGTTAGTAATTCGTCTCCGCGTCCTCTGGCGACGTAAATTGGAAATTTTGGCTTACAAGGTAGTTTCCGATATAGTGCAAAAAAACACTAAGGGGAAACACATGCGGAACAGAAAATATCCGAACTTATTTAGTCCAATAAAAATCGGGCCGTTGACATTCAAAAACCGCATTGTATCCGCTCCCACATCGCTCGCAGAGCTATCACCTGAGGGACATCTCACACGGGATAATATAGCTTATTATAAATTGAAGGCTCAGGGTGGGGCGGCAGTTGTAACGGTGGGAGAGAGTATTGTCCATTCAGCGACCGGCAAGTCGCATCCGAAGCAGATACTCCTTGATGACGAGGGGGTCATTCCCTCTCTCGTGGAGACAGCGGACGCCATCCATCAATACGGCTCAATTGCATCTATAGAACTTTCACATGGAGGCATGGAATGCGATCCGATGTTTCTGGCAGGTCGCAATCCAATAGGACCGTCAGGGACATCCACTGATATCGGTTTCCGCACCAAGGGGGCACATACCGTTATCGTTGAAGAGATGTCCGAGGATTTAATGAATATAATAGCGGACGCATATGCCGCTGGTGCAGCCACGGTGAAGCTCGCTGGGTTTGATATGTGCATGATACACGCTGGCCACGGCTGGCTCCTGGCCCAATTTTTTTCCCCCCTGACCAATAAGCGCAAAGATGCATTCGGAGGCAGCGTTGAAAACCGCGCCAGATTTCCGATAATGGTTATAGACCGTGTTCGTGAAAGTGTTGGCAAGGATTTCCCCATAGAATTGCGTATAAGCGGCTCCGAATTGACTGAAGGAGGGCTCACTATCGAGGACGCTATCGCGATATGCAAGATGGTAGAGGACAAAGTGGATCTCATCCACGTCTCCGCAGGCGCCCACTTCGTCATCAACACAATGGTGACGATGCACCCATCCATGTTTCTACCCCACGGCTGCAACGTCTATCTGGCTGAGGCGGTAAAAAAAGCGGTCAAAATACCCGTTGTAACAGTCGGCGGGATTTCCGATCCGACACAGATGGAGGTGATTATTGCCGGCGGCAAGGCGGATATCATAGCCTTAGCACGCGGTCTTATAGCAGACCCTTATCTGCCCAAGAAAGCGCAATATGGCAAGGACGATGAGATAGTCCACTGCCTCCGATGTTTCGATTGCATGGGGGGAATGTTTGCCACCCGAACGATGAAGTGCGCCGTCAACCCGATAATAGGCAGGGAGTTTGAAAGCAGTATCCCTGTGGCGATGACGAAGAGCAAAAAAGCACTGATTGTGGGTGGCGGTCCAGCCGGTATGCAGGCGGCCATAACAGCGGCTGAGCAAGGGCACGATGTGACCCTTTATGAAAAGACCGATTCTCTTGGAGGAACTATAAAAATCGCTCAGCATGTGCCCTTCAAGGAGGATCTCAGTAGGTTTAGAGAATATCAGGCAAGGAAGGTGGACTCACTGAATGTCAAGGTGTTCCTCAATACTGAATGTACGCCGGAGCTGGTAGAAACGGAAAACCCTGATGTTGTAATCGCGGCCGTAGGAGCGGAGCCGATAATACCTGCAATGCCGGGAATGGATAAAAATTCAGTTATTTTGGCCACTGATGCCTATAGTGAGGAAGTAACAGTGGGTCAGAAGGTTGTTGTAATAGGCGGCGGATTGGTGGGCTGTGAAACGGGTCTGTATTTTGCGCAGCAGGGTAAGGACGTGACAATAATCGAAATGCTGAACGAGATAGCAGAAGAGGCGAACATCATGCACCGGAGGGCTTTGATGCTTGAGCTTGAAAAGTATGTGACCATACAGTCAGGCTTTCGGTGTACGCAAATTACTGACGAGGGAGTAATTGCTATCGATAAAGCAGGCCAGGAGATGCTGTTTGATGCGGATACCGTCATTGTGGCTGTGGGTCTCACGTCCCGGTCAGGCATTGTGGATGCCCTGCGCGAGACCGCACCGGAATTCATAGCAATCGGTGATTGCGTGAAGCCTCAGAAGGTTTTGGAGGCGGTTCGAACAGGATATGATGCTGCTATGGCAATATCTTGATGCTGAGATAAAATGGTTTAGCGATAAAAGTTATTTCACGAGTCCCCTCGTCTCAAGATCGTCAGCAATATCATCCAGTTCCAGTGCCTGCATGGTTGCCCGGGTCGGCAGGCCGCTGGACACATCCCAACCCCGCAACTGATAGTACTCATCCTTCAATGCCTCAAATTGATCCTTTTCAACCACGGCGCCTCTTCTTGATATGGGTTCCCCTTGCGGTCCCGGCACCAAGCAGTCGGGGTTGAAGCGGATACTCTGGATAGGAATCTCGTGAAAGACTTCCCGGAGTGCATCCCCGTGCCGGCCAGCCCATCCTTCCCGCAGGCGGATGGCTCGCTGTAGATTGAATATTCTCTCCCCCATCCGGCTCAGACCGGCTTCATCTGTTTCTTTTCCGGTCACCGCTGAAAAGACCCGGCTTTCCACGGCCGGATCGCCGACACGGCCTTCGGTCCATACCACCGGGAACAGGAGGTCGCAGAGGATCAAGCTCTCCTTGGCGTAGTTACGGTCTTGAATTGTCTTGGCGGCGAGTGCTTTGCCTTCGGTGATGGACATATCCCCGGCCGCCCGGCTGCCCCAGAACCTCTCCGCAATATCCTCGAAGTCCTTTCCGGTAATCTGTCCGGGCACTTTTTCTGGGGCGGTTACCTCCCATTCCATTAAGGTAAAGCTGATGTCATGCAGTTGCTGGATGGGTTTTCTCGGCTCGGTGGCGTAGAGCAGCCCGGTGACGATATACACCCTCGGGTCATACATGGACAGGTCGCTTGCTCGGGTGCTGATGGAATCCCCGATAAGTTTCTCGGCCCCTTGGCCGACCGCGGCGGCCGCCGCAAGGGTCCCCCGGGCGAGGACATCGCCGAAGTCTTTTCGGAATGAAATTGTTTGTACCAGTGTCTCGATGAATTCCACGCTGCCCATCTTGGAGAGCTGCAGACCCGTGTCCGCATCGCCCAGGATGCCTGCCTGATAACATCCGGCCAGCCAGGCGATCATGGGCTCCATGACAAAGGTGTCCAGGCCGTAGGTGTGACACAGCTCAGTCGCCTGGACAACGACTTCGTTCCAGTCGCCGTAGTGATGTATCACCGCCTCCTGGTACATGTCCGCGGCCTGGCAGAAGAATTTGACCTTCTTATTGTCGCTGGTGTGGTAGTATTGTCGGGCGCAACCAGCTACACAACCATAGCAGATGTTTTGCCGAGTATGTCCCTCGTGTATCCACAAGTGAGGGCGTTGGCCAGACTTTCCTCGGAGACGGAAGAGATAGTCTGCCTCTTCAGCTAGTTTCTCCGGCCGGGCCGCGGTGGGTTTCTTGTCCCCTGCGACGGCGATGGCCTTGAGTTTCTTGGAACCCATAATAGCCCCAAAGCCGCTGGAACCGCTGGCATCGTCATCAGCGAGGACCGTGGCAAAGGTTACCAGGTTTTCACCCGCCGGGCCGGTGGCAACCACCCGGACTCCCTTTCCGAATTCTGTTTTCAAGATTGCCTGTGTCTCCTTGGCGGTTTTTCCCCAGATGAAGGCGGCATCTCTGATTTCAGTCTTCCCATCGTGGACAAAGAGATAGACCGGCTTTTCCGCCCTGCCATGGACGGCTATCGCATCATAGCCCGAGAATTTCATCCGAGCCCCCCAGCTTCCCCCGAGGTTCGCGTGGGAAAAGTACTGCGGCTCCATAGCCGCCGACTTGCCGCAGATTTGCCATCGTGAACCGCCCAGGCGGGTAAAGCCGGCGAGCGGTCCTGTGACGAAAATCAGGCAGTTATCAGGGTCAAAAGCACCGGTGTCCGGTGGGACATTGTCCCAATAGAGTTTGGCGGCAAGCCCCCGTCCGCCAATAAACCGGTCTGTATACTCGTTCGTCGGGAGGTTGACCATGCTGCCTGTGGACAGGTCTACCTTCAGGATATTGCCGGCATAACTATTATTGTTCATTGTATTCTCCATTCTCCCAAAATGTGCTCAGTAACGATACTATACGAAGTGAAAATTATTGATAGTATGTGGCGAGCGATCCGGGACTCGAACCCGGGACCTCTGGCTCCGGAGGCCAACGCTCTATCCATCTGAGCTAATCGCCCGCATCGAAAGGGGTCACGCCGGTATAATAACAGCACGATACGTTCTTAAAGTCGTTATCGAATACCCTGATTCTCCCATCCTGAAATTCCACCTTGACAATACATAAACCTCCGGGAAGGGTAGAGTTCCATTCTTCTACCACCTTCCCAATGCCCCACTGGGAGTATTTTTGGTGGTAGACATGATCGCCAAGCTGGAGATACGTGATGCGTCGATCCATCGTATTAATATCTAGCGCAAAAGCATTACCTTGACAAGGGATAACTTCGTACGATTAGTGTATCTCCCCCCAGTTTTTCCCCTTGGAGACAGACACCTTGAGGGGAATGACCATGTCAATGACCCCTTCCATCTCTTCTTGCACCATGTGTTCCACCTTTTTCAACTCGTCTGTCGGTGCCTCAAGGACCAATTCGTCATGGACCTGCATGATCAGTTTGGCCTTTAGATTCTCATCCCTGATGCGTCGATATATCCTGTTCATAGCTATCTTGATCAGGTCCGCGGCTGTACCCTGTATCGGGGTGTTGATGGCAGTCCTCTCAGCAAATTGTCGTGCAGTGCGGTTGGAGCTGTTGATCTCAGGGAGGTAGCGGCGCCGATTATAGAGGGTGGTTACGTATCCCTTTTTCTTGGCCTCCTGCAGGATTTCTTCAAGATAAGCTTTAACCCGTTGATATCTTTTGAAGTACTCATCGATGTATGCAGCCGCAACCTTCGGCTCCACGCCCAGCTCATTGGCTAGGCCATAGGGGCTCATACCGTAGATAATCCCAAAGTTGATTACCTTGGCCTCACGGCGCATCTGAGAGGTTATGTGCTCAGGGGCGAGACCGAAGATCTCCGAGGCTGTTCTGGTGTGGATATCTTCGTCCTTTTGAAAGGCCTCGATCAGGGTGGTGTCCCCTGACAAATGGGCCAGGATCCGCAACTCTATTTGAGAGTAGTCGGCGGATATCATCCACCAATTATCCTCAGGTATAAAGGCCTTGCGTATCCTGCGGCCGTCATCGGTACGGATGGGGATATTTTGCAGGTTGGGGTCGCTGCTGGAGAGCCTGCCCGTAGCTGTGACTGTTTGATTATACGAGGTATGCACCCTGCCGGTGGCGGGGTTTATGAGTTTAGGGAGAGCGTCGACATAGGTCGATTTCAGCTTTGTCAGGCTGCGATATTCCAGGACCACCCTCGGGAGTTCATTGTCTTTGGCCAGTTCCTGAAGGACCCCTACATCAGTGGAATAGCCTGTTTTGGTCTTCTTGATTACCGGCAATTTGAGTTTCTCAAAGAGGATCTTGCCCAACTGTTGGGTGGAGTTGATGTTGAACTCCTCCCCCACAAGGTCGAAGACCTGCCTTTGCAGATTCCAGAGCCTCGCCTCGAGCTCTTTGGAGACCTCCTGCAAGAGCCCGGGGTCGATCTTGACCCCCCAGAGCTCCATTTCTGCCAGGACCTCCACCAAGGGGAGCTCTATCTCCAAGAAGAGGTCTTTAAAGCCTTCTTCCTCCAGTTTTTTCATGAGTAACTCGGTTAGGAGGAAGGTAACATCGGCGTCCTCACCGGAATATTCCATGGCCTGCTGGAGATCTACCTTTTGAAATCCCTGGTCTTTCTCCGTCACTTCTTTATAGGTGATCATCTGGTGTCCAAGATACTCCTGGGCAATGGCCTCGAGGCCGTGACTGCGTTTGGTGGGATCGAGGAGGTACGAGACAATCATGGTGTCGCAGGCGATCCCCGCTATCCTTACCCCATGGCGTCTGAGTACCAGGTAGTCATACTTGATGTTTTGGCCGTATTTCCGTTTTTCGGAGTCCTCAAGGAAGGGTTTGAGTTGCTCTAAGACCTGAGAGGCGGGCAGTTGTGGCGGCACCCCTGGATAGTCATGCCCCACTGGGATGTAATAGGCCTCATGGGGCCTGTGAGAAAAGGATAGACCGACTACCTCGGCAATGATGGGGTCGCGGGAGGTGGTCTCCAGGTCCACAGAGAAGCTATCCGCCTTCTGTAGATTGGCAGCCAACTCCTCAAATTCCTCTTGCGCGGTTACGAGGTGATAGTTTTCGTAGGAAACGGTCTTTTGAGAACAGAATTCTTGCAGAAACTTATGGAACTCCAACTCCGTGAAGAGGGGGCGAAGGGCTTCCGCATCAAGAAGGGAGAGGAGGAAGTCATCCCATCGGATCTCAAGGGGGACATGGGTGTCAATAGTAGCCAGGTCCCTGCTCAGAAGAGCCTGGTCTTTATATTCGATTAACTTTTCTTTAACCTTCTTTTTGAGTTCTTTTTCATCCGCCTCATTGACTTTCTCCAAAAGTGAATCGAGACTGCCAAACCTCTTAATCAAATCGACCGCTGTCTTCTCGCCGATCCCCGGGACGCCGGGGATATTGTCAATACTGTCACCGGACAGCCCCATGATGTCCGGGATGCGCTCAGGGCTGACGCCAAACCGCTCCTGTACCTCTCGCAGGCCCTTGTGGGCATCCTTCATGGTGTCGAGCACGGTCACCTGTGGGCTCACCAGCTGAAGGAGGTCCTTGTCACCGCTGACAATAACCACTTCAAGTCCGTCTTGCTCCGCCTTCTTTGCTATAGTCCCGATTAGATCATCGGCCTCATACCCCTCTTGTTCCAAACTGGGTATCCGAAAGGCTTCTACGATCTTTTTGATGTACGGGATCTGTACGGCGAGGTCATCGGGCATCTCCGGTCTATTGGCCTTATACGCTTCGTATAACTTGGTGCGAAAGGTAGGGGCCTTGGTATCGAAGACCACTGCCACGCCCTCAGGCTTGTGGTCCCTCAGTATCTTCAGCAACATGGAGGTGAACCCAAAGATGGCATTGGTGGGGAGCCCCTTTGAGGTGGACAAGCTCCTGATGGCGAAAAAGGCGCGAAAGATATAGGAACTGCCGTCGAGCAGAAAAAGTTTTTTAAGAGGGGGCATGGTTTCTCAATTGTACTTGATTCGAGCTTTAGTTTCTTATCATCCCGTTGGCTTGATTCTGTTCAATCCGTTGCCGCTTTTTAGGTTCATAGGGGCACAGGGGCTCTTCTGCAAGGTAGTCCCCAGTAAGGGCGTATGCCCTGGCCCTACACCCGCCGCACACCATCCGGTATTCACATCCCCCGCATTTTCCCGTAAGATTCGTTACATCTCTCAAGCGCTGAAATACCTCAGTCTCCTCCCAGATCTCCTGAAAGGGCCGCTCCCGTATGTTCCCGGCGATGACCTCCAAGTAACCACAGGGTTGAACATCCCCCCGGTGCGAAAGGAAGCAAAAGGAGATCCCGCCGAGACACCCCCGGGTGAAGGTATGGAGGCTTTCCCCATGACCCTTTAATCCCTTTGCGCCGCCGTGCTGATGGACGATGCGGTAGTACTGAGGGGCGCAGGTGGCCTTCAGCTGGATTGCCACCTTATTGTCTTGTTCGGCGAACCATGTCAAGGTTTGTTCGTACTCTTCGGGGGTGACCTCTTCATGGGCCAAATCTCTTCCCCTCCCAGTGGGGACCAGGAGGAAGATGTGGTGGGCCACAGCCTCCAACTGGATCGCCAGATGAAAGATATCCTCTATCTCCTCCAGATTTCTCTTGGTCACCGTGGTATTGATCTGGAAATCAAGGCCTGCCTCTTTGAGATATGTGATCCCTTCCATGGCCCCTGTATAGGCACCGACCACACCGCGAAATCTATCGTGGCTCTCTGGAGTGGCGCCATCCAGGCTGATGCTCACCCTCTGGATGCCGGCTTCCTTGGCCGCTGTCGCCTTTTGGGCATCTAAGAGGGTCCCGTTGACAGCCATGACTACCCGCAGTCCCTTGTGCGTGCCATATGAGGCGACCTCAAAGATGTCCTCTCTCATGAGGGGCTCACCGCCGGTGAGGATCAAAACCGGCTTGCTGAAAGCGGCGACCTCGTCGATAAATTGGAAACACTCTTCGGTGGTAAATTCGCCCTCATACGGTCCCCGCTCGGCAGCTGCCCGGCAGTGAAGGCAACTGAGATTGCAGCTCCTAGTAATTTCCCAGGCAATCATTCTCAAGTCCGGCTTCAATATCACGTTTTTTTTAAGCATAATTTCTTGAACAGCTGCCTTTATGCGAAACAACCTTTAGGTTTGAAGGATTCAAGGATTCCAGGGGCCAAGTGAAGAAAGTATATGGTTTTCTTGAACCCTGCCGACAGCGTCATCCCGCTTCCGTAAATTTAATTTTGTGGTGTGGGATTGGCCACCGGACCCCTTGACCCCTAAAGTCCCGCCCTTGGCGGGATAGTTTACTTCGTCAAAAGCTTCGCCATCTCCTTGGCAAAATAGGTCAGGATGATATCCGCCCCAGCCCTCTTGATGGAGAGTAGCACCTCCTGCATGACATCCTCCCCGTCGATCCATCCGAGCTTGGTTGCACCCTTGACCATGGCGTATTCTCCACTGACATTGTAGGCCGCCACCGGCACACCGAATTGCTCTTTGACCCGATATATGACGTCCAGATAGCTGAGGGCCGGTTTGACCATGACGATATCCGCCCCTTCTTCAAGGTCGAGGGCTACCTCCCTCAGGGCCTCATCGGCATTGGCTGGGTCCATCTGATACGTCTTGCGGTCCCCAAACTGGGGAGGGGACTCCGCCGCTTCCCTGAAGGGGCCGTAAAAGGCCGAGGCGTATTTGGCGCTGTAGGCCATAATAGGGATATGGGAATAGCCCTCTTTATCGAGGAGATCCCGAATGGCCTTTACCCTGCCATCCATCATATCAGAGGGTGCCACCATATCGGCCCCGGCCCTGCAATGGGAGAGGGCCTGTTGGGCCAGGAGCTCCAAGGTGGGATCATTGAGGATTACCCCATCTTTGACCAGACCGCAGTGGCCGTGGCTGGTGTATTCACAGAGGCACACGTCGGTGATGATGAGCAGGTCGGGGACAGCATCTTTGAGGGCCCTGACGGCTGTTTGAACGATACCATCCTCAGCATAGGCCTGAGAGCCCATCTCGTCTTTTTTATCGGGAATCCCGAAGAGGATGATACCCTGGATGCCTAACTTATTGACCTCTTTTGCTTCCTTGATTAACTCGTCAATGGAGAACTGATAACAACCGGGCATGGAGCTGATGGGGTTTTTCACCCCCTTACCCGGCCGGACAAAGAGGGGGTAGATCAGGTCATCGATTGTCAGAGTAGTCTCCCTGATCAGGCGGCGGAATGTTTCATTGGACCTGAGCCGGCGGGGTCGGTAACGGGGAAAATGCATTAGGACCTCCTTTGGAAGTGTTCGACTATGGCCTCAACCAGGCTCGGAATAGTATATTCATGGGGGATGATATGGGGTTCCAACCCATAGTTTCTGGCTGTTTCCGCTGTTATTGGCCCGATAACCGCCACCCTTACCCCGTTCATAACAGTTTTGTCAGATACAAGCTCCATGAAGTTGCGGACCGTGGATGAACTGGTAAAGGTCACTACATCTATCCCTTTTTTGAGAATTGCTTTAAGGGAATCTTTGCCCTTGGCCGGCTTGACTGTTTGATAGACCTCCACCTCATCTACTACCGCGCCAGCCTCTTGCAAGGCCTCAGGGAGGATCGAGCGGGCACCTCTCGCCCTGGGGAGGAGTATATTTAGTCCCTTGATCCCCCTGACCTTTAACCCTTCGATCACCCCCTCTGCCCGATACTCTTGAGGGATGAAAGATACCGTAAGCCCCATGCCTTCCAGTTCCCCCTGGGTTCGAGGGCCGATGGCACAGATCTTTTTCCCTACCAAGGCATCCACACCTCTCCCCTTATCCTTTAGCCTTTGGGTGAAAGACCTCACCCCGTTCACACTGGTGAAGATGACCCAATCGTAACTATCTAATTTTTCAATCGTTTTATCAAGGGGCTGCCGATCTCCTGGCGGGATTATTTCGATTGTAGGAAAGACAATTACCTCCGCGCCGTAGTCTTGGAGGAGGAATGAAAACTCCTCAGCCTGCTCTCGGGCCCTAGTTATCAAGATCCGTCTACCAGTGAGTGGTAAAGGATTTAATTTTTTATCGTCAATACTCGTGAGCATGATATTTTGCTGATGACGCAGTATTTAGACTCAATATATCCCATGATATCAGCAAAGACAAG
>Ga0315537_1001217_pt1 | contig 20285 bp, 15 predicted proteins | sample SalMarSW160270MG_FD_203091 | JGI IMG/M metagenome (GOLD analysis project Ga0315537, IMG submission 203091) | Salt marsh sediment microbial communities from the Plum Island Ecosystem LTER, Massachusetts, United States - Salt Marsh Sediment SW1602-70 ...
TCAGCCGGTTCCGCTGTCCAATCCGACGCTGTTGATGATTATCGCTTTTATCGGGCTGATAGGAAACATCCTGTCGGTTTTTTTGCTACATTCGCCTAAGGATAAAAGTCTCAATGTCAAGACGGCGCTTTTGCATATGTTGTATGACGCCCTTTCATCGGGCGCGGTAATTATCGGGGCGATTATAATATTTAAAACCGGCTGGTCCTATATCGATCCGATCCTTTCGATTCTCATCGGATTGATGATTATCTGGTCGTCGATCGACGTGCTCAAAGAAGCGACCATGATTTTTCTCGAAGCGGTCCCGCGCGGAATCGAGTATGATAAAGTTAAAGCAACCATCATGGCGCATCCGCGAATCGATGACGTGCATGACCTGCATATCTGGTCGTTGTCGACGGCGAACATTATGCTATCCTGCCATATCTGCCTGGATAAAGCCGATTATGAAGACGGCCCGGCCATTATAAGAGAAATCAGCACCGAGCTGCATGATAAATTCGGAATCGGCCATTCAACCATTCAGCCGGAACGACTCAATTGCCCGACGGTCGATATAATTCATGATACCAATGGACACCATCATGACAGTCGAAGATAAAGTCGGAAATATCGTCGAGACTAAAATTATCGATTTGGCCTATAACGGCAAATCGGTCGGAGAACTGGACGGCAAAATCATTTTTCTCAACGGCGGTTTACCGGGCGAGAAGGTACAGGCGCAAATTATAAAAAGAAAACCGCGGTACAGCGTCGGGCGCATCAAAGATATTACCGAAAAAAGCTCCGACCGTATCAAAGCGCCGTGCATTCATTTCGACATCTGCGGCGGATGCACCTGGCAGGACCTGGCTTATGAGCGACAGCTTTATTATAAACGCAAGCAGGTCGTCGACAGCCTGGAACATATCGGGAAAATCGAAAATGCCGGGGTAGCCGAGACGATCGGGTGCGATGAACAGTTTTTTTATCGCAATAAAATGGAATATTCTTTTAATGTCTCCGAGGAAAGCGGCTTTACGCTCGGTCTGCATAAAAGAGGTCGTTTCGATGACATTTTCGATGTGAAGGAGTGTTTGCTGCAATCGGTGGAATCCAACAGCATTGTCGCATGGTTTCGGAAGCATATTAAAGAAAATAAAATCGAAGTTTACGATGTCACCGCCCATACCGGTTTCCTTCGATTCCTGATGATCCGTCAGGCCAAAAACACGGATCAAATCATGATTAATATCGTAACGACCGACGACATGATTCCGAACGTTTCAAATATGATCGAATCATTGACCGCGAGTTTCCCGCAGGTTAAGACAATCGTGCAGAATATAAATAGCGGTAAGTCAAATATCGCCAGGGGCGAATCCGAGAGAGTTCTTTTCGGCGAGGGGTACATCGAGGAAAAAATACTCGATTACAATTTCAGAATTTACGCCAATTCGTTTTTCCAGACAAACTCGCGGCAGGCGGAGGTGCTTTACGACCGAATTCTGGACACGCTGCGGCCCGAGAAAAATGATACATTGCTTGATCTGTATTGCGGGACAGGTGCTATCGGAATCTGCGCTTCGGGTCATGTCGGGCGTGTAATCGGTATCGATTCGGAACCGTCAGCCATAAAGGCCGCCGAAGAAAATGCCCGAAATAATAATGTCGAAAATATATATTTTATGGCCGGTCCGGCGAAAGAGATACTGATGACGTCAACAGATGATTTACGAAAATCGACCTGCGCCGTTATTGATCCGCCGCGAGCCGGTATACATCCCAAAGCGCTTAAAAGATTGATTGAAATGAATCATAAAAAAATTATTTATATTTCATGTAATCCGGCCACTTTTTCGCGCGACGCATCGACTTTGATAAAGGCCGGATACGAAATGGGAACCGTTGTACCGGTCGATATGTTTCCGCATACGATGCATATCGAGGTGGTCACCGGATTTTTTAAATCGAAATGACAACATGAATGGAGGCTTCATGAAAAAGATAATAATAGCAGCCTTGATAATAACCCTGGTAGCGCCTCTTTCCGTTTTCGGAAGTAAACTGGAAGACAACTTCCGAGAACTATCTTCCGAAATCCTTGAAAATCTTCAGTCGTTTTATCCGGTTTTGTCGACCGAAAGAGGTATCCACAAATACGATTATCGTTTTGCCGACTATTCCCGGAAATCGGTCAGGGACGAAATATCGCGATTGAAAAAATTCGAAACCAGATTATATAAGTACAACAAAAGTAATCTTTCATCAAAGAGTCGTATTAATTTGAAGCTTTTGAAAAGTAATGTCGATATCGCGCTGCAGAACCTGAGCAAAATCAATTGGCATAAGAAAAATCCTTATATTTATGTCAACGATGCGGTCAATGGTATTTATTTAATTCTCGCTTCCGAATATGCACCGCTCGATGTGAGAGTGCAGAATATTATCGCCCGCATGAAAGGGGTGCCGGACCTGTTCAAACAGGCGACGGCAAACATGGAGCATCCGCCGCCGATCTATATAAGCATGGCAAAGGAAATGTTGTCGACCGGCATCGATTTTTACAAGACGGCGCAGTCCGAACTTGCCGGAGAATTTCCCGAATTGGCCGGTGAAATTAATACCGCTTCGGCGCGGGCCATAGCCGCCATGCAGGAATTTCAGCAGTTTCTTGATACGGTCGAACCGGGCGAACCCGGCTCATTCGCGATCGGCAAGCAGGATTTTGACTATAAACTGGAGCATGAGTACTTCCTCGATTATGATTCGGATTCGCTTTTGAAACTGGGTGAAGCCCTTTTTGAAAAAGCGAAAAATGATTACGACGAATACCTGGCCCGGCTTGATTCGACGAAACCTGTTAACGATTCGGTTTTTGTCATCGATTGTATCACCCGGGAAGATGTCCTTAATTATTATAATTGGGAGGTGGCACAAACCAAAATTTTCCTGAAAGAAAATGATATTGTCACGATTCCGGATGATATCGGACACTGCGAAGTAATCGAGACACCGCCTTTTTTGAGAAATGTCGTCAGTTCGATTGCCTACCAGCCGCCCGGTGTTTTTTCACCGGAGCAGACCGGACACTTTTATGTGCGGCCGATTCCCGATGATATGGATGCCGGCCAGCGTGAAGCCAGATATAAATATATTGAGCGGCGAGGATTCAAAGGTTCGGTGGTGCATGAAGCATACCCCGGGCACCATTTGCAGTTCGAGATGGCCGCAAGAGTAACCGACAGTGTCCTCAAATGGCAGGAAAATCCATGCCTCTATGAAGGCTGGGCGTTGTACTGCGAAGAGATGATGTACAATAATGGTTTTTATGAAAACGATACCAGGCAATATTTGAATATTCTCGATGGCATTCTTTTTCGCGCGGCGCGTATTATAGTCGATGTCAAGCTGCATACCGGACAGATGACGCTCGATGAAGCGGTAAATTGGATGGCCGGAGAATTGGATTCCGACACCACCTGGATTCGGGTCGAGGTCAATCGATACACGCTTAGCCCGACGATTCAGATGAGTTACTTGATCGGGAAATTGGAAATCTTAAAGCTCCGTGACGCCTTGATGAAAAAAGAGGGCGATGCCTTTTCGCTGAAGGAATTCCACGACCGCCTTCTTTCCGAAGGCTCCCTGCCACCGCGGATTTTATGGGAAGTGTGGAGTTTGGAGTAGGTCAATTCTCTCCGAGAATTAACATCAAGCCTTGGCAAGGCTTGACCTACAACTTCACCGCCATACCCAATCCGTCACGCATTGGAATTATAGACGATAGAGTCTCTTTTGAATTAAACAGCATACGATTGAATTCCAATATCCCGCGCGTTTCTTCATCCGGGCTATCATCGAGTATATAACCGTCCCAGAGAACATTATCGGTGATAAAAATCCCGCCTTTTCGCAGTCTCGGTATCGCCAGATCAAAACATTCCGGATATTGTTCTTTGTCCACGTCGTTGAGAATTATATCAAAAGGCCCGTCGAATTTTTTAATAACATCCTGCGCGTAGCCAACATGAAAATCGACCATCGAGTCAAAACCGCCCCGCTTCAAGTATTGCATCGCCAGCTTTTTATTCTCCTCGGAGCCTTCGGTGCAAATAATTTTACCGTCTTTCGACATCCCCCCGGCGAACCAGTACGCCGAATAACCATACCCGGAACCCATCTCAAAAATATTTTTGGCGCCGATAGCTATCGCCAGCTGACGCAGAAATGTCCCGCACAGCGGGCCGATAATAGGAAAATCATGTTCCCGCGCATACGCTTCCATATCCCTCAGAACAGCATCACGCTCCGGCATGATACTAAGAATATATTTATTCAGTTTCGGTTCGGTGATGTGCAGCATATGTTACTCCATCTATGATAGTATATTGTTATCAAATTTATGATTGTGCCCCACAGCTTGCTGCGGGATCGTATATTTACTATCGATTCAGACAATCCCACCCCAGTGTGCGACGTCCTCTTGCTTTTTTCAAACCGGTCTACGTCTTCCGCTCTTTCTTTTTGGCGGCGGGGAAAAGAACATTGTTCAGAATCAAGCGATAGCCGGGGGAGTTTTTGTGCAGCGATAAATCGGTCGGCGGATCACCCACCATGTGCTGATAATCCTCCGGATCATGCCCGGATAAAAACGTAAATGTCCCGCGCCCGTAATTACCGTGGATATAGCGCACTTCGTCATAGCCTTCCACCTCACCGAGAACGGTCACGTACTTTTTCAAAAGCGATTTACGAAAGGCGGTGTTCTGTCCCATGAATCCTTTCACGGCGCCGACATGATTCTGCACCAGCATGGTCGGGACCGGATCGAGTTTGGCGGAAAACTCAAACAGGTAAAAAATATCATCGTTCGGCGTCGGAAATCGAATCATCCGATCGGGATAGGTATCGATATCGCTGTGCCGATACAGAAGCGGGTCGAGCGTGACCTTGAAATTTTCGAACGCCAGCGTTTTGGAATAATCCAATCTCTGCTGCGCGTCGGGATCGACCGGATCGCCGTCGAATTCACGCGGGCAGATATCGACTCCGTCGGCGGCCAGAGCGATATCGAGTGTTTCGCAGGCCGAACACATGGCAAAAACAAAACCGCCGCGGCGAATATAATCTTTGATAGCTTTGACCACTTCCAGCTTCAATTGCGAAACCTTGTGAAATCCGAATTTACGCGCCATATTTTCGTTGGTTTCGACTTCCTGACGATACCACAACTGGTCACGAAAGGAGGCGTAAAACTTGCCGTACTGCCCGGTGAAATCCTCGTGGTGCAGATGCAGCCAATCGTAATTTTCCAGGGCGCCGGTGAGGACATCGTCATCCCAGATGAGATCGTAGTCGATATCGGCGTAAGTCAAAGCGAGCGTGACGGCATCGTCCCACGGCTCGACGTTGCTCGGTGAATAGACCGCTATCGCCGGAGCTTTTTCGAGCAGCACCCGCTCCATATTCTCGACATCGATGGTGCGATAGATGTCGGACAGTTCGGCCGAGGTTTTCTCTTCGGTAGTTACGCCCTGAATGAGGCAATAATTGCTCAGTTCATCGTCGGTATCGAAGGCAAATGAGCCGCCGCGATAATTCAAAAACCACTCGACCTTTTTACCCATTTTTAACGCTTTGTAGGCGACCCCGTACGCCTTCAAATGATCGGCCTGAGTTTGGTCCATCGGGATCAGGGTCACCTGGGCGCCGGCGGAAAGAGCCAGCACCGATATAACTACTATAACGACTAATATTTTTTTCATGTCTATCATGGTTTGCCCAATATAATGTGTAATTACCTAATATTTAAAACATTTTACGCCCTTATAGGGAGAAAGTTGAAAGGTTTTTGGATTATAAGGCATAGTAGCGCAGACATTTCTGTCTGCGTCCGTTAATCTGCTCAGACAAGAATGTCCAAGCTACTCTGATTTTTTGCCCGTGGTTGGCGTACGTCCTCGTGCGCCAACTCTTTAAAAACGCGATCTATATTTAAAATAAACCTAAAATCTCAAACACCGAGCCTTAATAAAACTACCGGGCTAAACCTGTGGTTGGCGTACGTCCTAGTGCGCCAACTCTTTAAGAATCCTTCTTCCCCTTTATCCTCTTCCGATACTCCCGATATTTCTCCAGATATTCGCCTATCTTGATTTCGCGGCCGGCTCTGGTCGGATTGTAATAGATAGTCCCTGCTAATTCATCGGGGAAATGCTCCTGATCGGTCAGGGCATCTTCATAATCATGGGCATATTTATAATCTTTGCCGTATCCGAGTGATTTCATAAGTGACGTCGGGGCATTGCGAATATGGAACGGCACCGGCAGTGATCCCTTTTCTTCGGCATCTTTCATGGCATGACTGAAAGCGACATAGGCCGCGTTCGACTTCGGCGCACAGGCCAGATAAATGACCGTCTGCGCCAGCGCCTGCTCGCCCTCCGGGGTGCCGAGAAAATGATACGTATCCCGGCTGTTGAGCGCCACCGTCAACGCATTGGGATCGGCCAATCCGATATCCTCGACCGCCATTCTTATAAGCCGCCGTGCGATGTACAATCTATCCTCACCCGATTGAAGCATTCGCGCCAGCCAGTAAAGAGATGCATCCGGATCGCCGCCGCGAATCGATTTATGCAGCGCCGAAATTAGATTATAATGTTCCTCGCCCGCTTTATCATAGACAAAACTCCCTTTCTGATGAATCTCGACTGTTTTATCCAGCGTAATCCGGCCGTTTTTTCCGGCATCACTGGCCGCCGCCTCAAGAAGATTCAGCGCCCGACGCGCGTCGCCATCGGCCGCCGTCACAATAAATTCGACCGCCTTCTCTTCGACCGTGATATTAAGTTGCGCCAGGCCGCGTTCGGAATCGTCAACGGCATTCTCGACAATCTTCTTTAAATCCGATTCGGACAACCGTTCCAGAGTATAGACTTTCAGCCGCGACAACAGCGCCGAGATAACTTCAAACGACGGATTTTCTGTCGTGGCACCGATAAGAACAATATCCCCTTTTTCGACATACGGCAGAAAGGCATCCTGTTGAGCCTTGTTGAACCGATGAATTTCGTCGATAAAAATGTACGTTTTTCGCCCGGTAAGTTTTTTATAATTGCCGGCTTTGGATATCAGATTCTTGATTTCCTTGATTCCGGAGGTTACCGCCGAAAAGGGCATAAACTGGCCGCTCGTCGCTTTTGCAATCAGCTCGGCCAGGGTCGTTTTGCCCGAGCCGGGCGGCCCCCAGAAAATTACCGAGCCGATTCTATCCTGTTCGATGGCGCGACGGAACGGGCTGTTTTGGCCGACTATTTTCTCCTGGCCGAAAAACTCATCGAACGTCCGCGGCCGCATACGGTCGGCCAACGGCGCCGATAAATCCTGATGATTTTCATCTGATGCCCCGCTATTTTCTTTTTCAAAAAGTTCCATTCGATAACGCCCTGTTTTTATAAATATAATATAAATCGAAGCTATTGGGGGTATGATTTTGCAAAATGTGATATTAATAAAAAAGGCCCGTCGACATGACGGGCCTTTTGTTATCGGATAAACCGATTGGCGACTATTTCCGCAGCGGCGGGCCGCAGGCTGCCAGCCACTGCTGACAGGTGCACGGCGCCGGGCCGTTCCTGTACAGGAATGATATCAAATAGGTTATGTCGAAGATGTTACAGACACAATCACAATTAGCATCGCAGTTGCAGAGAGCATAAGGTACCGGTGCCGGACCACCCAGGTACAAGTAGGAGATAAGATAGGTTATATCAAAAATGTTAATCGTGGGATCGGCATTGACGTTACCCGGTTCACAATCGCAGGCCCCGATCTTATTGATTATCATATCGGTCTGGACCTCGACAATATGATAGATATCAAAGCTGGCGTCATCCAGGTTCTGAATGATAATGTAATCGCAGGAATCCAGATAACCGCTGCCGTTGTCAATCCATTCAACGACATACCAGTACGGGCAGAAAACCGGATAGACCTCGTGCCAGTATGTGCCGACAACATTAGACATAGGCGCATTATCGGGATTGTCATAGCCGACATAATCCAGATAGAGGCGCGGCTCAGTCGGGGCCCGTTCGACCACTATCGTTGGGCCGACCCAGTCGACATGGTATAAAGAGTCCGCAATATTGTTGAAGTCTACTGTATCGCAAACGCTGAGTTTTTCGTCACCGTTGTCAAGCCAACTCGTGAGAAGCCACTCGTTGCAGTAGTTGGGATATAACTCATGCCAGTAGGTTTCAAGCGGCGGACCCGACGGCGGTCGCCAACCCTGAGGATTGTGCAAATTGATTCCTTCCGGAAGCGGTTCGGGCGGTGTCGGCGATATCTCGTCAAGAATTATATCGACTTTGACTTTCTTAACGTGATACTCTTCGAATTCACCGGTATCCATATTCTGCAAAATCAGATAATCACATGAATCGAGGACACCGCTGCCATTGTCAATCCAGTCAACACAGAAGTGGTTGGTGCAATAATTGGGATAAACCTCGTGCCAGTACGTCCCGACAATGACATCCAGCGGCGCGAGACCGGCGGCAATTAAATCCAGATATATCGGAATATCCGGATTATCCACCTGCTCGATCTCAATCGTCCAGCCGACCCATTCGACATGGAATTTCTTCCAGATCGTGGAATCCGGAACGTACTTGAAGTCAACATAGTCACAAACCGATAGCATACTGTCACCGTTATCGAACCAGCTCGTCAGGCGCCAGTATTCACAATAAGTCGGATACAGTTCATGCCAGAGAGTTCCGAGCGGATTTTCGGAGAAGATTTCATCTTCCTGGTGATAGATGGTTCCCTCGGGTAGTGGATCGGGCGGCGTCGGCGTTATCTCATTCATGACTACATCGGTTTGCACGGCGCCGACATGAACGGTTCTGACTTCGCCGGAATAGTAATTCTGGATATCAATCCAGTCGCAATAATCGAGATAACCGTTTCCATTATCGGCCCAGCCGATGATACCCCATGTTTCGCAATAATTAGGCCAGACTTCATGCCACCAGGTACCGATTGGATTATAAATCGTATCGACCAGCGGATAATCATGACAAATATATTCGACAAAGAATGTGTCAGCTTCCCACTCAAGTTCGAGCGTCGGGCCGATCCATTCGACATGGAATTTCCGCCATTCAGTTGAGACAACATTTGTGAAATCAACATAGTCGCAGACCGACAGGATACCGTCACCATTATCGAACCAGCTGGTCAGATCCCATTGCTCGCAGAAATTGGGCCACAACTCGTGCCAGCGCGTTCCTATCGGATCGCCGTCAAGCGGACGGTAACCGTCAATATTGTGGAAGATAATATCACCTTCATGCGGCGGAGGCGGCGGAATCGTATCCGGCGGCTCGCCGGTTACGACAAACGACAGATCCAGAGACTTGACACAGCAATGCTTGATATCGCCGTAGACAATGACACTATTGGCAATAATATCAGCCGAGACCCAGATCGGATTATAATCGGGAATAACGTAATCGAAGGCAAAATGGGTCGAATCGGTAACATAACCGGCAAAAAGCGTCTTACGTCCGATAAACAGATCTTCATCGTCACCGGGCATGGGCGGGCTCGTTTCATCATCCCACATATCAGTGGACCAGTTTACCGCGAATTCGACATATCCGGAATCCTGGGTGGGCCCGACGACGGGAATGAAATCGACTTCATAATGAATTATCTTCTTTCGCAGCGTATCATAGGGGTGATCATACCACCACATATTCCACCAGCCGTACCATTCATAGAAATACCAACCTTCGCCGAAAAAGCCGGTTCCCCAACCATTGATCAGATTGCCGAGATTATCAAATTCGGCGCCGAAAGTGCCATAGTTGCATAGCGGCGGATAGGCCGGGCAATAGACCGGCGGCGAACCGCCACTGGTAAGATAATTAGCCAGATAAACGGCGTCCGTCAGACTGATGACGCAGTCACCATTGACATCAGCGGCAGGATAGAAACCGCCGACGCTATAGGGTGGCGGCGGACCCCCGCCCGAAATCCAGTTAGTGAGGTAGATAAGGTCATCATTATCCACATCACCGTCATTATCGACGTCACCCGGGATATAATCATAGTACGGTGGCTCGTACATTTCCTGCCAGTCAAGATTACCCCACCAGGCCCAGACGGCATCGTCATTCCAGTGCATGTACGATGATTTCCAGCCCCAGACGGCCGTATCAGCGACATCCTCATTGGTAACGAAGGCGCAGATGTTCAGCCAGTAGATACTATCCTGATCCTGCCAGACCCAGAGGCTTTCGGGCAAACAGATGTCATATTGATTCCAAAACGCATGATTATATTCCAGATACTCGTCATTGATCGGATCGTACCACCCCTGGTCAAACGGCATCATGGGTGTTATGCCGAACCATTTTATGGTCATTTCGGTAATGGTTTCACCCGGATGGCTGTATAATTCCGCCGGTCCGCAGGTCGGAACCGGGTATCCGCCATAGGGATCAAAAACGGAATATCCGGATGAGAAGTAATCTATTATTAATTGTGCATCCGCCATATTGATGACACAATCGCCATTCATGTCGACATGGTAATCAAAAGGTACGGGAGGCAGTATACCGGCCAGGATACGGATCAAGTACACCAGGTCGGCGATAGTCAGGGGAATGCCGTCATGATTGGCGTCCCCGTCGGCATATGCCATTCCGAACGGACCGGGCGCGCCCGCCGGAATATCGCGATGGAAACTGAGCAGAAAACTGTCAACGACACCCTCAAAATCATCTTTCCATGAGCCCCAGAAATGAATATCCTTGATCCAGCCGGTCTCGGAACACTGCCAATCATCGGCCAGAATTATCGGATAGGTGGCGTTAACATCCCAACCGGCTTCATCCGGCATCTGCGGGAAATGCATTTTGTAATCGTCGCCCGGCAGCCATTGCCAGTCGGTGCACATGTAAACTTCAAACAGAAAATCCACATCAGTACCGTACACCGGCAGCGTCTTCATCCAGGTTCCCTGGTAATTGACTGAACCGCGACCGGTTGGCGAAAACTCGTCATCGGAGAGCGGGCACTCGTAATCGACGGTTCCACTGCTCGTAAAACCTATGTGGAAATCGTTTGTAAACACAATTCCCAACGTAGAAAAATCGGCGTACGTCGGAGTCGGATAAGCGCTGTAGCTTCCGGCGGGGAGCGTTACTGTACCCCGCGCAAGTCCGGGGAAGCCGGTCCCGTCATCATCATAGGCGGTAATATAGATATCATCGGTACCGAAAGTCCCCGACCCCTCGTCATAAATATAGACATTGACACCCATTAAAGTTTCAGCACAGGCTGTTGAAAACCGTTCTGCCACTTCCAATACGTCTGTACCAAAGGGTACACGATAAAACCAGGCCGGGGGACCGGTGTACCACCACTGCCAGTAGCAGGGCGCCTTTGAACCCTCCTCGGGCGCCTGCCAGAGCTTTTGATCATCCTCCGGAACCGGCATCGAACCGCCGGCGATGCGGGCACTGACGCTCAGCGCCAGAACAGACATCAGCACCAGCCCGAAGGAAAGAATCATTAGTTTTTTAAACACTGCTTTTCCTCCTTCAAAAAGGTTTTTGGTTTATGGTTCTCCACTCTATGCAGTCAAAACAACAAATCAGTTTTTTGCCGAATATTCGATCGGATTGTCGATACATGCCCTCCGGCATCAGCTTTTTGCAGGCCGTTACGATTTTCATCACTCAGAAAGTGAAATTGACATGCCTGCCTTAATTTTTTGAAGGCCGCTTTGATCAGCCTTTTGCAAATAGATGATATGTGATGTGCTTGTTCAAGCAGTACAAATGAAAGACTGCGTCATCACAACCATGTATAAGCCGACACAAACAGTCATACGACCAGCTTAGACTTCAAGAACCGCAACCCTGCCACAGCCCGGCCCGCCCTTTAGTATCATTTGAGTTTTTTAAGATCTAAGTTGGTCCTTACTCCCCAACCTCTCTATTGTAATATAAAATAAATGATAATGACACGATTTGTCAACTGTTTTTTGAAATTGCGCCCCCGGTTTTTTCGCATTATAGACAATTCTACTTATGTTTTACGCATCCCGGATGATTTTCAAATTTCCTTCGATCCTGTCCAGGGCGACCCGGTTAGCCTTTTCTGCGCAGATAATTAGATCAGAAGATTCGAGCAGACCGGCTATGAATCCGGCGCTGAAACAATCGCCGCAGCCGGTTGTATCTTTTCGCAAAACTTTTTTTTGAGGCGGAATATGCCGGAACTGCCATTTATTTCTAAAATAAAAATAAAGATAACACCCTTCAACACCGGCAGTTATAATAAACACTTTTTCGGTGGCTTTTATCCTGTTTTCCCGGAGTATCCCAACCAGTTTCTTCAATTTCACATTCGGTATTGATCTGTTTTTCCTGATCGGTATCACCATCGAAGTCAATATATCCAGCTCCAGCCGGTTCATCTGGATATAATCACCTGTTTCAATCACCGCAAGCCAATTGGACGGGCGTCTTAGATATCTGCGGCCGTTTTTTCTTTTGCCCAAGGTCAGAGAGTGAACATCAATATATATCTTTCCCTCGTAATTTTGCCGGAGTTTTCGCAGCGATTGCAGATAAATATCGCGCCCCGAAATAAAATTCAAAAGAATTATATCGCAATCCGGAAGCAGTCGTATGTCATTGTACTTAAGCGGTTTGACGCCGCCCTTCAGGATTTCATTCTTGCCTTCATAATCAAAATAGGTCAAAAAACAATGATTGTTCTTTTCAGATACTTTATTCAAGTAATCCGGACGAACTCCGCGGGACTTTTTTAAAGCACGCGTGACTAGCTCAAACGCGTCACGGCCGATGTTGGCCACCGGATATATTTCGCTCCGATTGCCGATTAATCCTGAAAGGGCGACTATATTATAAGACATGCCGCCCCAGCCTTCTTTGATTGTTCCGTCGGGAAGCTTGACCGTATCGCGATTGAATGTACCTATTATTCCGATTTTCATGCAATTATTTTGCGAACATCGATCGTGCCGCTTGAAAAACTTCATCCACCGATATATCTTTCATACATCTCATAAAGGCATCGTCTTTTTTCGGGCAAATATTTTTAACGCATGAAATGCAGTCCAGATTATCCCTGATTATAACGACTTTTTTCTCGGATATCGGCGACGTTTCCGACGGACGGTCGGCCCCGGATAGCACCACCAGGGGGATTCCCGCCGCCGCGGCCAGGTGCGCCAATCCGGAATCGTTGCCGACAAAGAGCCGCGATCGGGACAATATCGCCGCCGCCGTTTCAATATCGGTCTTGCCGCACAGATTAATTATTTTTTCCTTCGTACCGGCGACTTTTTCACCGGCCCGATATTCATTGGGGGCACCAAGCAGGACGATTTTGACATCCAATTCGTTTACAAGTCGTTCGGCAAGCGCGGCGTAATTATCGCTTCCCCACCGTCTTGATTCCGCCACCGCCTGCGGGGCGACGGCAATAAAGGCCACACTGCTATCGATCCCGTACTTCTTGAATTCTTTCTCCGCCGCTTCCCACGATTCGTCAGATATATATATCTGCGGAGGATTATATTCGACATTTTGACCGGTAAAAGATTTCATCAGATAAACATATTTCCTCGAACGATGTTCGGATGTTACCTCGGCCGGATCTACGGCGTGATTCAAAAGAAAATTCCGACCGTCCCCTTTGTAACCGAAACGGCTTTTTATCCCCGATAAATAAAAAACCAGGGCTGAAGAAAACGACGGAGTCAGCAATATTCCGGTATCGAAATTTTCGCCTTTAATGAAATCCCGCTGGTGGAAAATGGCGTTGCCGCCGTGAAGGAACTCCGGTTTCAGCGGCAGAATTTTGATATTTTCTAAATCCCGATAAATTACTTCCGCCCAGTCCGGCAATAGCAGCCCAATTCTTTCATCCGGTCTGGCTTTAACCAAGCCGCTTATGGCCGGCTTCGCCATGAGCAAATCACCGAGATGATTTGGTGCACGCACGATGATCTTATGCATAACTTTTTTTAGTCCCCTTTCAATCTAATTTCCATCGCCGATGGGTCCACATCCATTGGTCGGGATACTGTCTGACTATTTCCTCCAGCAGCGAAGTGTACTGCTGAGTAATCCAGACCGTATCCTTATCATTATTACCGCTGCCGGGCGGATATATCAACCTTGATATAATCGCCCGATGCCGGTTAAATCCTTTTCTGATTAACACTCCCAGCACGATCGGGCTACCCGTTTTTATTGAAAAAGCGGCCGGTCCGACCGGCGTCGAGGCCGGGCGACCGAAAAAATCGACTACCACGCCTCCCGAGGCCGAATGCTGATCGGAAACCAGCGCCACGACCCTGTTGTCCCGAAGCGATTTGAGAACATGCCGCGCCGCCACCCCGACCGGAAATCGACCGACGCCAAACGCTGCCCGAAAATTATCAAAAAGTTTATCGACATAAGGATTATGCTGCTGGCCGACGAGAAAATCGGTCGGATAACCATTTGCCGTCAGCCAACCACCCAGCAATTCCCAGTTACCGACATGGGCGCTGACAAATATCAAACCATACCCTTTTCCCAGCGCCTCATCGATATGTTCGCGTCCCGATGATTCAGGGATCATTTTCAATATTTTAGCTCGACTTAAAACCGGTTGACGCGCGAATTCAACCGTCGTTCGGCTGACATCTATGAAGACATTCTTAATTATCATTTCATATTCGGCGCCGGTTTTTGTTTCGCCAAAGGCCCGCCTGAGATTATCCGATGCGATTCGTCGTCGCGATGCCAGAATTTTATACGCCAGCTTTCCAAGTAAAACCGCTATCATATCGGCCAGGCGCGCAGGCATTATCTGAACCGATTTGGTCAGAAGCCAAAAAGCGATGTATTCAAGCCCATGGCTTATCTTCATCGTCGACCTGCTCCGGATTGTCGGGATCGCCGTAGTCAAAATCGGTTGACTGCAGGCGCTCCTCCCGCTCCCACCTCTTATAATATTTTCGTCGTCTTTGAATCTTCAGCAAAAAACCGATAACGACCACAGCGGCAAGGAAAATCCATACAAAATACAAATCTCCGAATAATGTCATTAAATTGTACCTCTTGTTAAGAAAATCGAAAAACTCTTTTTCGAATTCGTCATAATTTAACCCGAGCGAGGCCAAAAAGGCCTCATCAAAAGTCCCTCGGGATTTAATTACATCCAAAAAATCGTTGAGTGTCTCCGCACCGTACTCATCGAGTATATATTTAACGGCCAGATAAGATTGAGCGTAGGCCGTCTGCGCCCGGCCGCTCGGGAATAGATTTATTCTTTCGATTTCGCGCAGCGGCACCAGACTTCGGAAGACAACCGCCCGTGACATAGCGAAGTTATCCTCCCAGCCCCATTCGGCCGAGACATACATCGCCACTCCCTCATCGAGCCACCGGGGAGGATTCTGCATATGCAATCTGTCATGCAGGGCCAGATGAGCATACTCGTGTTGAATTAACTCCCGCAGCGATTTCCCCAGCCGGAAATGAGCCGGCGATTTTAAGACTATCATCTCGCGATATGGCAGCGCGGCCGCCGCGCCCCAGTCGGGGAAAGCAGTCCCGATAAGTTCCTTAAAACTTCTCAGGTCGTTTTCAATATAAATTTTCGGTTTATAGCTGAGCGAATCCCGAAGAATTTTCTTTAATTTTTCCCGCGCCGGAATCAACGCCGTTTCGATCGGCTCGATAAATTGTTCGCTATTGGATATATAGAAAAAGTAATCGCTTTCAATGATGTTTTCTTTTCTGTCGGCCTCCGCCCAGAAGACGGCCGCTAAAAAAACAACTGACAGATATAACAGAATCTTTTTCATTTTTCCAAGATAATAATATTATTGAATTAAGACAATATGCTCGACTCCGGATATTCAATTGAACAAATCAGCACAAAATCGGGACAACTGGGTATAAAAGTTAAATAAATATTTATTGACAATCGATATATAAGTCGCAATGTTATTGGATTATAGCGGTTTTTGCCGCAACAAGATATGAGTGCTATGAGCATTTTAAATCAAAATGTGCTGGTTTTAAATCAAAATTACGAGCCGCTATCGGTCTGTTCGGCCCGCCGGGCGTTTCTGCTTCTGTATATGGGGAAGGCCGAAATGATTGAAACCTATGACGGATATAGAATCAGGTCCATCTTAAAATCATATCCGCTGCCTTCGGTCGTCAGGCTGGATAGGTTCATAAAGTCGCCGAGAAAGAAAATCCTCCTGACGCGAAAAAATATTATTATCCGCGACGGCGGCACCTGCTGCTACTGCAATTCGACCCGGGGCCCGATGACGGTCGATCATATTATCCCGAAAAACATGGGCGGCAGCGACAGCTGGGAGAATATGGTTTGCGCCTGCGAGCGCTGCAACAACAAAAAGGGTGGGCGAACGCTGGCCAAAGCGGGCATGAAACTACTCCGGAAGCCGGTGCGCCCGAGCCACATAACGTATATTCAGCGCTTTATCGGCGTCACCGACGATCGCTGGAAACCATATCTTTTTATGGAATGAAAATGAGCCGAAAAGAGACGATACTCTCCGGAATGCAGCCGACCGGAAAACTCCATCTGGGAAATCTGGAAGCGACGCTGAAAAACTGGGTGCGGCTTCAGAATGATTACGAAATGTACTGCTGTATTGTCGACTGGCACACGTTGACCGCCGAATTCAAGAATACGGAAATAATGAAAGAAAGAATTTTTCATGTCGCTGTCGATTATCTCGCGGCCGGTCTCGATCCGGAAAAGTGCGCCATTTTCATTCAATCCGACGTCAAAGAGCATGCCGAACTTCATTTGCTTTTTTCGATGCTTATCACCGTCCCGAGCCTGACCCGTCTGCCGACGTACATCGAGAAAAAAGATGAGAAGGGAATGGATAGCTACGGTTTTCTCGGTTATCCGGTTCTGCAGGCGGCCGATATCTGCGCCTACAATGCTCATAAAGTCCCGGTCGGCAAGGATCAGGAGAAACATATCTGGCTGGCCGCCGATCTGGCCAAACGATTTAATGCTTTGTATGGTCAGACACTTAATGAACCGGAGGTTTTGCTGACAAAGATACCGATAATACCCGGTATCGACGGGCGCAAAATGTCCAAATCGTACAATAATCATATCACTATCGCCGAAAGTCCCGAATCACGCACCGCCAAGGTGAAAAAGTTTTTTACCGATCCGGAAAAAATCCATAAAGGCGACCCCGGTCGTCCGGAGATATGCCCGGTATATCATCTTCATAAGATTTATACTCCTGACGCCGAAAATATAATAGCGCCCCCGTGCAAAACAGGTGAACTGGGGTGTGTCGAGTGCAAGGGCAAATTGGCCAAAAACTTAAATGAAGCTCTGGCGCCCATCGCCGAGAAAAGAGTTGCTCTTGAAAACAATAATGATTACATCTGGGATGTGCTCAAAAACGGCGGTATCAGGGCCAGGCAACGAGCGGCGGCGGTTTTGGAAAAAGTGCGCGCCGCCATGAAAATGGATTATTTTAGCTGATGAACACGGAAAAAAATTATTCGGTCAACCTCGAGGTCTTCCAGGGACCGCTTGATTTATTGTTATATCTAATCAAAAAAGATGAAATCGATATATATGACATACCGATTGCGCGGGTCACCGAGCAGTATATGCAGTACATCGAGGTAATGAAAACCCTTAATCTCGAGCTGGCCGGTGAGTACATCCTGATGGCGGCGACCCTGATTCGCATAAAGACGAAATTGCTTCTGCCGCCGGCCGGAGGCGACACCGAAGAGCCGGATCCGCGTGAAGAATTGGTAGCGGCGCTTCTTGAGTACAAGAAGTTTAAGGAAGTCAGCGAGATTCTCAGAGAAAAACGTATTCTCGAGGAACGAGTTTTTGTCCCGCCGCCGGTCGACGGCAGCGATGGTGATAAAGAAAAAATAGTACTTTCATCCTCCACCACTTTATTCGATATGCTGACGGCCTTTAAAGAAGTCCTTGAGCGCGCCGAACAGGAAAGAATGCTGGAAGTAAATGCCGAAGAAATTACCATCGAGGAAAGAGTTGCGAGAATAATGGAGTTGCTGGCCGAAAACGAGTCAGCCACCTTCCAGGAATTGTTTGCCGATATACCCCGGAAAATTATCGCCATCACCACGTTCCTGGCCATTCTGGAACTGATCCGGCTGCGCCGAATCACGATTCGGCAATCGTTACCGTTTTCGGAATTGCGGGTTTATCGGGGGGAGTATTTCGACGACCCGCAGACAGCCATCGAGTTTATCAAACATTTTTATATGTCATGAAATGAGGGGATTAAATGAATAACAACGGAGCCCGGATTCCAATAATAGAATCGTTGATTCTTTCATCACCGGAACCGCTCCCGGTCCGGAAAATTATCGGGCTGGTGGACGGTCTCAGCGCCGGTGATATTGACAAAGTTGTCGATGATCTGAATGAAAAATATTTGGACAACGATCTGTCTTTTCGGATCCGAAGAATCGCCGGGGGGTATCAGTTCTATATTATCGAGGATTATGCCCAATATGTCGAAGAATTATTCGCACGGCGCCGAAATGTGCGCCTGACGAAGGCGGCCCTCGAGACATTGGCGATTATCTCTTACCGACAACCGGTTACGAAAATCGATATCGAGATGATTCGCGGAGTCGCCTCCGATTCGGTTCTTCATACGCTTCTTGAGCGGCAATTGATAACTATTGCCGGGCGCGCCGAAACGGTCGGCAAACCGCTTCTTTATCAAACGACCGACGAATTCCTGAAATTCTTTAATTTGAATTCCATTAATGACTTGCCGCGGATGGAAGAAATCGAAGAACTTCTGGCCACGGGCGATTCCGAGATACAGCAAAACCTGCCGTTCGCCTTGCGTAATAATGGAATACCGCCGATTTCTCGAATACCTGACAGCGAAGATATTGACGATGTTGCCGATGAAAATAGTGAGACCGGTGATATAGAAGAAACTCCGGAAACGGTCGAAGTATCGGCCGAAACATCGGATTAGGGGGAAAAGGACGGGCTATCTGAGGAGAGATGATAAGGATAAATAAGTTCCTTTCTATGTGTGGTGTGGCCTCCCGTCGCGGGGCCGAAAAGCTTATCAAAGAGGGGCGCGTTACTCTGAACGACGACCTCGTTGAACGCCCCGGGACGGTTATTGATGAATCCAAAGATATTGTCAAAGTTGACGGCGAGATTGCCAGACCGGTCGGCAAAAAAATATATATACTTTTAAATAAACCCCGCAATGTCCTGACGGCGCTCTCCGATCCCTTCCATCGCCGGACCGTGGCCAATCTGACCCGCGAATTAAAGTCCCGCGTTTATCCCATCGGGAGGCTTGATTACGACACCGAAGGCGCGCTGATTCTCACCAATGACGGCGAACTGGCCTACCGGCTGGCGCATCCCAAATATCAAATAAAAAGAGTCTATCATGCCCTGGTTCAGGGGACATTTACATCGGATGACGCCGCCAAAATTGAAAATGGGATCAAACTTGACGACGGGCATATCGGGAAAGGAATGACCCGGCCGTTGAGCAGCGGAATAAAAAACTCCAAAGTGGAAATCGCTCTTACCGAGGGTCATAAGCGGGAAGTCAAGCAGCTATTTAAAGCAACCGGGCACCCGGTCAAGGAACTGCGGCGTGTGGAATTCGCCGGATTGAGGGTGAACGGCGTCAAAAAGGGCCGCTGGCGATACATCAGCCGCTCCGAAATTGAAAAACTGAAAAAGCTTGTCGAACTCGATGAATAGCCGACCGCCCGACTTATTTCAAGAGACGAAAGAAACTGATTCTCAGAAATATACGCAATAGATAAAAAAGTTCGAACCGTCATCGCTGTAAATTTTACATTTCTCTCGGGACACGCGATGCTGCAAAATCGTATTCAAATAGACAATTACTATAAAATCTTTTCCGGGTAACCGGAAATTTAATATGGCTTTTCTTAAAATCCGTTAATATCTTGCGAAAAATTATAAGGCCGATATTCCGGCCTGAAAAAAATGAAATTAATCCGGAGGTATCATGCGTTATTTTACATTAATCCTAATAATCGGTTTGCTGCTCGGCTTTGTATCATGTTCCAAAGTCACGAAAGAAGATAAAAACTTCGAAAGAATCGCCAATCAATACGTTCAGACTCTTCTTGAACTAAATCCCGAATGGGCCACCGGGCTGGGCGATCACCGCTATGATAGCC
>Ga0315537_1001218_pt1 | contig 20276 bp, 13 predicted proteins | sample SalMarSW160270MG_FD_203091 | JGI IMG/M metagenome (GOLD analysis project Ga0315537, IMG submission 203091) | Salt marsh sediment microbial communities from the Plum Island Ecosystem LTER, Massachusetts, United States - Salt Marsh Sediment SW1602-70 ...
AGAGCTATGCCCAGCGGCTGGCAAAGAAAAAAGTTGATAGTCCTCTGGCAATCTTACTTGCAGCGCTGGCAAATCCGATATATGTGGCGGTATTTGCAGCCGGCATATTTCTCGCGAAAGTCCCCCTATTCTTTAATGACGAAAATGGTATTAGAACCTCGCTCGGTGATGGATGGACAAAAATCGCTCGTGTAATAGCTGCCATTGCCGTAGCTTATGCCCTTTATCGGCTTGTCGATGTCATTGAGTACTATCTGAATCGCCTGGTCGGCAAAACGGAAACCAAGCTCGACGATATGCTCGTGCCGGTGGTGCGTAAGGCCATGCGAGTGACAATAGCGATTGTCGCAGCTCTTCTGATTAGCGAGAATATCCTGGGGGCGAATGTAAAGTCACTTCTGCTTAGTGCCGGCGTCGGCGGCATTGCTATCGCCCTGGCAGCCAAGGAGACAATAGCCAATTTCTTCGGCTCTATCACTATCTTTACGGACAGGCCCTTTCAGATGGGCGAGTTGATAAAGATTGAAGGTCATTTCGGCCCCGTCGAGGAGGTCGGCTTTAGAAGCACACGGGTCCGCACACTCGATGGTCATCTTGTCACTGTTCCTAATAGCGTGATTGCAAATTCGATTGTGGAAAACGTGGGCCAGCGTCCCTTTATCCGCAGGAAATCAAATATCACCATAACTTATGATTCGGGCCATACCAAGGCCAAAAAGGCCGTCGAAATCATCAAAGAGATTTTGGCTAATGTGCCGGAGGCAAATACTGATCCTGAAAAGCTGCCGAGGGTGTACTTTAGCGATTTTAACGATTGCTCGTTGAACATATATATGAGCTATTGGGTCAAGCCCCCAGATTATTGGCTGTATCACGAGGTCAATCAGCGGGTCAACTTAGAGATGATGAAGCGTTTCGAAGCCGAAGGAATCGAATTCGCCTTCCCCACACAAACGCTTTATGTGAAGAAGGAATAGAAATCACCTTCCGAGCAGCCGAGTGGCGTGGTGGATTCAATGCTCGGGGAAAATAGGGAAATGATATAATATAAATGAGGTACGAAAGAGACACTTACCGATGGGGCTAATGTTGAAAGGCCTTGCTAATTATCTTCGGGTACGCCTGTCTGTGTCTTCCGTGGCCGTCCCATGCAGCTCTCGCAATGACAAACACCCACTACTCTTAGATGTGTTGTGCCAGCAAGGGCCTTTGTCTCAATCAGCCTGGCCCCTTTTGCCTGCATCTTGCGAAGTGCCATTTGCGCATCCTTTTTATTACGCGAGCCTACCGCATCGACCACAACAGCCACATTTTTTCCTCGCTGCAGAAGTCCCAGCGCCGTCGCCTTAATAGCGTCTTCCGCACACGCACCTATCAGGACAAATTCACCGGCACGCACTTCGCTCAGCAGCCTGTCGATTCGAGGCTCGTCAAACGGGTCAACGCATCGCTTGTGAAAAATAACTTGATTGTACTGCCGCAGCATGTCTCTTGGCAAATCGGTGCTTCCGTCCGCTGGAAAAGTCACCCTGTTTTCCAGCAATGTATAATGGATCTTTTTCTGTCCGTCGGTGCCGTCAACACAATAGTGGTTCTCATCCCCGTTGTTAACCGGATATACATCACAGGTCGAGATTATGGGGATATTTTTCCTTCGGGCCCATGCCATTACTCTTCGGATGTGCGCAAGAACTCTTCTGTGGTTTCTTATGCAGGCCTTGCCATCGGCTAACAGGAAGTCTCGTTGTGTATTGACATCTATAATAATCTGTTTACGCCGTGTTTTGACCATCTGTAGAATCATCTTTTAGGTCCTTCCATAAACTCTTCAGGAGTCCTATAATTGCTACGCCATGGTCTACAATAAGTTCGCCCCGTTAGAAGCCTGAGCTTGATTTTAGAGGTTTTTCTTTACTGTGTTATACCTTATTAGAAAAGCTCGCGCGGCTTAGCGATTTATTTCTAACGGGTTTCACATCCTTCTATCGAATAGTGCCAGCAACGACTTTAAAAGCAACGGATATGAAAATTGATTTTTGAATCTTTACCTGAACACCCCTTTTTATGTAGAATAATCCACCAAAGGCGGACTGGACTGATATTGTTGTTTTGACCTGCTTTATGCACGGGATTTAACGGATGACTCGAAAATTAAAGGAATATCCTTCGGTTGTGTTGAAGCCGGAAGATTTGTGTGGAGAAATTGATTTTAATCAAGTTTTCGGACGTTCTCGTCCCCTGCATGTAGAGGTCGGTATCGGCAAAGCTACCCTTCTGCTAAGCCAGGCTATTACCCATCCGGACATTAATTTTCTCGGCATTGAGCGGGCCAACAAATATTACCGTTATGCTGTTGACCGCATTGGTCGGTGGGGTCTAACTAATGTGCGGATAATCCGTATTGATGCCGCCACTTTTTTAGCTGATTGTGTGCCATCTAACTCCGTCAATTGCTTCCATATCTATTTCCCAGACCCCTGGCCGAAGAGGCGTCACCATAAAAGACGTTTTTTATGTCCTGCCAACTTAGAGAATCTTATCCGCTGCTTAAAGACCGGCGGCATTTTAAGAATCGCTACCGATCACGCTGAATATTTTGAATGGATACAGAAGCTAATAGTCGAGAGAAGTGTTCAACCCTTCGGCTCCGCTCAGGGCAGGCTTGAGCGGATTGAATTTCTACCTGCCACGGGAGCCGAACCCTGGCCGCCGGCGGGCGAGCACGGCGAATTAACCGGTACAAATTACGAACGAAAATACATAAAAGATAAAAGACGAATCTACACCTTCGCTGCGAGAAAAAAATAAAGTCAGATCGGTGGGCTGACTCGTACTACGTAGCGAATCTGCTTCGCCCTGCGTAGTCCCGATATATCGGGGAGCAGGGAGCTTCCAGCCTTCGTAGCCGTAGGCTACTACGGCGGAGTTGGCACTTCGCAGAGTAGTAAACACACCTTACCTTGGAAGAAAATTGTGAATAGTGTTTGCACCACCGAGTTCTTTAACGGGGTGTGCCGAGGATTTTCAATGAATCCTTAACGACCGGCAGAGTTTTGGTTTCCACCTTCGGGTCATTGACATTACCGGTTACCTCTATTCGCACAACAGCCCGGCCGAGGCTTTCAGTAAGAGATCCTAAAAACGTAGGCTCATTACCGACCAGTCGTCGGCCTCGGGCGGTAAGGTTCAGATTGATATTTGCATTTTTCAGGCTCATCGAGCCTGAGCCGTGAAAAGCTACCGTTTCACCTGACAAATCAAACACATCAAAAAGAAGGTTATCAGATCTGATATACGAATCGACAATCATACGCTCGAAGGCAAAGTCCTTCGGCTCTGTCAGTCTCACAACATATAACAGCTTCGCTAACGGCGAGAGCTTGCCCACCTGCATATTCTTTATAGCCAATCTGCATCTGCCAAGCCGTGAAGAATTGCTACCAATCTGTGCGTCAATGTTCAATGATCCGCTCATTGTTCCGCTGGTATAGCTGGTTTTTGCAGGGTCCGCTGCTTCTTCACCTAAAAGAAATTGTTTCAAGTCAACATCGTCAAAAACTGCTTGTAATAAATATTCTAAAGTCCCTTTTGCGGGTTTGATTTCCAATTTGCCTATTAATCTGCCGTCGTAACAGTCTGCGGTCAGATTTTTGGCTAACCAGTTCCGAAGATGCGGGTTGTAATTAACATCTGCCTTCAAGCCCGTTATGGATTTGCCTTTGATTTTTAAATTATCTGCAATAACGCTAACACGCCCGTCAGATAAGCCGCTGCCTGTTAGATACAAGCCTTCTGTTTTTAAGACCGCGTCTAATTCGGCACGCGTACCAGACATATTGAAATTACAGGCTGTAAATTCTAAAGTAGCAGCGAAATCTATTTGTTTTTCGCCGTTATCAGCTTTGGTGATTTTTACATTTTCCAAATCCAGATCAAATCGGCCTGTCGGCGACAGCACCTGATAAAAAGCCGCAGCACTTGCCGGCATGGCACACGCTAAATGTTCGCCCAAAGAGATGTCCCTTGCTGAAAGTTGAAAACTACCTTCGCTGAAAGTGTTGTTGGCTAAAGCAATTTGGCCATTTAATTTTATGGTTGAGTCCGCCAGAGGCGGATTTGTTTCTTGAATGTTGTCAGCCGGCAATGCAGTAAAGTCCTCAAGCGTCACCTTGTTGTTTGTCATCGTTAACCTGCCGGTGATGTTTTTCAAGGGGTAGAGAAATTTTTTGAAATTGATGCTGTCCCCCAGACATTCTACGGATATGTTGTAGTCGGGCCAGCCATCCTGCTGTGGCGAACCCTGGCCGCCGGCGGGCGAGCTTGCTTTTCTCAAATTAGCACTGATGTTCACTTTGCCGGATGGTTGCAGCTCCAAAACGGTTTTTGCCAATGACGCTGGTAACATGCCTATCAATTCGTCACTCAATTGAGCCTGTTGCGCACCCAGTGCCAGGTAATAACGTGGTGATTGTCCTTTATCGGTATCGGCGAGCCAGATTCCGCCGACTAATGAAACTAAACTCTGACCATAGCGGCCAGTGAAATTTTTAATGCTCGTCGAATAGGGCGTTAGATGTACTTTTGCTGATATATCAGAGATCAACAGGGCCGATTTATTAGCTTTGAGAGAAGCCTGTTTCAAAGTCACATCTGCGAAGAAGCTTGTCTGTTTCGACTTCGACGAGCTGTAGGATAGGACTTCCTGCTCCGGCTCGGCGGGGCTACGTTGAGACGAGCGTCCAACCTGTGAGCTTTCCGGCCCCATATCTTCTGTGGTTGTAAAAATCTTTATGTCGGCGTCGACCAGCCCGGTCATATCGAATTGGTTGTAAAGTGCCCCTTGCTCGGCCAGTAACGTTCTTGCGAGTGTCGGATCAAACGGCACATCACTTGCTTTAATCGACAGATTATAAACCGGTTGGTCGGTGTTATACCGGCTTACTTCGCCATTAAAGGTTATATTACCTCCGTTTGCTTTTGAAACTACATCAGAAACGGTTATGCTGTCATTGTCAAAATAGAGTTTGCCTGTAAGAGCTTTCAATGGATAAGGAAAACGCCGATAAACAGCTTCGGCGCCGCGCAATTCAACATCAAGCAATTTCTGCTTAGTCATTTGTTCCCCAAAGGCGGATCGGCTGAAACGGTAATCTATCGTTGCCAGGCCGTTAGGAGAAAAAGCCGACCAAAACACCTTTTGTTTGGGGCTTAATGCCTCATACAGTTCATCATCCAGGGCCATATTGTTACTTGTAATTTTGATTTGATAACGCTGATCTGGCCCAAAATCTTTTACCCAGCCGGCCACTGTCACCTCAACTTCACCGTGCCTGCCGGAAAGATTATTAAGGATCGCGCTATTTTCGGTGAAATCAATCTGTCCTGTCATCTGTTCTATCGTGTAAGGAAACCTAACGTCGCAGATGGTCACGTCCTTACAATAGACCTTGCCGGCAACTGTGCTCTTATTTAATTGGCTGAAATTGCCCGATACTTCCACGTCCATATCGACTTTTCCTGCGGGGTTGTATCGGCTGAAAAAACCTTGCAGGGCAGTAAATAAGACAGAACCGCCAAAGGCCGACTCCGGCTTGCCGAGTGCAAGCGTATCACTGCTGGATTCTGTAAGGTACGACGAATCTTTAATATTCAATTTCAGTAAAAAATTATTTCTTCGGTCGTAATTTAATGCCGCATCCAGTGTATCTATTACCCAGGCATTCTCAAATGCAGGGATACCAGCCGATGAAATCCCGCCCGTAGCTGTAATTCTCCCAGGGAGCCAAAGGCCAGCCAATCTGCTTCTGTCCTGTCTCGCCGAAACCCTACTCGTGGATAAATCATTGTCTGCCTTCTTGGCCGTTATAATATCAAACCTGTAACCGCCCAGCATTCCTTCAGCCGGTCTGAATCTCATATCGATTGGCACCGCAGCAAGAACTGTGGCCTGGCCATTTGAGACCTTACCGTATTGCAGCGTCCCGCTGCTGAGGGAAATAAGAGGCAGTTTGCCGGCCTTACTTTTTCGGACATCGAATTTAAGCGCTGCTAAATTCCACCGGCTTGTGTCTGAATCGTATTGGGCATTGAAAGTGAAATCATCAATATATATTTCTTTTAGTCGCGGCCCCAACAGCAATAAGCTGCCTATACTGAAACGGGCGTAAACTGTTTTTGCTTTAATCAACGCGTTGTCATATTTTTGTTTCTGGTGCGGTCTTATCACCAGTCCTTCGATTAAAGCCGAGCCGTCAAATTTGAAATCGATAGATTTAGTTTCTACTTTGCAACCGGTCAGCTCGCTAATTTCTGTTATGGCGATTTTTGGCAGAGATTGCCATGCTTGGCTTAAAACAAACGCCAAAACAGTAAGCAAAAACAAGACTAAAATTAGCCAGCGTATTAGAGTTATGCCTCGCCTTTTGGCTTTGTCCCGCCTGCTGCGGGCTGTTTTTTGATCCTGTTTTTTGAGCTGGCTGATAGAAAACATATAGGATTTTGGGTTCACGACGTAATGGTCAATTATCAATCATTTTTTATTGCCTTGTCCGCGATATCTCGGCGACAGTATGCCCCATCGAATTTTATTTTATCTACCGCTTCGTATGCTCTGGCCTTGGCATCTGCGATTCGCTCACCTAAAGCTGTCACGCCCAGCACCCTGCCTCCATTTGTGACAATGTCCCCATTCTGCTTTTTGGTGCCTGCGTGGAACACAGCCACATCTTTGAGCTTGCCGGCCTCTTCAAGGCCGGTTATTTTTTTGCCCTTTTCATAATCGCCTGGGTATCCGCCTGAGGCCATGACGACGCAAACAGCCGGCCGTTGGTCCCACTTTAGCGTGACATCATCCAGCCTGCTGTCACATACTGCCAGAAAAACTTCCAGCAGGTCGCTTTTCAGCCGCATCAGAATTGGCTGGGTTTCCGGGTCGCCGAACCGAACGTTAAATTCCAAAACTCTCGGCCCGGCGCCGGTAATCATCAGCCCTGCATAGAGCACGCCTTTGTATGGTGTGCCGTTGCGGTTCATGCCATCTACGATCGGCACAAGAATCTCATGCGTGATTTTGTCCATCATTGCCTCTGTAACAATCGGTGCCGGGCTGTAAGCGCCCATTCCGCCGGTGTTTGGTCCCGTGTCGCCGTCGCCGATTGGTTTATGGTCCTGCGACGTTTCCATAACGTAGATATTATGCCCATCCACAAAAGCTAATATAGAGGCTTCTTCGCCTAACAGCTTTTCTTCGACGATGATTTTGTCACCTGCCGAGCCGAATATCTTGTCGCACATCATCTTTTCCGCAGCCAAGATGCCGTCTGCCGGCTCGTCACAGACAATGACTCCTTTGCCTTGTGCAAGACCCGCTGCTTTTACTACTACCGCTTCGTCTCTGCTTGCAATATATGTTTTAGCGTCGCTGAATCTGTCAAAGATTCTGCCCTCGGCGGTCGAGACGGCGCACGCGCGCATCAATTGCTTGGCGAACGCTTTGTCGGCTTCGAGCTGTGCGGCGCCGGCACTCGGCCCGAATGTTTTTATGCCCGCTTCTTGCATAGCATCGGCCACACCTGCCGAAAGCGGGTCCTCCGGGCCTACAACCACCAGGCCTATATCATGCTGCCGTGCAAAGTCTACTAACTTATCAATATCGGTAGCTGATATGGGGACATTTTCTCCGCATTGAGCTGTCCCGGGATTACCGGGCGCGATATAGAGCTTGCTAAGGTTTTTTGATTGAGCCAGTTTCCATGCAATGGCATGTTCGCGTCCGCCGCTACCAATTAAAAGCACATTCATTTGCTGATCCTTAATCCTAATTATTGTATTTAGACCTGGGTTTATCCTGGGCTTGGTTTCTATCCTAATCTACAAATTAGAGATTGGCAATGAGAAAACCCCGTTAGAGAATGAAGTTCTCTAACGTCCCGAAGCATGAGTTCCAACGGTGGTTTAAACCACCCCCAACTTCAACTGGTAATGACCACAGATTAAAATCTGTGACTTTCTCTAACGGGGTAAATAGGAAATTCCTACTTACACTGTTTTGCTCTTATGCCCTTATGCTTTTCTCCAGCGAGCAGCGAAGCTTCGCCTACTCAGTTCAAACGACCTCTGGCATAGAGAGGATTTTTCAGCTCTTAGACTCTACCTACGGCTCTGCCTTATCCTGACAAGTGTTGCTTCTATTACCCGCTTTAGCTCCTCCGGAGTAAGCAATTCCATCTGTCCATTAAGGTACAGCACGTTGCATCGTCCATTGTGAACAGGTTCAGGCTCAAAGAGCAGGACATTAGCAGCAGGCATATCCCCAGTCTGACTGGGAATGTAAACATACTCCGGCGCATTTGGCTCATCACAGTGGAATAGTCGAGTGTTGCCGCACCAATTCATTAGCTCTTGCTGGGACGCCGGAAAACTTCCATTGCTGATAGCATACATTTGCAGGTTCTGCCAGATCGTGCGCATGTTAGTCTGGCACTTCAAAGCGGATGCTTTGTGACTTGTTTCTATCATGGCGTTCGTGTACTGCTGACCTGCCTCACCCGCCGTCTTCATGACCCACCAAACTCCAAGGGCGATGAGGCCGAAGAAGACTAACGCCGTGATGATGTTTATTATCGTACCACCGTACGTCCTTGCCGTGGTCATGCCTGAAAATCCGATTCTATAAACAAGTATTGAACGCTCTTTCTTATAGGAGAACATAGTTAAGCTTTTCATTGCCTCTTTGATTATCAGTTTTAATCATACTATTGCCCATTTGTTCCATCAATAGTTAGCACTGGAATGGACAGTCGCTATAAGGTAGAAGTATGTAGAGTGTGCGGTGCATACCATCTTCTCTATTCTACAAGCGGTTCAAAAAATTTCTCCGGCTTCTGTCCCAGCGTGTTGGTTAGTGTGCCGAGCTTTTCGATGGTACATTCGATAGTATCGCCCGGCTGTAAAAATCTGCCGGTGGCCATAGCCACGCCGGACGGCGTGCCGGTGGCAATAATATCGCCCGGCTCGACTGTCATTATGTGACTTAAAAACGAGACAATATCCGCTACGGAATAAATCATCTGCGAAGTGTTTGCCTTTTGGCGAATTTCACTGTTGACCGTAAGCTGCATATTTAGATTCTGAACTGCTGATATTTCATCTTGCGTCAACAGGTATGGTCCCATCGGCAGGAAGCCGTCCGCCCATTTGCCGTTCAGCCAGTCGTAAAATTCGTCCCAGGGACGGGTCTTTCGATTCTTTTTAAATGTCACGCTGCGAGCAGAAACATCGTTGACAATCGTGTAGCCGGCGACATATTCGAGGGCACTTTCAGGTTTTATGTATTTAGCCTTTTTACCGATTACTACTGCAAGCTCGATTTCGTAGTCGATTTGCTCGCTGTAGGCCGGCCAGGGGATTTCTTCGCCTGGGCCGATTACAACCGTCGCCGGCATAATAAACGGCCTGGGTACGGTCGTCTGCCTGGGCGATTCCGACAGGCCGAGCGCTCGGCCTACCTCTTTTATGTGCTCACTGTAGTTGCCGGCAAGAGCGATTATTTTACTCGGCCTTGGTATTGGGGCAAGAAGTTTGACCTGTTCTATCGGAGTCACAATGTCTGTTGATTTTGCTAACTCTGTGAGCTTAGCGAGGCCCCCCTTCTTGCTTTCGCAAGAAAGCAGGGGGGCACCTCTTTGCAGGATTTCTTTGACACTGTGAGGCGGATTCGGCCCCTGCCAAACCGATGGAATATCAATTACGCCTTCACCGGTGAGAATCCCGCAGGAGATTGTTTGATTCCTCGAATATGTAACTAATTTCATTGAAATTCATTCATAAGCTCGGCGTTATCAACCCACATCACGAAGAAAGGAGAAATACCTCCCTCGCGTTTCTTGACATAAATCAAAAATGGCCTGTCGAAATGAAACCTGCGTGGCTCTTCTATGTAGCGCCCCGGAGGAAGGGGGCTATAGGCCGCTGATTTTATAATCACACCGGTTCTACTTAGGGAGAAGTCTATCATTTGCATAGCCTCAGAGAAGAAATAGCTCAGCCATTTCGGATTACCAAGGTGCTTGTCCAGTAATGCTTCAAACTTATGTGTAAGTTTGTAGAGGATATCGGGAACAATTAAAGAATCCATCGGTTTGAGTTTATGCAGGACCTCGTAGTTCGGGTCATTTTTAAATTCGGAAATATTTTGTTCAACCTTTGCTACGGCCTCACTGAGAGTATTACTGCGTGGTATACTAGCCAGAACAATCTGGTAAGGGCTTGTATATTTACATAAATCAACCGCAAACTCATCGGATTCATTGCCGTCTCCGAATTTATAGTAAAGTATCTCAACCTGCTCGCGGAGGACCTCATTAAAAGCAGGATCGCTTTGACCTGATTGGATGCAAAATGCCGTGACACCTGTGCTGGTCCCATTTGAATCCACAAAATTAAATATGTACTTGTAAACATGGAAAGGATATCCGAAGTCGACATCCACATTCAGATAGGAATAGGCTATTATCGCATTAGGGTCTAATTGTCCATTGAATTCAGGTATTGGTTCTGAAGGAAACAGTTCTGACATCTGGTTCTGGATTTGTTCGATAATACCGTCTTTCACAAAACCGGCAGTAGCATAGTAAGATTCTTCTTCGAGGTCTTCTTCGGAGACCCCCGCCTGGTTTAGGTGAGCTGCCAATTCTTCAGCACCTATGACCTCAATTGGCTCACCAATAATGCCATCTTTAAGTTCGTTCCAGGCTATTTGGAAAGTAGAACACCAGATGGCGTTCTGATGTTCTGGAATGGAGCAATCAAGAGTAGCAACAACTGAGGTTTGTTTCAAATTGTTGGAATCTATAGCCACCGGCTCTTTCGTTATTTGTTCTATATCTAGCGCCGGGTCGTGTACAAGAAGTGAATCTTTTATGTGGCCTGGAACACTAACAAAAGCTATTGGTGGCACACCTAATTGAGGATGACCGAGATTCCCAGGAAGAAATGTATAAATATTATCGTCCTCAAGGCCACAATACGAACGTTCTTCAAAACTTACGTGACCATCTAAAAATAATACGTTTTGCCCATCCTCCCCGTGAGCGTTGGCATTTCCATACCTTCCCTGCTCAGCCGTACCGTCCCGGGGGGGTATATCTGGTTTGAACGCGAAAAAAGGCTTGGGTGCTAATGCAGGAGATTTAATCCACGGATTTCTGTCTGCGGCGACTGCCATTCCGGGTTTATTTGAAGTCGTCAGAGAATATAAACCATAAGGCATATGATATGCATAGCTGCAATGCTTCCAGGCCTCAAGCCCGAAATCCCAGGCGTAGATATACTCATCGATAGATGGATTGCGATAGGGATAATCAGAAAGTTTAAATTCCGTGGTTCCGGTATCTCCTGGGCAGACAAAATCTTTCGGCATAAGCTCTGTGTATTTGACCAATAGATAAAGGCTGGAACTAATAGTAGCTCTACCGCCGCTGCCATCCACAGCTAAGCCATAAGCCCTATATCGGTCTATGGCATCCCATGTAACGGGCATGCCCCAAGTGGTGGTTATGCCGCCCGCGCGAGGAAGCTGGTCATCGTAGTCATTGGCGTAAATTAGCATCGCTGTACCGATTCCCGAGAGATTCGACATACATACCTGGCGAAAGTAAACTGCTTGGGATTCATCAGATGCGGATAATGCAATAGCAATAATAAATAAACATAATAATCCAATAACCAGAACTTCCACATGTGTTAGTTTTTTTGATTTATTTGGCGTGTCCATTTTTGTTTTCCCTCCAAAAATTTACTGGTTGACCTGGATTTTCCTTATAAAGGATTTGGTAGTTTTATCAAAACTTAATAATTATATACAAATAATACAAATTTTGCAATTATTTCCTGCCGGTAATTGTAGCAAAAATAACTTGAATTCCCAGCGGGAAACATTTTATTGACGATTTACAATTGACAATTGTCGATTTTAAATCGAAAATCGTAAATCTAAAATCGTAAATATGTACTTGGAATGGGAAAATGGCTTTGAAGGATTTTTGGACAAAAACGGGCAACTGGCTGCGTAACCACAGCTTGGCCAAGGCCCCGGAACACCAGCCGCAGGTAGACGACCAGGGCCTGATTGCCGAGGACGCCGACTCAGCGGAATCGACCGCTGATAGCCAGGATGCACAAAGCAGCAGTGTAGTAGTAAAGGCGGTTCAGCCGAGAAGCAAAGCCGAGTCGCTCGAAAAACTCCAGGCTGGATTTGATAAGCTTATAGACAAGCTACAGGGAATCAACGAGCACCTGAATCGTCAAATCACTCAGAACGAAGAGCTGATGAGCCGAATCGAGCAGCTTCCACAATTGCTCGAAGGTTTTCCATCCCTTTTGGAAAATCAGAAACAGATAACAGAACGACTGCTCGAACAGCTAAATGCAGCGGCAGTTAAAAACCAGCAATTTATCGACACTGTCGAGAAAATTCCCACCGAAACCGCCAAGCAGACCGATGCGCTGGTCAATATCGACCATCAGCTTGCCGCAGCCGCCGATATCGATGTGCAAATGGCTGAGAGTTTTAACAAATTCAACGAGACGCTGAACAAACTGAACCGAAGCACTCTTGCCCAGACTGACAGCATGATCCAGATGGGTAAGACTTACGCTACAAGCGACCGGTACCTGAAATACATCATTTCAAGGCAGAACAAGCGTTTTATGTGGATATTTATAGCTGCTGTAAGTGTATGTCTGGTCGTTATTTTAATTCTCACCGGTGTTATCATTTATCTAAAACAATAAAAATCCACCGGATTTTTTTATTGACTTCCGGCTGAAGAAATAGTCGATCGCTGCAAGGCCCACGCTTGAAGCATGGGTCTTTTTATGTGCTCGAATTGCCGACAGGTTTGCAACGATTCATGCTGTCCAAGAATTTGTATAGATTTTTATATTTTCCTCTTGAAAAAAAATAATCGTCTGATAAAAAGCTATTGGATTGCTCTTTGATAAAAAAATAACCTGATTGCAGGTCCTAAAGCTCGGTGCTTTGGGATAACCAAACGGGAACGCGGTCAAATGCCGCGACGGACGCGCCGCTGTACGGCGTCTGTTCCGATTACCAAAGTCGGAAGTCCGAGGGACATTTATCCACTGCCGAGCACTAATTTTTGTCAGCAAAAATTTGTTATTTTCTGGCGAATGTGAAGAATTGGTGCTGGGTGGGAAGGAGTTTCTCGGTAAGACGCGAGTCAGAAAACCTGCCTGTAGTTAGTTGCACATATATAGTGGGACCCCATTTTGCGATTTATTGCAAAAAGGGAGCCCAAGTGTTCCCGCGTTTGGTACACGGTGCGGCCACTGGCTTATGTGGGTATGTTACGTACATTAGGCTAATGGCCGGTTTAGGTTTGGTTATACTAAAGCCGCCGTTCCTTTCGCGGGAACGGCGGTTTTTTTATTGTCAACGGCCCTCGCGGTAAGGGCCGTACAACACAAAATGAGGTGTAAGATGAAATTTGCAGGTTCAGTTTGTTTGATTATTGTTTTGTTAATGATGAATGTTGCAAACGCTGATATTGCAACCTTTGATGATTTGATTTTGTCGCCTGAATCCTATTGGAACGGCTCGGATGGTTCTGGTGGTTTTACTAGCGGCTCAGCTTTCTTTAGCAACAACTTTACCGACTGGGGAGGTGGTGTGACTTCCTGGGATGGCTTTGCTTACTCGAACATCACCGATACCATAGCGAGTGACATCGCTGCCCAGTACAACGCCGTTACAGGCTCAGGCCAAGGCGGCTCAGCCAACTATGCTATCGGTTATGTCGGCTCGCCTACTATAACGCTCGATACTCCCGGCGTTATAGGCGGTATGTATGTGACAAATAACAACTACACTTACTACTCTATGCTTAATGGTGACCTTTATTCAAAGAAATTCGGCGGCATAGACGGCAATGATCCGGACTTTCTTTTGCTCACTATCACAGGCAAAGACAGCGACGGAAATGTAACCGGCGCAGAAGAATTTTACTTAGCCGACTTTCGTTTCGAAGATAACAGCAAAGATTATATCGTCAGCACATGGTGGTTCGTTGACTTAACTCCCTTAGGCCTGATAAAGAGCTTAGAATTCTCCTTAAGCTCCAGCGACACCGGTGACTGGGGTATGAATACACCTGCCTATTTTGCGATTGATACAATCATCTTGGAGCCGACGTCCGGCCTTGCCGGACCCTACACAGAAGCAGGAATAAACGGATATATCGGAGCAGACCAGCGTCACGCTGCTCCGACCGATGCCAATGCTGTAATAAATCCGATATTCCGCAGTTGGGCTACAAGCGTGGTAAATTACAATCCTGCACCGGATGTGGGTTTTCAATGGAGCGACCCAGATAAGGCCTTAGGACCAGCTACAGGAGATAATCTCGATATCGTCAGTCTGGGAGATCCAAACCGCCAGCAGCTCGATGCCTCGGTGACACCCGGCTTTATAACGTTGTCGTTCAACGAGCCTGTCCGCAACGGTAGCGGCTACGACCTTGTCGTTTTTGAGAATGGCTTGATTTCCGAATTGGATACTGCCACCGGCTCTATCACCGGGCAAATGTTCGCTGAGTTGGGATATGTTGAAGTATCCTCCAACGGCGAAGATTTCGTCCGATTTCCTTCCGTGTCACTTACCTCTGCGCCTACGGGCCGATACGGCACCATCGAGATTAGCAAAGTTTATAATCTTGCCGGCAAACATCCAAACGCCAACGGCCTGTGTACAGGAACGCCGTTCGATTTGAGTGAGATTGCCGATGACCCTTCGGTCGTCGCCGGCCTTGTTGACGTCAACAATATAAATTATGTGCGGATAGTCGATATTCCCGGCAGCGGAGATTTTTACGATGAGGCTGTTATGCAAATTGATCCTAACACATGGCCCGATTGGAGCTACTATGCGACTAATCATCCTGTCTATGATGCCTGGGTGACGTGGGATTCGGGGGGGCTGGATGTAGAAGCGGTCGGCGTCCTTGAGGAGCAAAATTATTCCGCGGATATCAATTTAGACGGCATAGTTGACATAGACGATCTCGCTTTGTTCACATCAGCCTGGCAAAGTCACCTCGGCCATCCTAACTGGATAGCCCGATGTGACCTTGCTGAGCCGAAAGATTATGTCATTGATGATGCCGATTTTGCTGTCTTTATGTCACAATGGAACAAGGTTGAAACGTGGCAGGATAAATGAATTGGTAGTTAGTAGGGTGGGGCTTGCCCCACCATGACCTGAATGGTGGGCTAAAGCCCACCCTACAATTGAATTTTATGTTTGCTAAAAAGAGAAATGCTTTTAGTTTGATTGAGCTGCTGATAGCAATATCATTGGTAGCGCTGGTGATTGCTATATTGCTGCCGGCTTTGGCTTTAGCAAGGTCACAAAGCAGAAGTGTTGTCTGTAAGTCCAATCTTCGGCAGCTCTTCTTGGCTAATATTGGATACGCAACTGAAAATGACAATTATTATGTGCCCGCAGCGCCGGATATTAATTCGTCGCAGGGCGGCAGATACCGCTGGCACGGCGTCCGAAATAGTCCCGATGAGCCGTTCGAGCCGGCCAAAGGCCCTCTATCGGCGTATTTGGCTGACGGTAAGGTCAAACAATGTCCCGAAAGAGTGGATTTTGTAACGGGCGAGCAATGGAACAACAATTTTGAGCAGGGCTGCGGCGGATACGGATACAACCGCATATATTTAGGCTCACGCCAATGGCAAGGACGACAATTTACGACTATGCAGCAGATGGAGCAGGCCAACTGGGAAACGACCGGGGTCACGGAAGTGGGCCGGCCAACTGAGACGTTGATGTTCACCGACACGGCAATGTCGAATCGCCAATCGTACCTGATTGAGTATTCATTTGCCGAGCCGCCTTTTTCTGTCTATAAAGGAAAGCCGGTGACGAGTTTTTATCTTTCGCCGTCGATACATTTTCGTCATCGCGGCAGGGCGAATGTCGGCTGGACTGACGGCCATATCGATTCACAACGAATGGCTGAGGCCAATGGAAATAATGCTTATGGCGTTGAGTCCACCCGGATGAAATTGGGCTGGTTTGAGCCGATAGATAATACGCCGTTCGATTTGGAATAAGATACTTTGCCGGGTCACTATTGCGCGTAGTGCTTTATCACGCATCTCTTTGCTCAGAGTCTATCCTGAAATCTGCCTAACCTGCGAGTCTCATCAATCATTCACAACGTGCCAATTCCGTAAGCCACCTGTCCGAGTCAGATTTGCTATAGCCTAAAAAGGCAGAGTGTTTATCGTGACTACAAAATTCTTTGTAGGCTCTGCTCTTATTTGCGTTCGCGTAGCAGTATACACAGCCGTGCGGGCAGGTGTCATACGTGCCGATATCGGTGCTCTCTGAGCAGCCGCACTGGTTTCTGGTGGGTTTTTCGTTATATAACAAACCTTCCGGATAAAACAGCTCCTCAACGATGGCGCCATCAATACAATGTGCTTTTTTAATTTTCCCGCCTACTAAATAATCGCCGCAGCAGGAGAACATCTCAATTCCATATCGCTCCGCGATATCCGACAATTCATTGGCTAAATCGATTTTGAAGTCTTCGCTGACGTCTGTGATTGCCAGGTGCTTGGCTTTTTCAAGCTCCTCAAAATTGCGTTTGACCTTATTGTATTCGGTCACAAAGCTGAAATAGCAACGCTCAACGAAACCTTCGAACTCAGATGCAAGTTCTTCAAAGGCTTTGATGTAGAAATCCCGGTCGCAAATGCTCGAGATGACAATCGGATCAAAGCGCCAGTTGATATGATGTGGCGAATACGTTTTGCTCAATTCTTTCAGGGTTTTAATTGCTGTTTTTTTGTCTACATTATGCTCAAAGACGGACGGCAGGCCGGTGACGGTATAATTGAAGTAGAACTTATAGCCAAGATTCTCGATAATTTTCAGGTTTTCAAGAAAAGGCGTAAAGTCTTTGGACCAGAACACGAAACAAACAACGTCTTCGTTTTTTAGTGACACAAAATATTTTTGTCCGCCGAAGGGATTGACCACGCCGGCAAAGCCTTCTTTAAGTCTGTTCGTAAACCAATCGCCATAGAAGGCTGGAATATCCGTTCTGCGCGATGCCGAGATAATGCGCTTTGACATTAAAATTTACGATTTACGATTTCCAATTGACATTCGTCAATCGTCGATAAAAAATCCTCTAACCAGCTTCGTCCTGGATGTAATCTTTGACCTTGTATCGAGCCGCGATGGGAATGAACAAAACCGCCGTTACAAGCATCGCAATTGTAAAGAACCAGTAGTAGCTGGCTCCCGGCAATTTGCTTGTGCCGTCTTTGTTTTGAATTAAGGCATTAACAACGGCAGTGAATGCGTTGCCCAGAGATATGGACAATAGAAATATCGCCTGAATAAAGGATTTCATCTTCTTTGGTGCCTGGGTATATGAAAATTCCAGGCAGGTGATAGAGACCATTATTTCGGCAGCGGTCAAAACAATATAGGCTACGAACTGCCAGCCGACACTTGGTTTTTCACCGGCTACTATCTGCATCTCAATCCAGATCGGGACTACAAAAGACAAGGCGGTCACGAACAGCCCGATTCCAACTTTGCGAAGAGCGGTCAGCGGAAAGACCTTGTTAATAGCCGGATAGACTACGTATGAAAACAGAGGAATCATGACCATAATCAGAAAAGGATTTATGGCTTGCGGCTGCTCGGGCAACCACGTGAATCCAAGCCATCTGAGATTTATTTTTTCTGCCTGCAAAACCCATGCAGATTGCGATTGGTAAAACAGTGAAAAGAACATCGCGACAAACGCGAAAATGATGAACAGCCTGCCTATGACTCTTAAGCCCTCACCGCTGAAGCTCTCTTTGACAAAGCCGAAACCAGTAGCAGGGATGTGTACAAACCGTTTTCGGCCAAGCCAGTATGTAGCGGTAGCTATTATCATGAGCACCGCCGGGACACCGAAACCGACCATAGGACTATATCGATGCAGCAAGTATGGACAAAGGAACATCGAAACACAAGCCCCAAGATTTATCGCAAAGTAAAACCAGTGATAAACTCTGTTTATTAGATGCTTGTTGGTCTTGCCGAACTGGTCGCCGACATTTGCAGAGACACATGGTTTGATGATTCCAGAGCCTAAGGCCATAAGAACCAGCCCCGCCCCGAGTCCGAGTAGGGTGTAGTCGACGGTGATGGCGATGAAACCTATGCAATAAGCCAAGGAAAAGTAAATTACAGTTCTGTACTTTGCCAGCCAGATGTCGGCAATCAAAGCACCCACAAACGGCAGGAAATATACGGCGGAATTGAACAGATGAAACCACGTCTTGGCCTGCTCTTCTCCCATCACAGCGAGCGTACCGTCGCGGGCCATCAGGTATCGGGTCATAAAGATAACCAGGATAGAAGTCATCCCATAAAAAGCAAAACGCTCTGCTGCTTCATTAGTCAAAATGTAAGGAATTCCCGCCGGCATTTTTGTCGATGGCAGCGGTGCGGTTAGATACTTGCTCTTACTCATAATAAGTGTACAAGTTATAAGTGCCTAAAGTTTTAAGAGCCTAAAGTTATGGTTTTTTTCTAAATTTAGCTCACTTTAGGCATTTTAGCTCATTTTAGATCACTTTATCATAAGATACCCATTTGTTCTCTGTCCTCTGTTAATTTGGGATTATATAATGTTTGTGACAGCCGTCAAAGAGGTTTTTTACATATACAGGAATCAATAAATATTTTTGTTTCATGTGTGGTTACATTCTCCAATACAACAGGTTTTTCTTATTTTATCCGGTTGATTGTGACGCATTAATATGTTAAGAATTGTCCTGCCTGCACCTGTAGTTGCACAGGCACAGGTGAGCAAGGTCGAAGTCCATAGGACGCCTTACGGCGGAACTGTATAAGGTCCCTTATAAGAGGAATAACAATGTTGAAAATGAATATCAATAAACGAACAAGTTCCCTGCTATACAAATTTTTCTTTTGTTGCTTTGCTCTACTGCTTTTTGTGATGCCGGCGGGCCTTTCAAGTGCTGCCGAGCCGGTGATTTTAAAAGGAGGCTTTCGCTCCTTCCAGACACCGCTTCCGCGGTCAACACAGCAATGGGATGCCCAAAAAGCCGAATTGCGCAAGAAACTGTGGCGGCTGCTTGGTGATATGCCTCCATTATTCACGCCGAAGCCCAAAATCGACAAGAGCGAGTCACGCGATGGATATACGCTGGAGCACTTTGCATTTGATAATGGCGTTGGTGACACGGTTTATGGATATATCCTGATACCAGTCGGCCGTACAGACCCAGGTCCTGCGATTCTCTACAACCACTACCATGGAGGTCAGTATCAGCAGGGCAAAGAAGAAGTTATCATCAAAGCCTTCAATACGCTTGATTTTGCAACGGGTGAGGCATTGGCCAAAGAGGGCTACGTTGTTATGAGCATAGATGCTTATGCCTTTGGCGAGCGACGATTTCAGGGACCTGCGGGCGAGAGGGAAGAAGGACGAAAAACAGAATGGGCTTTATTTAAAACTTTCCTCCTGGAAGGCAGGACTCTGTGGGGAATGATAGTCAGGGATGATTTGCTCGCTTTGAATTATCTTGTGTCACGACCCGAGGTTGACCCCAACAGGATTGCGACGATGGGCATGAGTATGGGTTCAAACCGAAGCTGGTGGGCTGCTGCGATGGATGAGCGAATAAAAGCTACGGTCAGTATAGTTTGTCTAAGCCGTTATCAGAATCTGATTGCTCATGGTTCCGTGTGCTCTCACAGTTTCTATTTTTATGTGCCGGATATGCTTGCGGAAAAGATCGATGTCGAGAGCGTTGTGGGACTGATTGCTCCCCGGCCTTTCCTGGCAATGACAGGCGAGATGGATCGCCTATCGCCGGTTGATGGCGTGCAAATCATCTACAACTTTCAGGAGCATCTTTACAAGCTGTACGAAAGAAAAGATAATTTCCGCGGGCTGTTATATCCCGGCGTTGGTCATGAGTACACGCCGGAAATGTGGAAGGAAACAATCGCATGGCTCAAAAGACACCTTTGATTTTTTCCCGAAAAGTATTTATGCCATCTTCGGATTAATAATTATTTGGCGGATTCAACTCACAAGTGCAACAAGTGAATCCTTCTGGGTTAACGATTTATAAAATACCTCATTTGGAGTTTTAAAGCCAAGAGATTTTCTGGGTCGTTTATTCAGGCGAGTCATCACAAAGAT
>Ga0315537_1001219_pt1 | contig 20271 bp, 14 predicted proteins | sample SalMarSW160270MG_FD_203091 | JGI IMG/M metagenome (GOLD analysis project Ga0315537, IMG submission 203091) | Salt marsh sediment microbial communities from the Plum Island Ecosystem LTER, Massachusetts, United States - Salt Marsh Sediment SW1602-70 ...
ACAGGCAGGTGGGTTTTGCACAGATGACGGACTTCAACTGGCTGGGTTCCGATCGAATGTTGCAGCGTGTTGTTTTCGACGATCGAGTGGAATTAATTGCGAATTTCTCAAAGGAGTCTCGCCGGTATCAGGGAGTTGAAATTCCTGGGCGAAGTGTGTCAGCCAGATGGACAGAGAAGGGAAAGGCGAGGATACTGACTTTTACTCCAAATCTGAATGAGAGTGTGGAGAAATGAGCATGGGAACAAACAAGGTAAGGAGTTTGATTGTGAATCGACGTGAGTTTATGAAGTTTGCTATCGGCGGTGCAGCAGCGATGATGATGCCAAATTACGGCTGTTCGGTGGGGGAGAGTTCTAAAGCGATAACCAAACGGCCAAATATCATCCTTATTATGGCGGATGATTTAGGATACGGTGACGTTAGCTGCTACGGCAGTACAAAGATACAGACCCCAAATATCGATGCCTTGGCGAGAGGGGGGATGAAGTTTACGGATTATCATTCCAACTGTCCGGTGTGCAGTCCGACGCGGGCGGCGCTGCTGACGGGACGTTACCAGCAGCGCAGCGGTATCGAGGGCGTTATATATGCAAAAGGGCCAACCCGGCAAACCGGAATAGCATTGGAAGAAATAACCTTTGCCGAGGTTCTCAAAGAGTTCAGCTATGCGACGGGGATTTTCGGTAAGTGGCATTTAGGTTATAACGTGGAGTTCAATCCGGCAAAGCAGGGGTTCGACGAGTTTGTCGGCTATGTCAGCGGCAACGTGGATTATCACTCGCATCTCGACGGGGCCGGTTTCGAAGATTGGTGGAAAAATTGCGAGAAGGTCCCTGAAGAAGGTTACTGCACCGATTTGATAACCAGGCACGGGATAGAGTTTATAGAACGGCACAAGGATGAGCCGTTCTGTTTGTATCTGCCGCACGAGGCGCCGCATTATCCTTACCAGGGCCGAGATGACCCGCCGGAGCGTCTGAGCGGCGGCAGGAAAGGCAGGAAGGCCAAGGGCGATGAGATTCTCCGGGCGTATAAGGAAATGGTTGAGGTGATGGATGAGGGTATTGGGCGGATTGTCGAGACGGTCAGACGTTTAGGGCTGGAGCGCAAGACGTTTATCTTTTTCTGCTCCGACAACGGCGCTACCAAGAATGGTTCCAACGGTGTATTGTCCGGCTTTAAGGGCAGTTTGTGGGAGGGCGGTCATCGCGTTCCGGCTGTTGCTTACTGGCCGGGCAGGATAAAACCCGGTACAGTTACTGATGAAACGGTCCTTGGTATGGATTTGTTTGCTACGATGGTCTCAATCGCCGGTGCAAAGCTGCCGGCGGGTCTGAAGCTCGACGGCGTTGACATTTTGCCGGTGTTGACGGAGGGCGGGAAGATGCCGGAGCGGATGTTGTTCTGGCGTTACAGAAAAGAAAAGGCCGTTCGCAAAGGGCCATGGAAGCTTCTGGTACAGGGTGACAAGGTAAGGTTTTTTAATCTTGAGGAGGATATCGGTGAGAAAGAGAATCTTGCCGAAGCAAAGCCGGATATGGTCAAACAACTTGAAGATGAGCTGTCGGCCTGGGAGCGGGAGGTTTCGGCTGGAGTTGAGCTGAGGGCGTGAAAAGCTACTATGAGGTTGGGGACAGAATTTAGTGGAAGATATATTTAATACTGGAGGTATAGATTATGGAAAATAAATCAGTAAGTCGGCGTGAATTTATGAAGGGCTGTGCTGCGGGCGCATCGGTACTTGTCGGCTCAAGCTTGATTTCAAAGGGAGTATTCGCAGCCGGGAAGAAAAGACCTAATGTTGTTTTGATAGTAAGCGACGACCATGGGCTTGATGCTGTTGGCTGTTATGGTAATCCTGTTATAAAGACGCCGAGTCTGGACGGCCTTTCGGCTGAGGGAGTGCGTTTTACGAATGCCTTTTGTACGACGGCCAGCTGCAGCGCGAGCCGGTCAGTGATTTTGACGGGTATATACAATCACGCCAACGGCCAGTACGGACATCAGCACAGTTATCATCACTTTGTCTCCTTCCCGGACGTAAAGTCTCTGCCGGTGCAGCTGACCGAGGCCGGGTATCGAACGGGGCGGATAGGCAAGTATCACGTTGCGCCTGATGAGGTCTATAAGTTCGATGTAGCGCTTAAGGGGAACAGCCGAAGTCCTGTTGAAATGGCGAACAACTGCAGGGGGTTTGTCAGAGGTGATGATAGTCAACCATTCTTCCTGTATTTTTGCATGAGCGACCCGCACCGCGGGGGCGGTAAGGCGGAGGAGCTTCCGTCCAAACCGGACCGGTTCGGCAATCGTGCCAAAGGAGGCTATCCGGGCGTCAAAGAAGTCAAGTACGACCCTGAGGATGTGATAGTTCCGCTGTTTTTGCCGGATTCGCCGGAATGCCGTGCCGAATTGGCGCAGTACTATCAGGCAGTTTCGCGCGTTGACCAGGGAGTTGGACGGCTGATAGGTGTTCTGAAAGAGGCGGGGAAATATGATAATACTGTGGTTATCTACATTTCAGATAATGGGGTTGCATTTCCGGGGGCCAAGACGACGCTGTATGAGCCGGGGATGAATTTGCCTTGCATTGTGCGAAGTCCATTACAGAAGAAAACGGGTATAACCTGCGATGCGCTGATTAACTATGCGGATTTGGCACCGACGATTATGGACTTTGCCGGTGCACTGTCTAATAAGAACACATTTCAGGGCCGGTCATTCAAGCCGGTGCTCGAACAGGAACACCCCAGGGGATGGGATGCAACTTATGCTTCGCATACTTTCCACGAGATAACGATGTATTATCCGATGCGTGTGGTCCGTGAACGCAGGTATAAGCTGATATGGAACATCGCGCATGGGCTGGATTACCCGTTTGCCAGTGATTTATGGGAGGCATCGACGTGGCAGGCAACGATAAAACGCGGCGAGAAATATTACGGCAAGCGAACGGTCGAGGCGTATATACATCGGCCGAAATTCGAGCTGTACGATTTAGAGAATGACCCGGATGAGGTGGAGAATCTGGCGGATAATCCGAAGTATGAAAAGGTACTAACAAGACTAAAGGCAAAACTGAAGGCATTTCAGGAACGAACAAAAGACCCGTGGATACTCAAATGGGAATATGAATGAAATGATTGCAGAACTTGACAATCGGCCATTGACGATTATGATGTGAGCTGCTGCATTGAGAATCGATTCCTACTCTACGATTGGGATCGAGGACGAGTTTTGCGGGAATAACAGGAGTCTGAACGTGATACGAGTGTGAAGGAAGGATAAGTAAATGGCTCTATTGTTGGGATACGACATTGGAAGCTCGTCGATAAAGGCTACGCTGATAGAAAGCCAGACGGGTAAAGTGTTGGCGAGCGCGACTTCGCCGGATAAGGAATTGGAGATTATCGCAAAAGAATCGGGCTGGGCCGAGCAGGAGCCGGTGGTCTGGTGGAAACATGTGAAAGAAGCAACGTCTCGTATCTCGCATCTCGCATCTCGTATCTCGAACGACGAACAACGAACAACGAAATACGCCTTGTCGGATGTGGAGGCGGTTGGGATTTCTTATCAGATGCATGGGTTAGTTTGTGTGGACAAGGGCCGGAATGTGCTGAGGCCATCGATAATCTGGTGCGACAGCAGGGCGGTGCAAATCGGCGAGAAGGCGGCGGCGGATATCGGAACGGAAAAGTGCCTTAAGAGCCTGTTTAACCTTCCCGGTAACTTCACGGCGTCGAAATTAAAGTGGGTGATGGAAAACGAGCCGGAGGTTTATTCGAAGATTCATAAAATAATGCTGCCGGGCGATTATATTGCGATGAAGATGACGGGCGAGATAAAGACGACGCCATCCGGGTTGTCCGAAGGGATAATGTGGGATTTTGAGAAGGATGGATTAGCGGAATTCGTCCTGGAAAACTACGGAATCTCCGCCGATTTGATAGCCCAGAGGGTTCCTACGTTTTCTATTCAGGGCGAGCTGACAAAAGAGGCGGCCGGGGAATTAGGGCTTAAGGCGGGGACAAAGGTGAGCTACCGGGCGGGGGACCAGCCTAATAATGCCCTGTCGCTTAGCGTATTGCAGCCGGGCGAAATTGCGGTTACGGCAGGGACGTCCGGCGTGGTCTATGGAATAAGCGACAAGAAGAATTATGACAAACTCTCGCGGGTTAATGTGTTTGTTCATGTCAATCACTCAAAGGACCAGCCGCGATACGGTGTGCTATTGTGCCTTAACGGGACGGGGATTCTCAATAGCTGGCTGAAGCATAATTTTGTCGGCGGTGAGGGATTGGACTACGAGCAGATGAACGAGTTAGCGGCGGAGGTTGCGGTCGGGTCCGATGGGCTGGTGATACTGCCCTACGGCAACGGGGCCGAGAGGACCCTGGAAAACAGGAATATAGGGGCATCTGTTCATGGGTGGAATTTTAATATACACAAGAAGGCTCATTTTCTGCGGGCGGCACAGGAGGGAATTGTTTTTGCGCTGAATTACGGGCTTGGGATAATGCGCGATATGGGAATTGAGCTGGAAACAGTCAAGGCGGGAAATGCAAATATGTTTTTGAGTCCGTTGTTTGCGGAGGCCTTTGCCACGATTACCGGTGCGACCGTGGAGCTTTATAATACCGACGGTTCGCAGGGGGCCGCGAGGGGGGCGGGGATCGGTGCGGGTATTTACAAGGGTGTCGACGATGCCTTTCTGGGCTTAGAGCCGGTTAAGAGTATTAAGCCGAACGAGAAGTTAGCAGAAGCCTATCAACAAGCGTATGGAAGATGGGAAGATGTTTTGAAAGAGCAGTTAAAAAATTAAGAGCACAAGGCATAAGTGCATAAGTTACAAGGTTGAGACCACCCCCAAACAAGTTTGAGGGTGCCACCCTGTCAGGGGACAGAAAACGGAATACGGAGTATGGAAGGCGGACGGCAGAATACAAAAGACAGAGGACAGAAGATAAGTAGAAAAATAAAAAATCAATTGAAAAGGAGTAATTAAAATGGCAGAGAAGTCTTTGCATAGTATATGCAGGTGGACGTTTAATCCGGGTAAGGGCGGGTTTGTGCCGGGTGATATGCGGCCGGAATGGGGCGGTACGTTCGGCACACCGGAGATGATTAAATTAGTAGCAGATAAAATCGCTCCAAGGATACCTGATAACGTCGAGCTGGGTATAGAGATGCACTACGATGCGGAAGTCGATGATGACACTGCCGCAGCGGTGGCGGATGCACTTGTGGATTCGGGATTGTATTTGGCGATGATTACGCCGGGGGCGCATTGTCATTTTGGTTACGGCGGGGTGGCGTCACTGGACCCGACAGAGCGAAAAGCCGCTGAAGAATTGGGCACGAAAACAGTTGACCTGGCGTACGGCACCTTGAAAAAGGCGTGGCATCCGGATGAGGACAAAGCACCGGCGCTTATAATCTGGAACGGCTCGTTCGGTTATGATATTGCCACAGTCGGGATTCGGCAAATGTATCAGAATCTCAAGGAGAGCATCGCGGGGTTGTGTAAATACGAGCAGAAACAAGGCGGCAGCTTGTATATAGGATTTGAACCGAAGCCGAACGAAGGGCACCCGGCTATGTTGATACCGACGGTGGCAAGTGCGTTATTGTTCTGGCGAAGAATCGAGGACGAGTTCGGGGTGCCCAGAGAAAAGAAGGGTGTCAATAAAGAGTTCGGGCATTCGGAGATGATAGGGCTTGACCACGTGGCGGATACGGTTGAAGAATTAGACAACGATATGATGGTGCATATGCATCTTAACAGCCAGGGGTACAACGATGGTATTATTCTCGGCGGGCCGGGCAAATATGATATCGACCACGGTACGCGGATCAACGGAATGAACGTTGCTATCGCGGGGCTTATTCAGCAGGCGGGCTTTAGCCGATGGAAGGGCCACGACATGCAGGCACGGGCGTACGATAATGCTGAGCAGGGCATCGACAGAGTGGTAAGGAGTGTGCTGAGCTGGGAGGCGTGTGAAAAAGCGGCGCGAGAATTAGATGCAGCCGGGCTGATGAAGGTATTAGCCAAACGAGAAACCGCTAAAGCTGAAGATATGATGCGAGCGGCGGTGGTCAGCGCCCAGGGCTATTTCGATAAGATGTATAAGTGAGGCCTGTCATATCAAACATGAGGAAGGCACTTTGATTCAGTAATAAGATATGGAAAGAGCCCGCCTATTCTTCGTTGATAACCTGAGAATCCTGCTTATTACGCTGATAATGATGCTTCACCTGTCAATCACTTACGGGGGTGCCGGCGGGTGGTATTATAGAGAGAGCGAGCCGGACACGATTTCATTTGTCGTGCTCACATGGCATAACGGGACGGTCCAGGCCTTTTCGATGGGCTTGTTTTTTTTGATTTCGGGTTACTTCACTCCCGGTTCGTACGACCGCAAAGGGCCCCGGCGGTTTCTCAAAGACAGGCTTCTGCGTCTGGGCATTCCTATATTGTGCTACGATTTTGTCATTGGCCCGCTCATGGCATATCCTCTTATGCAGGCCGGCGCTCTTGAACAGGGCAGCACTCTTCAATTCGTCGGCTCTTACCCTGAGTTTTTATCTATTTATTACAGGAGGTTTCATGTTGGTACCGGCCCGTTGTGGTTTGTCGAGGCCCTGCTGATATTCGCTGGTTTTTATGTTCTGTGGCGGCTGTTTGCGAAAGCTCCTGCTTGTCCTGTTCAGGATGGCGGTAAATTGCCGGGCAATTTGGCCATAGCTTTATTCGCCCTTGCCCTGAGTGCTGTTACCTTCATCGTGCGGATATGGCTTCCGATCGGCTGGAGTTTCGAACCTTTGAATTTTCAATTTCCCTTTTTCCCTCAATATATTTGTATGTTTATTGTCGGAATCATAGCCTATCGGCGCAATTGGCTGGTGCGGATACCCGATGCTATGGGTAAATTGTGGCTTTGTATCGCATTGCTTCTTATTCTGATATTCTTTCCTGTGTTGTTCGTTTTAGGCGGGGCACTCAAAGGTGATGTGACTTCATTTACAGGCGGCCTTCACTGGCAATGCTTTGGGTATGCTGTCTGGGAGCAGTTTACCGGTGTTGCGATGATTATTGCGCTGATGTTTTTGTTTCGCAAGCTGTTCAATCGGCAGGGAGGAGCAGCTAAAGCGATGTCCGCCAGCGTATACACTGCTTATATTATCCATGCACCGGTTGTAGTCCTTGTGACAATCGCGATGAGAAATATCAGCTTATACCCGCTTTTGAAATTCGCTTTGGCCGTATTTATTGCAGTGCCGTTGTGTTTTGCGCTCGCTAACTTCATCAGGAATCTGCCGCTGGCCAAACGAATCCTCTGACAGTGCAGATCATACCCAATTAAACAGCCTTGCTTTTTCGGCCTGTGATTGATAGACTCGACGGTCGTTATGACCCTTGCTATCGAAACCAACGGACTCACTCGCTGCTTTGGCGACCTGCGTGCTGTTGACGGTCTCGACTTACGCGTGGAAGCCGGGAAGTTCTACGGCTTTCTCGGTCCAAACGGCGCGGGCAAATCGACGACCATCAAAATGCTTACGGGTCTGCTGGCCCCCACATCCGGCACGATGTGCATCCTGGGCGAGAAAGTAGAAGACCCCGACAAAGCCAGGCAGATCAAACGCCGTGTTGGTGTGGTGCCCGAGGAGCTGGCTCTATTCGATAATCTGACAGCACGGGAATATCTGACCTTCATAGGACGTATGTATAAGATGCCCATTGCGACGGTCCGCGAACGTTGCCGGGAGCTGTTGACCATGATGAACCTGGATAGTGAGGAGAAGAAGCTTACGCTCGAATACTCACATGGGATGAAGAAGAAACTTACGCTGGCGGCGGCGCTGATTCCGAATCCGGACCTGCTGTTTCTCGATGAACCGTTTGAGGGCGTCGATGCCGTTGCCTCTCGCGTGCTGCGAGACACATTGAAGCGTTGCGTTGAGCGCGGTGCGACCGTGTTCCTGACATCGCATATTCTGGAGATTGTCGAAAGGCTCTGCACAGACGTCGGGATTATTGTCGAGGGCAAGCTCGTGCATCAGGGCACGATGGACAAGATTCGCGCCGGCGGGTCGCTGGAGGAAAGGTTCCTGGAGGCCGTCGGCAGCGATAACATCGAGCAACAGAAGCTAAGCTGGCTGGAGGATTAGATGGACTGGAGCCAACTTCGCACAATCATCTGGCTGCGCTGGCGCTTGACCCGAAATCAATGGTCTCACCGCGGTCAGTTGAATGCCGTGCTGATAATGATCGTAGCTGTGGTTCTGCTTGTCTTAGGTTTTGTGAGCGGTGTTGCCGGCGTGCTGATTGGTTTCTTTTTGCTGGTTGAAGCGACGCCTCTACGTTTGCTTCTTATGTGGGATATGTTCATTGGTGTGTTTCTGTTTGCCTGGATGATTGGACTAGTTTCGGAGATCCAGCGTTCCGAGACAATCGATATCAGCCGGATGCTGCACCTGCCGATCTCACTCAGAGATATTTTCCTGGTGAATTATCTTGCCTCGCACCTGACTATTAGCATTATTCTGTTCCTGCCTTTAATTCTGGGTCTTTGCCTGGGATTGCTCCTCAGAGGGCAATGGTTAATGATCTTGATGTTTCCGTTAGTGCTCGGTTTGGTCTTCATGATCACGGCGTGGACTTATTGTCTGCGCGGCTGGCTGGCCGCGCTAATGGTGAACAAGCGGCGACGCCGCGCCATTATTGCCGTCGTCACCTTTTCATTCATTGTGCTTGTACAACTTCCAAATATCATTAACAACCTCATGCACGATCGTAAAAAGCACAGACCCGACACGACGAAATCGGCACCATTGGACGAACAGACGACGAAACGCCCCGAGGGCCGGGAAGGCAAGCCCATTCCCCATGCGGTCTTAGTAGCGCATAAGGTTGTGCCCTTCCTGTGGGTTGGCAACGGTGCGATGTCGCTGGGCATGGGAAATGCCTTGCCCGCCGTGTTAGGTGCGGCCGGCGTGTTCGTCATTGGTGGATTGGGTTTGAGAAGGGCCTACCGCTCGACCATTCGTTTCTACATGGGACATGCAACTGGCAGGAGGTCGAAACAAAGACCGAAAGCCGAGAAGACCCTCACTGTCAGGAAGAACTTCCTTGAGAGGCAGCTACCCGGTACTCCCGACGAAGCTGCGGCGCTGGCGCTGGCCTTCTTCCGTTCCCTGACGCGGGCGCCCGAAGTGAAGATGGCGCTGGCTACTAATTTTATCTTGCTGCTGCTTTTTGGAACTATGTTCTTCGCGCGGCGTATGTCCAACCTCACCGACAACTTCAAATTGTTTGTCGCCGGCGGCCCCGTCGTATTTACGTTTCTCGGTATGAGTCATCTCATGTTCAACCAGTTCGGTTTCGATCGGGGCGGATTTCGTCAACTCGTGTTGCTGCCGGTGCCGCGAAGACAAATTTTGCTGGGAAAAAACCTTGCACTCCTGCCGATTGCCATAGGAATTGGATTAACTTTCCTCTTGCTTATTAAAATCGCCCTGCGTATCTCGTTTATCATCATATTTGCCGCCGGCTTGCAGTTGGTGGCGACCTTCTTACTGCTCAGCATAGCGGGCAACATGATATCCGTACTCGTTCCTTATCATATCGCCCCGGGGACTATGAGGAAGACTAAAACCTCCGCCATGACGAGCTTCCTGATTTTTATATCGCGATTGTTAATTCCAACGGCTATGGGTCCTATGTTTATTCCACCAGCAATTGGTCTGCTCATGTCCCGCTTGGGCTGGCTGCCGGCCGGACCGGTGAACCTCGTGCTCTCAATCGTAATATTGGCCCTCCTTATCTTCTTTTACAAGCTCAGTCTGCCCAGCCTCGGAAAACTATTGCTGCGACGGGAAAAACAAATCCTTCAAGTGGTCACCGAAAAAGTTGAGTAACTTAAAAGCATCACGGCGATCAGAAACATATTCACTTTTTTTAGTTGCTAAATAATCAGCATTGCGTCGCCGTAGGAATAGAAGCGGTATCGCTGCTCGATAGCGTGATTGTAGGCAGCAAGAATATTATCCAGACCCGCAAAGACAGCGACCAGTGCGAGAAGGGTGGATTTGGGCAGATGGAAATTTGTTATCATAGCATCGGTGATTTTGAATTTATAGCCGGGCTTTATGAATAAATCTGTTGTGCCGGTTGTGGCTTTGATTTGTGAGCCGTCGGCTATTGTTTCGAGGGTCCGGGTCGAGGTTGTACCGACGGGGATTATTCGTCCGCCTTTGCTCTTTGCTTTATTTATTATCTGCGCATTCTCTTCATCTATACTGAATCGTTCCTGATGGATTTGGTGGTCTTCGAGGTTTTCTGTAGTTACGGGTTTGAATGTGCCTGTTCCTACGTGCAGTGTTATGTATGCGAAGCGGATGTCGGCCTGTTTTAACTGCTCGATTAGCTGTTCTGTGAAGTGCAGTCCGGCGGTGGGGGCCGCGACGGCGCCGGTATGCCGGGCGTAAACCGTCTGGTAGCGCAGTTTATCTATTTGGGCAAGGGCGGGGTCGTCGTCTCGTTTGATGTACGGGGGCAGCGGCGGAAAGCCGATTTTATCGAGTACGGTTTCTGTGTCTGCCTGTGTCTTTAGCCTTAGCAGGCATCTGCCCCGGGCTTGCTTTTCGAGCAGTACGGCTTTGCAAAAATCTGCCTTTTGTTTGTCTTTTAGAATTAGAAAGTCGCCGGGATTTAATTTGCGGGTACCTTTTAATATTATATCCCAGGTTCTATCAGAGTTTTGGGCGAGGAATAAACCTTCGAGTTTTCCACCGGTAGTTCGACGTGCAAAAAAACGCGCGGGCAAGACCTTCGTATCGTTGAGAACAAGGCAATCGCCGGGCGACAGAAAATCTCCAATGCTGCTGAATCGGCTGTCGAGAATTTCACGGTTAGTGCGATTGAGAACCAGCAGTCGCGAGTCGCTTCTAACAGGAAGAGGGTGCTGGGCGATCAGCTCAGGTGGTAAGTAATAATTTAGCTTTTCTGTTTTCATAATCAAACGTTATCAGACGGTCAGCAAAATGACAAAAAAAATTTTTGCTGAATAATACACTAAATCAAAGGTTTAGGCAGCAGTATAAAGGTTCCGGCAAAAGTGGTTCGATATGAGGGACGATACTAATACTAATAACACGAATCCAGTCTTACGAGAATAGTTTTTCAGAGGTGAGGGTTATGTCTTCAAGAAAGTATTTTGACAGAGAAATAACTTCAATCACTGCTTTGGGCAGGAATGAGCTTACGCGCCGAATCAGAGGTTTCAGAGGCCGATTTAAGTTGGATTTTACGGAAGATTACCTCAACAATATCAGCGTTGACAGGTTGAGACATATTCTTTTGGCAGCGTTAATAAACGCAAAGCCGCATAGTTAAGAAAATCACCAGAAAACAGCGCGGTCTTCAAGCCCATCCTTCTTTTTGACTAATAACGAATACAAAAGGCAGACATTGTGTCCGCCTTTAATTTTAAATAGCCAAGATGTCTGCTTCGCCGGAAGGCAACTAAGTACGCTTAGTACCACACGGTTGGCTCGTAGCCCAGTCCGCCCCAACAACCTTTCTGAATGTAGTGCAAATCCATCTTTCCCGCATCAGATGTCGGTGAGTAATTGTTTCCCGGGTGTCCCCGTTGGCGGTCCCTGCCCATCTTTATGGTATCGATGCCTCTCCATTTATGGTAGTCAGCATGGCCGTCCGCAAAAGACAAGGTTACGCCGTCTCCGTGTCGTACCGGTGGGTCGTCCCACCATTGCTCTATTACGTAATGGACAGCGAAGCTGACTGAAGTGACCCAGCCCTCGTCAATGAAAACGAGCCTTAATGCGTGGGAGCCCTGGATATCTGTTGTCCTTTTGAGGAATACACCCAGTTTTCCGGTACCGGTTTGCTCCTTGCCATTGACGGCATTGGTACCAGCATACGTCAGCATTTCTCCGCGAGTACCGGTTGGGCAGCGATAAAGGTCTATGTCCTTGACATACTCCCAGAGCGCGCCGTCTTTTATAGCTTGTACTTGTTGTGCCTCCGGCAACTGCCCGCCGGCCCCATAGTCATCAGCCCAACACCTACCGACCCAGGGTATTTCATATGGCGGATTGCTGAGGCTGCCGAGGGTGGTACCTGCCTGGGCGCTGACGATTTTACCGTCGTTTTCATCCGCATACATAATCCACGCAAGTGACAGTTGCTTGAGATTGTTGAGGCAAACTGCCCGCTTGCCCTGCTCTCTGGCCCTTTGTAGTGCGGGCATCAATATCGCCATTAGAACCGCAATAATGGCAATCACCACCAAAAGCTCTATCAGGGTAAAGGCTTTTCGTTTGTCCATATTGATACTCCTTATGTATTTTTTGCTGGTCGTTTTTTTGCGATGTTGTTTTATGCACTCAGTATAATCTTTTGTGGGTTTTGATACAACGGTTTTTTTAGTGCTCCTTACCATGAAAAAGGAAGGCTTCTGTAAAATTACAGGTTAGGCATACTTTGGAAAGAAAAAAACGTTTTTTTTGTTTTTTCTTTTCAAACAGTAAGCTCTTGCACAATGAACAGTTACAAGATTATTTAAGAAAATCAAAAAAACAATTTTCTTAAATAATATATGGCTAACCTGTAATTTTGCAGAACTCATATAAAAAAGGCGGACATTGCGTCCGCCTATAATCCCAAACAGCTATGTTGTCTGCTTAGTGAAAGAACTCAGTAAGCTTAGTACCACACGGTTAGGGTATAGCCTAATTTCCCCCAACAACCCCCCAACAAACCATCTGCGCCCATTCTAAATCCTCATTGCCCGGCTGGGACGCACTGGCATAGTCGGGATTCACACCCTCATAAGGCGGCAGCAGCAAGGCAAGATCCCTTGTACGCTTATCCACCCACTTATGGTAGTCACTATGCCCATCTGCAAAAGACCAGTTCGTCCCATTACTGTGTCGAATCGAGGGGATATCCCACCACATCGGCTTATCATGCCAAACATTCCAGGGGCCGCAGGGGCCGCACGCCCACTGGCCTTCGTCAACAAAAACTAACCTTTCGGACGGCTTACGAATCTGCAACCTGTTTTTAAAACACAACTCCTCGGGACGTTCTCCGTCAACCGGGATGCTGCCCCACATAGAGCTAACAATGGAGTACGTTTGCAATTCTCCGCGAACACCGGCTGGGCACTTGTAGAGTTTGATATTCTTTATGTATGGAAAAAGCACTCCGGATTCCATAGCCTCTATTTGCTTAGCCTCAGGAGCATTGCGGCCGGCCATTACCCAGGAATACTGCCTGCCAAAGTGGGCCGTACAAATCTTGTCGTCGTTATCATCTGCGTACATTATCCACCCAAGCGTCAACTGCTTTAAATTGCTAAGACAAACCGCGCGTTTACCCTGTTCTCTGGCAGCTTGCAGCGCAGGTATTAATATCGCCATCAATAAGGCAATGATGGCGATTACAACCAGAAGCTCTATCAGGGTAAATCCTACTCTGCGAAGTCGCCGACGCTCCAGGGCTTTGGCGACGGAGCGTACGTCGTTACATAGGATGAGGCCTTTTCCTTTGTTCACAATGATACTCTTTCTATATTTTTTGTTTGTTGATTTTTGCGATGTTGTCTTTTAAGCTGAGTATAATCTTTTTTGGATTTTTGTGCAACTGTTTTTTAGAATATTCCTTGCGCATAAAAAAAGCGGACATTACGACCGCCTGTAATCCCAAAGAAGCCAGGTTGGCTGCTTAGCCGAATAAAAATCTATAAGCCAAAGAATTATGCTTATCAATGAGTTATGGAGTATAACCCAATCTCCCCCAGGTGGCCTTCTGCATTTTTTGCAAATCATCCAGGCCCTCGTTGGTAGTAGGCGCATATTGATGGGGTGGGTTTGCCATCTTGCCGACCTTTAACGTCTCTGCTCCTCTATACTTCCAGTAATCGCTGTGGCCATCAGCGAAAGAGACGTTCGTGCCGTCACCATGTCGGACGAACGGTGGGTCCCACCATTGGGGAATAACGTAATGAATAGCGTAACTATCCGGAGTTATCCGTCCTTCGTCAAGAAAAACGAGTCTATATGCCGGAGCGGGGACGGTAATCTCTGATCTCCTCTTAACCATCAACACCGTTTTGCCCACTCTCACTCCCTTGTTACCGCTATAAGTTCCAGTTGCATCGAAACAACCATTCATACCATAACCTGTGGAGTACGTGCGCATCTCTCCACGAATACCGGTCGGGCACCGGTAAAGCTTTTCGTTTTTGCAGTATGTAAACAGCGCTCCGAGTCGGATAGCTTGTATTTGTATGTCTTGCGGTCGTTGTTCTCCCTGCATGTAATTGGAGGCGCAATCGTTGCCTACCCAATAGCGCTCGCCCTTATGAGGACCAGATGTGGGCACGGGTGCAACGGGGTCGGCAGTAGGGGCCCAATGGGCTTCGCCGTTAACAATCCTGTCATCGTTATCATCTGCATATAAAATCCACGCCAGCGTCAACTGCTTTAGGTTGCTCAGGCAGGCGGCGCGTTTGCCCTGCTCCCTGGCTCGGTTCAGTGCCGGCATCAGTATCGCCATCAATATGGCAATAATGGCAATCACCACCAGAAGCTCAATTAATGTAAAACCTTTTCGTTTGCCCATGATAGTGTTCCTTGCATATCTTCTCGTAGGAGAAGGAAAGCAGGCCTAGCCAGACCCTCCGGGTGGGGATTGCTAGGGGACTTGGACCAACATTTTCCCGGATACTCCCAGAGTGTTTCCACTCCTTCCTGCTTTCCTTTCAGAACTACTTTACTTTTGATAATCCTGTTTTATAAGTATGACAAAATCAGAAATTCTTTGCCTGCTTTCGTGCAGTGGTCATTCTTTTCAGTAGTCCTTCTTTTCAGTAGTCCTTAAAATTTCTCGTCCAATCCGGCCGGTTGGTCGCCCCACCGTCCGGCGGCAATCCCCAAAGCATGTTACCTTTCTACCCAGTGGAAAATCAATAAGCACAAAAAAATCGCGACAAAGGCTTCGGCTAATACCCTAATCTTCCCCATACAGCCTTTTGCATCTTGTGCAAATCCTCATAATCATCAGGGCTTTCAGGCTGCATCTGGTGCAAATTGGATGCGTTAAGGCCGGAAACAGCGGCAAGCTTGCCGGTCTCTAACGTTTTCATGCCCATGTACTTCCAATAATCAGCGTGCCCATCTGCAAAAGAGACATTGGTGCCGTCACCGTGTCGGACAAAGGGCGGGTCCCACCAGCGCTCATTAAGATAATGCGTAGCATAACTGTCTGGAGTTATCCGGCCTTCGTCGAGAAAAACTACTCTATGCGCCGGGCCCGGGCTGATAATCTCCGTTCTCCTCTTAACCCACAACACTGTCCTGCCTACTCTCTTTCCCACGTTACCGTTGTAAGTCCCATCCCTGCGGAGCCCATTAATAGAATCGACTATGGTGTACGTGCGCATTTCTCCGCGAACACCGGTAGGGCATTGGTAAAGTGTTTCTTTCTTGGTATATGGATACAAGGCGCCGTTTTTAATAGCCTGTATTTGTAGTTCCATCGGTAATTGTTCACCCGCCATATAACCACTTGCACAATCACCTCCGACCCACCACTTCTCACCTTTATGGATACCGCTTGTGGGTACAGAGGCCAGGCCATTTCCACCGCCAGCTGATTCGCCGTTGACAATCTTGTCATTGTTATCATCTGCATACATAATCCACGTAAGTGCCAACTGCTTGAGATTGTTAAGACAAACTGCTCGCTTGCCCTGCTCTCTGGCACGATTCAGTGCCGGCATTAATATCGCCATCAGAATCGCGATAATGGCAATTACCACCAGCAGCTCTATCAAGGTAAAGGCTTCTCTTTTGTCCATAATAATACTCCTTCCTGTATTTTAAGTTAGCTTACTTTTTATAATTCAGCATCTTTTTATTTGATGGTTATTTTAATAATCTTTATAATTTCTCATCCATATCGGCCAGTCGCTCGGACTGACACCGCCTGCTTTGGTCCATCGGCCGTTTATGTTATAGCTTTTATGCCATTTTAACGTCCAGAGCTCCTTAAGTCCAACCCTTCTGACAGACCAATCGCAGAACTGTGCGTTTAAGAATCCATCGTGCCGGTCGACGCAATTGCGCTCCATTTCGTTTGTGTTCGGTCTGTCCGGCGGCCCTCCTGGGATTTCGGGAGGATTGTCATTCTCTCTTGGCCAGGCATCGACCCACCAGCTACCGGTAAATAACGGTATATTACTCGCACCAGGCCATCCGGGCTTCCTCCAATGGTCTGAAATGGGGCTGCGTCCCCAGACACTACCCGATGGATCCGTCGAGGTAGGATTACACATCCACCCGTTTGGTCCGTAGCTGCCTATCCATTCACCGGTTTGCCAGGCTTGACTTGAAAAGTAACCTATGCCCATATGAATACCCTCGCCCGCAGATTTTGTAGCCTGTGGGCAGCAGCGCATATTCTCTTCGATCTTGTAAGTCTGCAGCATCGGCTCGAACCACCACCTGCCGCTGCCGCCGCCTGCGCCGCTAAGCCAGTATCCGTCGTTATCATCACAATACATCTTCCAATAAAGACTCCACTGGTTAAGATTGGCCATACAGGCCACGGCCCTGGCCTGTTTCTTTACTCGATTTAACGCAGGCATAAGAATTGCCATCAGAAGCGCAATAATGGCGATTACCACAAGAAGTTCTATAAGTGTAAAGCCTTTTCGCTCAGCCACAATAATATCTCCTTTTGCATTTTTTAATCGTTTACTTTTACAACTGTATTTTATAGTGCGTCAAAATCCTACTTTTTTTAGTTTTTTGTACGACGTTTGTTTTAATAATCTTTAAAGGGCTGCATCCATTCCGGCCAATCGCTCGGCTGGACACCGCCGCCGATTGTCCAGGGGCCGGCTTCATTGTACTCTTTATGCCATTTGAGTGTCCACAGCTCTTTAAGCCCTACTTTACGAGCCGAATAGTCTAAGAACAGACAGCCGGCGAACCCATCGTGCCGGTTGAGGCAAAACCGGCCCATCTGCGCGTTGTCGTTCCACCGCTCGCCGCTATAGGTGGGTGGCGTGTCTGTGTGTAATGGCACGCCGTTATATCGCTGGCCCTCCAGGAACAATGGCACGTACCCGGCACCGGATACTGTGGGCCCTCGCCAGAAGAATCCCGGACTCCCCCGCTCGGGATGAGGTTCATTGCCCGGCTGCGGATCAACACACCAGCCGTTCATCCCGTAACTTCCCTTCATCGGCTTTTTCCAGTGCCCCTGGCTCATGTATCCCCAGGCCATGGTCACACCGACACCTAAAGTGCTTCCTTCGGCACCCGAATTTATCCCATATTCATCCACCCACGGCTTATACGCATTCGGACAACAGGTAAACTCGTCGTCCCATTTATAGTAGTCCCCAAGTGCATAGACCCATCGATTGGCCACAGGCGAGGCCGTAAAGCCCTTCATGAATCGGCCGTCGTAGTCGTCGGCGTACATCGCAAAAAATATGCCCCACTGCTTGAGCTTGCTTAGGCAGGCAACGCCCCTGGCCTGCTTCTTTACACGCTGCATCGCCGGCATCAAAATCGACATTAGTAACGCAATGATTGCTATTACCACTAAAAGTTCTATTAGTGTAAAGGCTTTTTGTTTGTTCATAATCACCCCTCTTGCTTTTGGTTTAGCTATTTATTTATTGGGATGCGCAACAGCAGCTTTGTGTTTCGTTAATTTCGTATCCCTAATGTTAATTTAGGCTATTTCGCCAAAAACATTATTATACACCCAAATTTGATTTTCCGCAATAGCAAAATAGCTCAAATTCAAGGATTTTTTATCGGTAGTACAGGACAAAGCCGTTTAATGCCGGCATTACGAAACAGTGCCGTGACGCCTCATAAGTAAATATAAGATATGGTTTTACGGCCTACAGCCTGTGCAAATTGCCGAGAGTATGAAAAACATCTGCGTTTTAGATACATTTTCCTTGAAGTGAGCTATAGAATTTGATATAAATAATAAGATAAGATTCTGAGCTTGGTAGCCACATTTTTTGTATTTCTATTTGTGGTTGATGTTGTATTTTTTAAGGAAGGAGGTAGTGTCAAGTCGGAAAAAAGTACCCCGGACAAACATAGGTAGAACTTAGTAAGTGTGAAAATTATTATCGGTCGTTTTTATTTTAACTTTTTTTAAGGAGGACTATTATGTCTAAGAAATTGATTTATTTAGCTTGTTTTGTTTTAGCGATGAGTATTGGTGCCGGCGTGGCCGTGGGAGGCGTCGATTATGCAGACCCCCTTGGTGGGTGGACGTACATCTACACAGGCGACACAGGAGCTCCCGGTGCGGGCTTTACCGCGCTGGATGGGACGTGGAGCCACGATAACGGCTCGGACCAGTGGGACGGCACGGAAATAGGCACTGGCAGCCCGGGCGGTGTCAGCGTCCTAACCGAGGGCGATGTGACTTTTTTACGCTTGCAGGAGACAGGAGACCCCACGGCCCATGCTATGCCCGACCCGAGCAACCGAAAGCTATATTTCGGGCATGACATCGGCGCTGAGGGTGCCCCGGACAACATTGTCGATGCTGTTACCCTGTCTTTCCGGGCTCGTATTCCAACGACGCCGCCGTTGGACCCGCTCAATGGCAATGCAGCTACTCCCTGGCCGGATGGTGGTGACGGATACATGATCCACCATGAGGGCAAGGGTAACTTTGGCATCGGGGACGTAGATGACAGGTTGATCACATTCTCTCTTGCCCTGGATACAGACAACGCAGCTCTCACCGAGGGTGGCCTGATCATGAGCAATCTCAATGGTACCTCACCTATTGGTGATGTTGACACCGGGGAGGGCGGAACCTTGAACCAGTTGGTGCTTGACCCGACAGAATGGCACGAGTTCTGGATTACCATTGAGGCGGATACATCCGGGGGCGGCACGCACAAAGTTACTATCTGGATAGACGGAGATGTAGAGAACCCGTCCACCTTTCACGTAACCGCAGGTAGAGGTGATAGGGCATATACTATTAACTATCTCCAACTCGGTGTTGGCAGCACAGCAGACGATGGGGCATTCGATGTGGACTTTTTTGCTTACAAGGAAGGCCTCATTTCTCCGGCCCGTTCCGACCCGGAAAAAGCCTATGTCATGGCTCCCACTCCCGGGACAATAGTCCTGGATACGTGGGTTAACCTTGGCTGGGCGCCGGGAGAGTCTGCCGTCTCACACGATGTGTACCTCGGCGAGAATTTTGACGATGTCAGTGCTGGCGCTGAGAGCACGTTCCAGGGCAATCAGACCGTGACATTTCTTGTTGCCGGCTTTCCTGGATTTCCTTTTCCGGACGGCCTTGTTCCAGGCACGACTTACTATTGGCGAATCGATGAAGTCGAGGCCGATGGTACTACAATACACAAAGGTAGTGTCTGGAGCTTTATGATTGCTCCCAGAACCGCCTACAACCCTGACCCGGCTGATAGTGCCGAGCTTGTAGCCCCGGATGTAAAGCTTAGCTGGACGACGGGCTTCGGTGCAAAATTGCACACTGTCTATTTCGGCGAGAATTTTGACGATGTGAACAACGCTGCCGGAGGTCTTCCTCAGGGAGCTACGACCTATACTCCCGGCCCGCTTAAATTGAGTAAGACTTACTACTGGCGGGTTGATGAGTTTGATGCCATTGCCACACGTAAAGGTAACATTTGGAGCTTTACTACTCAAGGCGCCGTCGGGAATCCGAACCCGGCTAATGGCGCTGTGGATGTAAAGCAGACACAGATTATTACATGGTCGCCGAGTGTCTATGCAGCTTCGCACCAGTTGTACTTTGGTACTGATAAAGATGCCGTGAAGAATGCCAATACAAGTTCACCGGAGTATAAAGGCACCAGGGACCTCGGTGCTGAGAGTTACGATCCCGGAATGCTTGAGTGGGATATCACTTACTACTGGCGTGTTGACGAGGTCAATGACACCAACTCAGACAGTCCGTGGCCGGGCATCCTCTGGAGCTTTACGACAGCCAACTTCCTTGTCGTGGACGATTTTGAGTCCTACAATGACATTGACCCCCCTGACCCGGAGAGCAACAGGATATTTGAAGCGTGGCTGGATGGTTATGAAATCCCGACAAATGGAGCTCTCGTTGGTAATGAGCTTCCTCCTTATGCCGAGCAAAGTATTGTTCACAGCGGCATCCAGTCGATGCCGTATTTCTACGACAACAGT
>Ga0315537_1001223_pt1 | contig 20250 bp, 15 predicted proteins | sample SalMarSW160270MG_FD_203091 | JGI IMG/M metagenome (GOLD analysis project Ga0315537, IMG submission 203091) | Salt marsh sediment microbial communities from the Plum Island Ecosystem LTER, Massachusetts, United States - Salt Marsh Sediment SW1602-70 ...
TTCGTACTGACTGCTTCGGCCTGCAGGCGGGCCATCGTTCGAGCCAGCACTGTAAGTGCCCAGGAGCGTTCAAAGAGCTTTTCCGGCGATAATTCATCGCGCGGCTCAAGGGCATACTGACTTTCAGCGTTCTGAAAATCCAGAGAAAGGACTTTTCGGCCTCCACCCCGTTTTTTTGCTCGGGCACGGGCACGCTCGTTGGACAGAAAGTGCTTCAGCGAGGTAAGCAGAAACGAGCGGAATTTACCGCGTTTTGGGTCTGCCAATCGCAGCCCACCCCTGGCCAGCAGGCCGGCAAAGAACGCCTGAGTGTAATCCTCAGCCTGGTGGCTGTCATATCCCTGCCGCCGCAGATATGCATAAAGCGGGAACCAGTATGTTTTGCAGAGCGTCTCCAGGGCCTGCCGGTAACTGGCAGACTTTGGGCGGCCCGCGGCCATAACTACGCTCCAGTGCGTGGTTGCGAACCGACCGGCGCCAAGCAGATTAGAATTCGTGGGGGTATAATCTGACATTTGGCTTTAGCCTTCTTTCGGCAACACTGCTAAACCTGTATATTATCAAGATAAACTATTAGTCAAAAAAATGCAACAGCCGGCTCTAATTGAGCTTAGGCTCAGCTTAATTGGTGCGAGGCTCGTAGTGGGATAAATTTTTTTTGTGAGGCCATGAGGATAAAATTTTTTTTGACAATTTATTTGGCCGGTGGTATATTTCGAGCAGGTTTGCAATTCATACACGTTTATATAGTTTCAGGCAGGGAGTAAAAAAAATGAAAACGAGATTTTTGGTCAATATTGTTCTGGTGGTAACGGTGGTCTGTATGCCCGGCTGCAAAAAGAAAACTCCGGCTCCGACAGAACCCCAAGCCAAGCCCGAAGCTAAGGAGGCAAGAGTAATGAGCGCTAACGAAGAATCTTTCGGCAAAACGTCAGAGGGCAGGGAAGTTAACCTCTACACTTTGACTAACACCAACGGCCTTAGAGCTAAGATTACAAACTACGGGGCTATTTTGGTTTCGCTGGAGGTTCCTGACCGGGATGGAAACTTGGCTGATATAACGCTCGGCTTCGATGCGCTTGACGGATATCTTAAGATGGACACTTATTTCGGGGCGACCGTCGGCCGGTATGCTAATCGTATCGGCAAGGCCAAGTTCGTGCTCGATGGCGTCGAGTATGAGTTGGCTGCCAACAATGGGGAAAATCATCTGCACGGTGGTATCAAGGGATTTGACAAAGTGGTATGGAAGCCCGAGGACCTATGGGCCAATGACAACGAAGCACTGCTGAAGATGAGCTATATAAGCGAGGACGATGAAGAAGGATACCCGGGCAATCTGGCATGCACCGTTACTTATACTCTGACAAAAGACGATGAGCTAAAGATTAACTATGAGGCCCAGACGGACAAAACCACCGTTGTCAATCTGACGAACCACAGCTATTTCAATCTTGCCGGCCAGGGCACGGGTGACATCCTTGGTCATGAGCTTACGCTTAATGCCGATAAGTACACACCGGTTGACGAAGGCCTGATACCGACCGGTGAAATCAGAAGTGTTAAAGATTCACCGATGGATTTCACCCTGCCGATGTCCATTGGCTCTCGAATTAAACAGGTTGGGGACGGCTACGACCACAATTACGTGCTCAACAGCGGTGGAGGCGCACTCGCTTTGGCTGCAAGGGCCTATGAGCCCACCAGCGGGCGGATAATGGAAATCTATACCACCGAACCCGGCGTTCAGCTCTATACCGGAAACTTCCTGGATGGTTCCTTAACCGGTAAAGCCGGCAAGGTGTACAAAAAGCACTACGCATTCTGCCTGGAAACGCAGCACTTCCCGGATTCACCAAATAAACCCAACTTCCCGTCTGTTGTTCTTCATCCAGGTCAGAAATACACGACAGAAACCGTGCACAAATTCTCCACAAGGTAATGCTTAGAAAATCCGAAGCACGAAATCCTAAATTCGAAACAATATCAAATGTTCAAAATACAAATTCTCAAAACAAAAATACCTCAGCAGATGAGACACTGTTTTGAATTTTCGTAATTCGGATTTTGAATCCTTCGACTCTGCTCAGGACAGTTTTGTTTCGGATTTCGATATTTGAATTTCGAGTTTATAATACCGAAGTGTCCTCTTAAAGACGAGCGATTTTCCCCCCATTCACCGCATGGGACATTAAAAAACACTTCGGTGTTTCAGGCCAGATAGATTGTGTCACCCGGTTTGATTTTAGGTATCTGATTCAGCTTTTCTTTGATGTCATCTTTTTCCAGTGCGAAGCCGGGGGCGATTTCAAGGAGACAATCAATTGAGCCATCCGGTTTTTTAGGGATGGTTAGGCCTGCTGATTCGAGCCAATCAGCGGCACGTGCGACCATCATTCGCCTGGTGGTTTCGACACTGTCAACGCCGGTGGCATTTTTGGTCGGGGCAAATTCTTCGCTTCGGACGGTCTGCAAAATTATCGACTTCGAGGCCAACGGCAGGGCATCAAAAACAAAGCTCTCCAGCTTTACACCGTTCGGCTCAGCCGGTTCAACAAGCTCTCCATGCTTATCGATGTGCGGAATATTTTTAACGGCTTTATGCAGCGGCAAGGAAAAACCGCCAACGTTTAGTCTTTCTACGAAAGCCCGGTTGATGATGTGAATAGCGATACTGCCGAGCCCAAAGATAAGGGAGCCATCCGGTTTTCGTCTCTGGGCCAGCTCATCAAGAAAATCGCTATATTCAATGACAGTTACCTTGCCGTCCACCAAACAGAAGTTGCCGACCTTTTCGTAGGGCCCGGTCTTAATAAGAGCCTTCGAGGACATTTCGGCCTTATCGAGAGCGTGCAGACCGATAAAGAGCGGGTCGAAAATATTTATCAGGGGGTTATCAACCTGGAAATAGCTCACAAATTCCACGCCGCGTCTTTTCATATCTTCGATAGCTCCACTTTGGTAAAGCGCCTTAAGGCTTCCCCCGTGGCCATCGGGTGAGCAGCTTAGTTTGTCTTTGTCGGCCAGCAGTATCTCACCGGCGGAGCTGAAATCGGGCAACGTGCCCTGCTGAAAAATAAAAACGTTTTTATCATCCAGGCCGTAATAGTCATTGGAGTGAAAAATCTCTTTGGTCTCGTCGTGGTTCAAAGGGCTGGTCATAATATACCAGGGGCAAACGGTGTGGTATTTTTGTGAGGCTGCCGCGATAGACTCGGCAAAGATTTGAAACAGCGTTTTGTTTTTGACAGGGCTGATGGGAAAATTTCCCTTTGGGCCGTCGAATCCGAGCCTGGTTCCCTGGCCGCCCGCGACGACGAAGGCAGCAACCTTGCCCTGTTGTATGAGCTCCCCACCCCATTCGACGGCTTTGGCATACTTATGCTGCTGCTGTGTGTCTGCCGGATAGGGGCTGTAGGACGAAGCAGGGACCAAATCAGTGCTTATCGCAGCAGGGGCAGACTTTTTGATGCAATTAGCCGCCCAATTGTCAATTTTCGCAAGGTCCAGCTGCTGGATTTGTGCAAGCAAATTCTGCCTTTGAGCCGTATTCAACTGGTCCCATAATGCTAAAAGATGGTCCTGGCGGTGCTCTTTTAGCAGTTTTTTTACGTCTTCGTAAGTTTTTTGAGTACCCATATCCACGATTCCAAGCTAAAAAACAAGGATATTACGCAAATTATAAAAAAAATCAATAAACTTGGGGGAAATTGGCCAAAATTTATTTGACAGCAAAGCCACCTTGTGTTACGATTATAGTTGAGGCAGGTAGGTTTGAAAAGTACTGTTATTATAATTTAAACCGTCATCATAATTTGGTCGAAATTTCATATCACAAGGCCCCCCTGCCGGAAAAGGGCATTTTGCGGTTTGGCTTAAAACATCGAATCGACATCTGTGCTAAAAATATGCGTAAAGTTAGGTGACAAACCCTTTTAGCAAAAGTGGTTTTGCAAGGTTTTACTGGCCGTTTTTAAGTAAAAATATTAAGTCAAGGAGATTCGCAGATAAAGAGTGTTTAGTGTCTGGTTTATGCGACAGTAAGCATTTATATATCAAATGTAAACCGAAGCGTACTTAAAAACGGTCGAATTCGCGAATCTCAAAATTTAAGAAGGAGAACAAAAATGAGAAAAAAGAAAGGTTTTACATTAGTTGAGCTGTTGGTCGTGATCGCGATCATAGCGCTGCTGATGGGCATTCTGATGCCGGCGTTGGCCAGGGTAAGGCAGATTGCCTTTAGAATGGTCTGCGGGACGAACTTGTCCGGTATCGGCAAGGCAATGCTTATCTACAGCAATGATTACGACGACGAAATGCCACGGGCCGGCGGCAGAAACAGCGTATGGGGTGGCGGCATACCTATGTGGCTGGCCGACAACCGATTCACTGCTTACGGCTTAAGCGCCGACGGCAGCGGCGGCATGGGCACAATTTCGTCCAGTTTCTATCTTCTGGTCAAGTATGCCGAGGTAACACCCAAGTCCTTTATCTGCAAGGGTGATTCCGGGACCACGGAATTTAAGCCCTCGGACGACGGTGCAGGCGACAGAGAGCTTATTGACCTCTGGGACTTCGGCCTCGAGCCAAGAGAGCATTGCAGCTACTCTTACCATATGCCTTTTGGCTTGTATGCTCTGACCACGTCAAGCGAGCCCGGTATGGCGATTGCAGCCGACCGAAATCCATTCATAACCTCTCCCGCTGCAGAAGCCAAGGATATAACCGGATTCAATCCTGACGGAGGTACAGAATCAATCAAGGTTGGAAACGCCATTTCCCACCAGGAAGACGGACAAAACGTATTGTTTATGGACAGCCACGTTTACTTTCACAAGCAACCGTTCTGTGCCGTCAATGATGATAACATTTACACCTACTGGGACGGTGGAGATATTCGACGAGGCGGCCTGCCTATACCTGGAGCCAGTGAGCCCGGGGACAGATTGGATTCGTTCCTGGTAAACGATGGCGAAGGTGGTGCAGCAGCTGCGCCCCCACCGAAGGGCAGGGGATGCTTCCTCGCTGATACGCCCGTATGGGTAAATGGGGCACTCGTGCAAATCTCGAAGGCTGTCGCAGGCCAGGCAATCAACTGTCTTGCAACAGCGAGCTTAGAGAAGCTCGAAGAGCACGAGGGAAGCTTCGAATGCCGCGACATAACGCTCGAAAACGGAAATCGCATCAGCGTCGTGGATGCACACTGCTTCATGCTTGATTCCGGACAATGGGTAGCTGCCCAGAATCTGGAAAGTGGCATGAACCTGAAATCGCTAAACGGCACAGTTGCTATCAAGAGCGTTGTAACCAGGGCAATGCCCTTCGTCGGCAAGGTCTATAACCTGAAGGTCAACGGCTCAGACCAGTACCCGGTCGGCAAAGATGGAGTAATCGTGCGCGATTTCTAATACGGCGTCTCAACACGGCTGTTCATAAAACAGCGTATTGTTTGATAGCCGGATAGCGTAAAGATTATTCTTGCTTCGGTTGTTTACAGGCGGCCTTATGCACAATCGCATAAGGCCGCTTTTTTAATACACTGACTGACACTGACTTTCCCCACCACAGGTGTGTGGGCTAAACTGCCTCCCGGCCTCTGGCCTTTGGCCTCTGATTTGTGATTTCTGATATAGGTACACGATTCTTGCAAAATCCCCATTCTGTCGCTATCATATTTCAAATGGCAGCAAAATCTCGCAAGGACAAGAATAAACAGGGTCCGGTGGCGGTCAATAAAAAGGCTTACAGAAACTTCGAGCTCATCGAGAAGTTCGAGGCCGGTCTTGGACTGTTGGGCGCCGAGGTTAAATCGCTTCGGGGCGGCGCCGCCGACCTGAACGGTTCCTACGCGAGGGTCGAAGACCAAGAGTGCTGGCTCGTCGGGGCAACCATCGCCCCATACCAGCAGGCCGGAGCCTGGCAGCACGAGCCGACCAGAAAAAGAAAACTGTTGCTGCACAAGGCCGAAATCCACAAAATAAGAACGAAGCTCGAGCAGCGCGGCTTTACCCTGGTGCCGCTGCGGATTTATTTCAACGATAGAGGGCTGGCAAAAATAGAATTGGCCCTGGCCAGAGGTAAAAGACAATACGACAAAAGAAAAGCAATTACCGAACGCGACCAAAAACGCGATGTCGATAGGAGTATGAAAAAATATCGCAAATAACCGTACATTCAAAGGGTCCTAATTATGGCTGAAGAGGAAAAGGAAAAAGAGAAAAAAATCATAGTCGATGAGGATTGGAAGGCTGAGGCGCAAAGAGAGAAGGAAATTTTAGCCGCAAAAGAAAAGGCTGAAAAGGAAAAGGAGCAGAAAGAAAAGCAGGCCCGCGGACCTTTACCGCAGGGTAATTTTGCCGCGCTGATAAGTATGCTCACCACGCAGGCATTATTCGCCCTGGGTCTGCTGCAGGTAAAGGGACAGGAAAAAAGAGAGCCGGATTTGGAACTGGCGAAATACAATATCGATATGCTCGAGACCCTTGAAGAAAAAACCAAAGGCAATCTGACCCAGGAAGAAGAAACGGTCCTTTCCAATACCCTTAATGAGCTTCGTATGGGCTATGTTAAAGTCGCAGAATAATAAAGAATCAAAATGCAAATGTCATTGCGAGCCCGAACAAAGTGAGGGCGCGGCAATCCCTAACTTACGAATAGTTGAGATTGCTTCGTCCCCCGCTGCTTCGCTTTTGCGAAGCAAAACGGCGGGGGCTCCTCGCAATGACAATTTACAACATTTTTGCTTTTAGATTTTTCGATTTCTTTGCAGGATAACCAAATTGGCGAATATATTAGATAAAATAATCGCTGACAAAAGGGTTGAAGTACAATCCCGGCAATCACAGAGAAGTATCGAGAATCTCAAAGAGCAGATACGCTCTCTGGGCAAGTGCCGCAACTTCTACAAGGCCGTCACCAAACCCAACAGCCGCGGCATAAACGTTATCGCCGAGGTCAAAAAGGCCTCGCCGTCGGCCGGCATTATTCGCGAGGACTTCGACCCCGTGGTAATTGCGCAAACCTACAAAAAATGCGGCGCCGAGGCAATCAGCGTTCTTACCGATGAAAAATATTTTCAGGGACGGCTCGAATATATAAACCGGATACGGCAGGTGGTGGATTTGCCTGTTTTGCGAAAGGATTTTATTATCGACCTCTGGCAGGTGTACGAATCGCGCGCCGCCGGTGCCGATGCGATACTGTTAATAGCGGAAGCTCTAAAGCCCGGCGAACTGATGGACATGATGATAGCCGCAGCCGAGCTGACGCTAACGGTCCTTCTGGAAATCCACCGGGCCGATACGCTGTTAGGCGTGCGCAGCCTGATTGGCTTTCCTAAAAAAGGATACAGCGTTCTGGGAATCAACAACCGCAACCTGACAACGATGCAGGTCGATTTGAACACGACCAGCCGATTAGCGGAGTTTATCGATAACAAAAACGAGCTGGTCGCCGAAAGCGGGATAAAAACACGGGCCGACGTCGAAAAGCTGAAGTCCGTGGGCGTAAGAGCGATTCTAATCGGCCAGACACTGTGCGAAAACCCCGACATAGAAGAGAAATTTACTGAGCTGTTCGGCTAACAATCCTCAGCCATCCCCAAGCCTTCGACAAACTCAAGCGGGGCGCTGCGCTTTAGGCTGCCACCCTCCGTTAACTACCTACTTTTTCTTCTGCGCTTTTTTTATCCTGGCCCACGTGTCACGCAGCGATACCGTGCGATTGAATACCAGTTTCCCGTCTGCACTATCAGGGTCAACGCAGAAATAGCCAAGTCTCTCGAACTGGTATCTACTGCCCGGTTCAGCGCGGCCTAAAGACGGCTCAACCCTACAAGAAATTAGAATCTGGCGCGAGTTCGGGTTCAGGTTGGATTTGAAGTCCTCTCCCTCGGCTGTATCATCCGGATTTTCCTTTGTGAACAAATGGTCATACAATCGCACTCGGGCTTCGATCGCGTGGCCGGCTGAAACCCAGTGCAGCGTTGACTTGACCTTGCGTCCGTCCGGGGCGTCGCCGCCTCGCGTGGCCGGGTCATAAGTGCAGTGCAGCTCAACAATATTGCCATTTTCATCCTCAATTACATCCGTGCAGGTAACAAAATACGCATATCGCAGTCGAACCTCCCGGCCGGGGGCTAAACGGTAGAACTTCTTCGGCGGCTCGGCCATAAAATCTTCCCGCTCGATATAAAGCTCGCCTGAGAACGGAACCTTCCGCGTACCGGCGTTTGGGTCTTCGGGATTATTGATGGCCTCAAGCTCTTCTACCTTTCCCTCTGGGTAGTTGTCGATAATCACCTTGAGCGGCTGAAGCACAGCCATTACGCGCGGGGAGGTCTTGTTCAAATCTTCCCGCAGGCAGTGCTCTAATAGTGCGATATCGACAGTGCTGTTGAATTTGTTAATTCCGATCCGCCTGCAGAATTCTCGAATGGCCTTTGGTGAGCAGCCTCGCCTCCGCAGGCCGCAGATGGTCGGCATTCGTGGGTCGCCCCAGCCTTCCACATGACCTTGCTGCACTAATTGCAGCAGCTTTCGCTTGCTCATCACGGTATAAGTCAGATTGAGCCGGGCGAATTCTATCTGCTGTGGGTGATACGCCTCCAGCTCATCAAGGAACCAGTCGTACAGCGGACGATGGTTCTCAAATTCCAGCGTGCAGATAGAATGGGTGATTTTTTCAATAGAATCTTCAAGGCCGTGGGCCCAGTCATACATCGGATAGATGCACCATTTATCGCCGGTGCGAGGATGCGCCGCGTGGAGAATTCGATACATAACAGGGTCGCGCATATTCAGGTTGGGGGCTGACATATCGATTTTCGCCCGCAGCGTACGCGAGCCATCCGGAAATTCGCCCGCCTCCATCCGCTCGAACAGGTCGAGATTTTCCTCGACAGAACGGTCGCGATACGGACTATCTTTGCCCTGCTCAGTCAGTGTGCCGCGAAACTCTCTTGTCTGCTCGGCCGTCAGGTCGCAGACGTATGCCTTGCCTTTTTTTATAAGCTGCACGGCATATTCGTACATTTGCTCGAAGTAGTCCGAGCCGTAATACAGATGCTCTGCCCAGTCCCAGCCTAACCAGCGAACGTCTTCAATGATTGAATCAATATATTCCTGCTCTTCCTTGATTGGATTGGTATCGTCGAACCGCAAATGGCAAACGCCGCCTTTATTCTCCGCTGCAATACCAAAATTCAGACAGATACTCTTAGCGTGTCCGATATGCAGATACCCATTCGGCTCAGGCGGAAATCGTGTTACTACCCGCCCATCCCATTTATTGGTCTTGAGGTCTTCGGCGACAATCTGCCGAATAAAATCGAGCTTGGTATTTTCTTCTTTGCTCGGTGTTTTCACGGGTTATCGTTCCTGCTTTTCGAATTCAATACATCAACATTATCAGCAACGACAATTTAGCATATAGTCACTACTTAGTCCAGTATGTCGTTTCGAACAAAACGGCGCCAGAGGAAAAGCAGGATTATTGAAAAGCCAGCCGCAAGCAGGCAGATAAGCTGTGACAAGGTAAGAGGGCCAACGTACAGATGATGGTCAAAGTCGCCCCTGAAGAATTCGGTGGCTATCCGTCCGAGACCATAGAGAGCCAAGAACCACAATAGCATTGTTCCCTGCCATCGTTCGTATTTTAGTACTTTGAAAATTACGAGAATGCACAGAACAACCAGGATTTCGTAAATTTGCGTCGGGTGCCGCGGTATTCCCGCCGGTGCACCTGCGGCACCTTCAGGGAATGTAATCGCCCAGGGCATAGAACATTTCTCGCCATAGCAGCAACCGTTAAACAGACATCCCAGCTTAACAAAGACCCAGGGGATGGGAATCGACAATGCAACCAGGTCGAGTGCTGCCCATCTGTGTTTGGCTAACACCAAAACCAACGGCACAGCCAGAACAAAATATGCCAGCAGCCCGCCCCATAATCCTCCCTGCATATAGTGACCGGTGCTGAATAGTGCCCGGAAGTCAAATTGAGCGTGCTGAATGTCGTATAGCGCCTTTGCCCCGACGGTCATACCCAGCATATAGCAAATACCGACAACAATCCAAACACGATGCCGAAGCCTTAGGCGTCTGGCTATCAAGCAGGCAATTAGAAAATAGCTCAGAATACTTATGCTATACAGAATGCCAAAAGTTGGGAGCGGTCCGATTCGCGGCCACATCTATTTGAACCTTAATCAAAAAATCAACGGAAGACTTAGCTTTATTAAGATACTAAACTGTTCAACAAATAGATAGAGCAAAGTTTATCAACACCACCTCCGAGACCTACAAATCCGTCAACTCCGGCCTATGACTCTTGACAACAGTTGCAGTATCACTTATCCTTATTTTTTACGTATTTTCCGAAATTGACGAGGTTTGTAATGGTTGTAACACGTTTTGCCCCATCACCAACAGGTTATCTGCACGTAGGCGGAGCGCGCACAGCCCTTTTTAACTGGCTCTGGGCCAGGCGAACGGGCGGAACATTTATTCTCCGTATCGAAGATACCGACCAGAAACGCAACACCCCTACCGCCACTCAGCAGGTTATGGACGACCTGCGCTGGCTCGGAATCCAGTGGGACGAAGGTCCGGAAGTCGGCGGGCCGAACGGGCCGTACCTGCAATCTCAACGAATGGACATCTACAATAAACACATAAAGAAACTGCTCGATGAACAAAAGGCCTATTACTGTTTCGATACCACCGAAGAGCTTGATGCGCTTCGCAAAGAAGCTGAAGCTCAAAAAAAGTCCTTTTCCTATCCCCGCCCCAAAGAGTTCCCAAACGAAAGCGATGTTGAAAAGGCCAAAGCTCAGGGCCGAGACGTAACTGTCCGCTTTGCCGTGCCGCAGGATGTACCTTTGGTGGTTGCAGATATGGTCCGCGGCGAGATTACATTCGCAGCGGGTGAAATAGGCGACTTTATAATCCAAAAAAGCGACGGCTTCCCAACGTATAATTTTGCCTGTGTGGTCGATGACTATCTGATGAAGATTACCCACGTCATTCGCGGCCAGGAACATCTGATGAACACGCCGGGCCAGCAGGCGCTGTGGCGGGCTTTATTCAGCGATACTCCGCCGCCGAAGTATGCCCATATGTCCGTTACCGTCAGCGACACTGGTGGAAAACTTTCCAAGCGCGAGCGCCCGAAGGCCCTGCGAACAGCCATCAAAGCTAAGCAGGAAATCAACCCGGCAAAACTCGCTGAGGTCGCCGACATTACTCCTGAACAGCTCGATTCTTTTATTAAGGGCAAGACTACGCCCGATATGCCCGCTATTGATGCGATGGCCGAATACCTTGGTGTCGCCCTGCCGGAAATTAATATTGTTGATTTCTTCAAAAGCGGCTATCTGCCCGAAACGATGGTCAATTTTCTTGCTCTTTTGGGCTGGAACCCCGGCGATAATCGCGAGATTATGTGCGTTAACGAATTAATCGAGAGTTTTGACCTTTCACGTTTGACCAAGGCCAATAGCCTGTTCGACCGCAAGAAACTTCTTGCTTTCAACACAGAACATATAAAGATGACACCACCGGAAAAACTCTTACAACATCTCAGAGCTTACTTGAAAACCGTCAACTCTCCGGTAAATTCAGCAGAAGATGAGCTTCTTTCAAAAATTTTAAAACTCTGCGAAGGGGCGCGGACCTTAGCTGATATCGAGCGCAAAAGCAGATTTCTCTTTTTGGACAATAACGAAATTGAATATGACAAAAAAGCGGTCAAGAAGGTTCTGTTGAAAAACAACGGCCTGGCTGTCCTAACAATCGTCCGCGACAAACTCGCTGCGATGGAGCAATTTACAGAGCAGGCGATTGAAGATATGCTGCGCTGTTTAGCAGAGGAAAAACAGGTCGGCTTAGGTAAAGTTGCTCAGCCGTTGCGTGTGGCCATTTGCGGAACAACCATTAGCTTGCCAATTTTCGAATCAGTTCAAATGTTAGGCAAAGAAGACACCCTGACCAGAATAGATACTACCCTGAAAAAATTCGCAGAGGAAAACTGAAGGAGAAAAAAATAGGAATGTCATTATTAGTAACCGGCTCGGTGGCAATTGATACAGTTAAGACGCCTTATGGTGTAAGCGAGAACTGTCTCGGCGGAGCGGCTGTATATTTTAGTATGGCAGCGAGTTTCTTTACGCCGGTCCGGCTTGTAGGTGTTATCGGCCCGGACTGTCCGTTTGATTTGGCCGAGGTTTTCGCCGGCAGAGACATTGACCTGGCGGGCCTGGAAGTAAGAGAGCAGAGCAAAACATTTCGCTGGGCCGGCACATATCACGAAAATATGGACAGCAGGACAACGGATTGCCTGGAATTAAATGTTCTTGCCGAAGCCCCGCCGAGGGTGCCCGATTCGTTCAGGGACAGCAAATTCGTATTTCTCGCAAACACAGCACCCAGACTTCAGCACGAATTGCTCGAACAAGTACAGAGACCGGCCTTCGTAGCGGCTGATACGATGAACTGCTGGATTGAAGACAACCTCGATGACTTAAAATCGCTGCTGAAAAAAACCGACTGCCTGATAATCAACGAAGACGAAGCAAGGATGTTAGCGAAAGAACACAACCTGATAAAAGCGGGAGAAAAAATTCTGGATATGGGGCCGGGTGTCGTAGTTATCAAAAAAGGCGAATCCGGCTCAATAATGTGCAGTGCAAGCGGCGACAAATTTATTCTGCCGGCCTATCCAGCCGCCGAGGTCAAAGACCCGACAGGCGCCGGCGACAGCTTCGCAGGCGGATTCATGGGCTATCTGGCACAAAGCGGCAAAACTGATTTTGAGACGCTGAAGGCAGCGGTCGCCTACGGTACAGTGGTCGCCTCCTTTACCATTGCCGATTTTTCGCTGAACGGATTGACCGCTATAGACAGGTATGATATTGACAGCAGATTTGAAACTTTGCGAAAGCTGACGAAATTTTAAAATATCGAAATACGAAGAGCAAAATACGAAACGAATTGTTAATTGGTGAGTGGTTAATTGGTTAATTGACTACTCACCACTCACTACTCACCAATTAACGAGTTATTGTTTCAAATTTCGACCCAGCAACGCCGGGTTTGGATCGACACCCGCCGCTGGCGGGTCGAGTTTCGGATTTATATAAGATGCGAGTATTTATAGCGATAGATATCGATGAGCAAATCAGAAAGGCCCTGGGCAGCCTGCAAAACGAGCTGCGAAGCAAAGTCGATATTAAAAAAAGCGATGTCAAATGGGTAAATCCAGATAATATACATCTGACATTGAAATTCTTAGGTGAGATTAAAGACCAAGAGGCCGTCGATGTCTGCAACATAACCAAGGAGGTCGCGGGCCGACACGAGAGCTTCGAGCTGGATGTAGAAACGGTCGGCCATTTCGGCGGCAGAAGCGCCAGAGTTTTATGGGTTGGCACAGGACAGAATTGCGAAAATCTGCTACAATTACAAAGCGACCTTGAGCAGCGATTGGCCTCGGCCGGCTGGCCCAAGGAAACAAGAAAATTTTCAGGCCATCTGACCCTCTGCAGGGTGAGAAACTCAAAGGCAGGTGTTAAACTGGCGCAAGTGACCGAAGAATACAAGGATTTTAAGCTCGGAACTATCCCGGTTGACTCGGTCTTGGTATATCAAAGCCAGCTAACGCCGAAAGGCCCTGTTTATACCGTGCTGGGAAATTACGGATTGCAATAGCCTCAATTTTGCAGAACTCATTTAACTCTTACGAAATAGGAGAAAAGAAAAATGGCAAAGACAAAAAGAATTCAGGCAGCATCCAAAGGCAAGATAGAGCGTTTGAAACCCGAAGCGAGCGGCAAGGAAACCGCCCTGCAGCGTGTGATTGCACAGATAGAAAAGCAATACGGCCAGGGCGCTATTATGCAGATGGACGAGCACAGATACGCCAGGATTGAGGGCATACCCACCGGCTCATTGTCACTGGATTTAGCCCTCGGCGGAGTGGGCATCCCGCGCGGCAGGGTGGCCGAATTGTTCGGCCCGGAGTCGTCCGGCAAAACGACACTGGCACTTCACGTCATTGCCAACGCCCAGCGGGCAGGCGGCGTGGCGGCGTTCATCGATGCCGAACACGCCCTGGATACGACCTGGGCCAAAAGACTCGGTGTCGATGTCAGCAGTCTGCTGGTCAGCCAGCCCGATACGGGTGAGCAGGCTCTTGATATCACCGAGATGTTAATAAGCTCCAATTCCATCGACGTCATAGTTATTGACTCGGTCGCCGCACTGACACCGAAGGCAGAAATTGAAGGCGACATGGGCGACGTGCACGTGGGACGGCAGGCAAGGTTAATGAGCCAGGCGATGCGAAAGCTCACCAGTATCATTAACAAGAGCAAAACCGCCCTTGTCTTCATAAATCAAATCCGCATGAAAATCGGTGTTATGTTCGGCAACCCGGAAACCACACCCGGTGGAAGGGCGCTGAAATTTTACACCTCCGTCCGAATCGACCTGCGACGAATATCAACCATAAAGGACAGTACCGGCGCCGTCGGCTCCAGGGTCAGGGCCAGGGTGGTAAAGAACAAAATCGCACCGCCCTTCCGCGACGCGGAGTTCGATATTATGTTTGACAGAGGAATCAGCTACGAGGGCGATTTACTCGACCTGGCCGCCGGCTGTGAGGTCGTCGAAAAAAGCGGCGCCTGGCTAAACTACGGCAGTATGCGGCTCGGCCAGGGCAGAGAAAACGCTAAAAAATTCCTCACTGAAAACAAGGATTTATGCGAGGAATTAAAAAACAAAATCCTCGTCGCCAAAGGCCTGACAATTGACTATTGACTATTACTGCTAAGTGACTCTCGAAAGACTAAACGAAATACTATGTCGACTGCAAAGCAAATAAGAAACGGCTTTATAGATTTTTTCAAAAGCAAAGACCATGAATTCGTCCCCAGCTCACCCATAGTCCCTATCGGCGATGAGACCCTGCTTTTTGCCAATGCGGGAATGAATCAGTTCAAGGATATTTTCCTCGGATTAGCCGCTCCCCAGTACCCACGGGTGGCCAACACTCAAAAATGCCTGCGGGTCAGCGGTAAACACAATGACCTTGAGGAAGTTGGCAAAGACACCTACCACCACACATTTTTTGAAATGTTGGGCAACTGGTCGTTCGATGATTATTTCAAGGCCGAGGCAATCCAATGGGCCTGGGAGCTTTTTACAGACGTCTGGGGTATCGAGCCGGACCGATTGTGGGCGACTGTTTTTGGTGGCGACTATGCCGAGGGGCTGCCGGAAGATGAAGAGGCCGCAAACTTATGGACCAAAGTAACTTCAATACCCGCCGAGAAGGTCCTTGCCTACGGCAGAAAAGATAACTTCTGGGAAATGGGGGAGACCGGCCCCTGTGGGCCCTGCAGTGAAATACATATCGACCTCGGCCCTGAAATGTGTGATATGAAAAATGTCCCGGGCCACAAGTGCCGGGTCAACGCCGGCTGCGCAAGATACATTGAGCTATGGAACCTTGTCTTCATACAATTCAATCGTCTGGGCGACGGCAAACTTGTGCCGCTTTCAGCAAAATACGTTGACACCGGTGCAGGCCTGGAAAGAATCGCAGCAGTAATGCAGAACAAAAAGAGCAACTACGATACCGACTTATTTATGCCGATAATCGATTGCACAAGTGACATCACGGGCCACAAATATACATCGAAGCTCGGCAACAAAACCGACAATGCCTTCAGGGTAATAGCCGACCATATTCGTTCACTTGTCTTCGCGATAACCGATGGAGCGATTCCATCCAACGAAGGCAGGGGGTACGTGATTCGCCGAATACTTCGCCGGGCTTCGAGGTTCGGCAGAGAATTAGGAATGCACGAGCCGTTTATTTACAAGCTCGTGCCGGTAGTCGTTGATTGCCTCGGCGATGCGTTCAGCGAAATAACCGAAAGAGCGGACTACGTCTCAACGGTAATCGAATCCGAAGAGGCGAGCTTCGGCAGAACGCTTGACAGGGGCATCGAAATCTTCAACACCGCCGCCAGGCGGGCACAACAATCAATAAACAAGATTATCAACGGCGAAGATGCTTTCCGGCTCTATGATACATACGGCTTCCCGCTTGATTTGACCGAGCTTATGGCCGAAGAACGCAACCTGAAAGTCGATACTGCAAAATTTGACGAACTAATGGAAGAACAAAGGCAGCGGGCAAGGGCAGCACAGAAAAACGATTCTCTGGTAGTAACGCTGGCTGACACCGAACTGCCGGCAACCGAAGATGCTCATAAATACCATACCGATAGCTGCGACAGCAAACTGATCGGCTGGATAGATAATGGAGGTTTCAAAAACCAGGGCCAAATTGAGACCGGCGCTGAGGTTGGGATTATTCTTGACAGAACCTGCTTCTACGCCGAGGCGGGCGGCCAGGTTGGCGACTGCGGCATTATAAAATCGGAAAACGCTAAATTTGTGGTTGAAGACACCGCAAAAAAAGCCAATTGTATCATCCACCGAGGCAAAGTTGTCGAAGGTTCGTTCAGCGTCGGCCAAAATGTAAAGGCAATCATCAGCAAAGACAGATCTGCAACAAAGAAAAACCATACCGCCACCCACCTGCTCCAGTGGGCGCTGCAGCAGGTGCTCGGCAAATCAGTCGCCCAGCAGGGTAGTTACGTCGGCCCGGACTATTTGAGATTCGACTTTACCTATCCCAAAGCACCAACCACCAAGGAGCTAAAAAAGGTTGAGGATTTGGTCAGAGAAAAAATCGCCTCCGACCTGCCTTTAACCTGTGTGGTGATGCCAAGGTCGGAGGCGGAAAAACTGGGGGCTATGGCACTATTCGGCGAAAAGTATGGAAATGAGGTCCGAGTAGTGGCTATCGGTACGGCAAACGAAACACTGCTTGAAGAAGCTTTTTCGCGAGAATTCTGCGGCGGGACACACTGCGATAATACGGGACAAATAGGCGGCTTTAAGATAATCAAAGAAGAGAGCATCTCCGCCGGCGTCCGCAGGATTACCGCGCTGACCGGCACCGGCCTTAACGCTTGTCTCGAAAAAGCAAGTGACATCGTCGATGAGCTTTCAGCGATGCTGAATGTCCCCTCCGAGGCACTTGTTGACAGGGTCGGCCAGCTGATAAAGGACAATAAAAAGCTCTCCAAAGAGCTCAGGTCTGCGGCCAAGGCATCCGGCTCCGACGTTATGGCCGAGGCAAAACAGCTTCTCCAAAAGTGTGAAAAAATCAATGAATCCTCCATAATCATCGGCCGACTGCAGAACACACATATCGAGCAGGCGCGGGAAGCTGTCGATATGCTCAAGAAAAAGGCAAAATCCGCCGCTATCGTCCTGGGCTTTGAGGACGACGACAAGGCAACACTTCTGGCGGGTATAACTGATGACCTCATTAAGAAGGGGTTAAAGGCCGGTGACATCGTCAAGGCAATCGCGCCGATAATTGATGGCGGCGGGGGAGGCCGGCCTCAAATGGCACAGGCCGGCGGAAAAGAACCAAAAAAAATCAACGATGCCCTCAAAAAAGCCAGTGAACTGATAAAAGAAAAATTAGTATCCTGACAATTATGATTTTTGCCGGCCAGCTAAATAATCCCCAGTGAAACTGGGGGCTAAATATATTTTTTAATACGGCAAAACCGCAAAATATTCAGGCAGGATTGAAAGTGGGTGAAGCGGGCTCTTTTATCAGGTTTTACTGCGACAACTGCGGCTACAAATCCACCGTCTCCGAAAGCTACGCAGGTAAAAATATTCGATGCCCTAAATGCTATTATATAATCCTCATCCCCAAAGCCCAGCCCAAAGTGACCACACCAAATCAAAACGACCGCGAGCAAATAAAAACCACCTCCAAAGACTCCGACTATGATTTAACTCTTTTGGACATCGAGGAAAAAGACAAAATCGCCACTTTTCAAAGAGGCCAAACCGGCATCTCTGAGGAAACTGGTGTACACGAGCAGGAACTTGAAGAAGAATCTCAGGCAGGAACCGAACTCTTTGATGAGCGCAAGCTGCCGTGGCTCATAGACATATTTCTATATCCATTCAGCGTACCGGGCTTGAAGAATCTTGCGATTTTCATCGGAGTACCGCTGTTAATCAATATTCTATGGACGATTCTTCCTATCCAGCTTTCTTGTCTTTTCTACCTTGTCACTATAGTTATTCATATCGTTATTTTCCTTTACATATATTGGTATTTTACCGAATGCGTCCGCGATAGTGCCGATGGTGGGGTGCGAGCGCCTGAGGGATTAGGTTCGACTCCCGGTTTTATGGGTATGTTCTGGCAGGCGGTGAACGTAATTGGTTGTCTTGCGATTTTCTTTGCGCCGTTTGGTCTTTACATGCTGTACGCCGGGAGAGCCGACATAATTTTCTGGCTGTTACTAATCGTTGCGGTCTTCCTTCTTCCGATGGGCTTGTTGGCCACTATTATGTTCGACTCGGCTATCGGCCTTAACCCTCGTCTGCTCATTCGCTCAATATCCTGTACGTTTTTCCCATACTGCGGGATTGTTTTATTGTTTGTTACACCGGTTGTGTTAATCGGTATGCTCTACACGGAAGTGCAGGAATCGCGGCTTTGGAGTTTTATCATTCGTTCTGTCGTTACCTATTTAGCATTGGTAGGTGCTCACATTTTAGGGCGGTTCTACTGGCGGAATCAGGAAAAATTCAACTGGGACCTGCAGGCTGAAAAGTAGTCGCAGCTAATTCGGATTGAATAAAATCGGCCGTAAGGCGTCCTGTTCAATAGAGCGGTTTTATAACACCACCAAATGCAGGGCCTAAAAAGGGAGGCTTAAAAAGTGGCTAAGGCGGATTCGACAATTAAGTTTCACTGCAACAACTGCGGCCGGAAATTCAGTGTCCCCCAAACACACGCGAGCAAAAAAGGCAAATGCCCAAAATGCAAGAATATAATTGTTGTGCCAAAAATACAAACCACCAGCTCCGTCACAGAGCCAACCAATGCCGGAGCTGCCGAAGTCAGCTCGAAAAGCTCCTCTTACGATTCGGCTCTGCTGGATATACCGCAAAAAGACAAAATTCAGGACCTGCCCATCAACCATAATGAGATATCCGGAAGCAGCGCCGAATATAATCAGGAGCCTGAAGAAGAATCGGCGGAAGAAACCACCACCTTGTACAGGCTGCCGCGGTTTGTCGATATGTTTCTTTATCCGATAAGCACCTCAGGCCTGGTTAATTTGGTCATTCTTTCTTTTTTACCTCGAATGTTACCGACGTTAGCCCATCTTAATTATTGGATCCACCCTTCTCCTTCACTGGCAATTGTAGTAATCTTAGTAGGATATTTGATTTACTGCGTCTCAGATTATGTTCGCGACAGTGCCGACGGAAATCGACGTGCACCAGACATCGAATTATCGCTGAGCATACTACTGAACGCATGGGAACTCATCTGGCTAATATTTAGCACGTTTGTTTGCATTGCCTTCTGCGTCGGCCCATTATTGGCATATCTTATTATCAATAAACAGACAGATACAATCTTTTGGATTCTGGTAGCATACGGAATCCTTTTTTTGCCAATGGTGCTGCTGGCAGTGGTCTTGCTCGATTCTCTTCGGGCACTAAATCCAATACTAATTATCGCTTCGATGCTTAACGTTTTTCTTCCTTACTGTGGTCTGGTTCTGCTCTTTTTCGTGGTTTGTGGGCTGATAGCCATAATAATAGTAATTATGCCGCAATCATGGATTATAAGTTATATCCTAAGCGCGGTTTGCATTTACCTGACAATAGTGATGGCCCATGTATTAGGGCATTTCTGTTATCAATACAAAGAAAGGCTCAACTGGGAAGTGTAGCTTTTTGCGAGGCGCTCTAATCCTCCTGTCGAATTCTTATACTTTTTGCGTGGGCATCGAGGCCTTCAATTTCTGCTAGCCGAATAATGTCCTCCGCACTTTCAGCAAGCTTCTCCTTACCATACTCAATTATACTTATAGACTTTACAAAATCATTGCTTGTAAGCGCACTGGAGAACCTCGCCCCCCCTCCCGTTGGTAATGTATGACTTGGCCCGGCCCAATAGTCGCCAACAGCTACCGGCGAGTATTCACCTATGAATATCGCACCTGCGTTTTCGATTTTGTCGGCGATTTCTCTGCTTTCGTCTCCACATTGAATCTGCAGATGCTCAACTGCAAATTCGCTTGCCTTATCAATAGCATGATCTAAGTTATTAAATACGGCAATT
>Ga0315537_1001225_pt1 | contig 20235 bp, 18 predicted proteins | sample SalMarSW160270MG_FD_203091 | JGI IMG/M metagenome (GOLD analysis project Ga0315537, IMG submission 203091) | Salt marsh sediment microbial communities from the Plum Island Ecosystem LTER, Massachusetts, United States - Salt Marsh Sediment SW1602-70 ...
TTGTTAAAGCAAATTAATAATAGCACAATAATTAAAAAAGGGGATAATATATGTTTACAAAATTTTTGATTAGGGTAGTTATCTATTTTCTGCTGTGCGCTCTTTTAACAAATAGCTCATTGGCTACAGACCTCGCAAAAATTCCTCCGGGCCGTCGCTGTTCAATGGTTGAAAAATGGACTCTTGATGAACTCGGGCTGGCTGAAGACGTTAATGACACCGTAATCATTCAACTATTAGATGCGCCTATTACTAAGCGCCTCTCGGCTATTTCATTGGTCAGGTACAGGAGAATATCTTCAGCCGTGCCAAAACTCCTGCAAATCTTCAACAGCGATAATGATAATGAAATATTCTGGCTCGAAAAAATACAGGTTGCTGAAGCACTATGTGATTTTGGAAATAAAGAATGGATGCCAGCTTTAAAGGCACTATCAACAGACCCAAACAGTATCATCAATCGCGGTGGTCCTTTCCTATCCTATAGAATCAACGTCATTGGCTTGCTTGCGCGCGCTGGAGATTATTCGCAGTTCGAAATAGTAGCACAAGGTATCAGCAGTAGCGAAAAGCCAATTAGATCCAATGCTATACAAGCTTTAGGCAACTTTGGCCATAAAACTGACCCTGTTACGGATTTGGCAGTAGGTTTGTTAACATCTGTTGCGACCTCTGATTCTATTCCATGGTTACGTGAACGTGCAATTAGGACTCTGGAGAAGATAGCCAAGACAAAACCTGAAGTAGAGTCGAAGGTTATTGCAGCTTTGGAGGCTAATAAAGATTCTTCGGACAAGTATCTTCGTATAATGTGCAACGCAAAGCTTGACAGCTATCGTAAAAAGCTGAAAAAAGAAAAAAGTCGGTAGACGCAGCAAATAATCTCCACGCTACAGCTCGGTCTTCCATAGTTACAGCCCCTAAGGGCATGAGCCCACAGACGAATTATAATAAGGGAATGAAAGCCACTCCAGTTCTTTTACAAGTTAAAACCGCCGAGAGCACAAGGCCAAACTCACGAACAACTGGGCGAAGCAGAATTAGCAGCAGAGGTGTATCGCTCATTCATAGACCTTGCTGACCCGAATAACACACGCATAGAAACTGTAAAGGCCAAGCTCGAAAAGTTAGAAGGAGCAACAAAATGAAGACAATAACTATAGTATTCATTCTGACTTGCTTCTTATTTTTATTCGGCTTTACTGCGTCAGCGATAGCCTGTTGTGACCCTCCTCCTTGTGGTCCATGTAGCGAGTGCATAGATGATGTATGTACATGGGTGTGTGATATCGGGGAAAGATGCTGCGCTGGTTCGTGCTGCAGTGGCACCTGCTGTGATGGCCATTGCTGCCCCCCCGGATTAAGCTGTTGCGGCAGACTTTGTTACGATCAGAGCACTCAAAGGTGTTGTATAGACCCGTTTTACCATTACTACATCTGTGGAATTGAACAAAACTGCTGCGGCAGCTTATGTTACGACCCAGACGTTAAAAAATGCTGTCCGGATGCAGACCCTTACTATCCCTGCGGATCTGATGAAACCTGCTGTCAAGGGAACTGCTGCGAACCTGATTGCGAGTTCTGCTGTGATGACAAATGCTGTGACAAGACAAACTGTGAAATCTGCAAAAATGGCTCTTGTGTCAGGACTGTTCCGACAAATATGCGTCAAACTTACGTTAAAGACTTGGGAAATGGTATCCTTTACTTTAAATATAAGTGGGATTCTACCACAGGAGACTTGGCCGACCTGGGTCATTGCAGTGTGAGAGAGAAAGTGGATTATCCGGGAGACAATCCTTATTATTGGCCGTCACCACCTTGGGTTGGCAGCTCGCCCAACCCCACGATACTGCCCAACCCTCCTATCCCAGGTACTCATGGTGCGTTGCAAGATACTCATTCTCCACCTGGTTTCACTACACCATACCAGAACGCTTCGGTTACAGCAACACAAGTGTACCAGTATCATTGTGGCCCTGCCTGCTGTATGGAAGACGGAGAGTATGTTACTCTGTTAGATATCGGGTCAATATTACGCGTGGTAAGTGGTGAAGACGATTTATGGAGGTATTCAATTATTAAAAGCGGAGCTTACGCGGAAATTTTCCCCCTTCCGTAAGCAAAATCAATATAAAGAATCTTAATCCTTGAAAGGTAACGGTTATGATTATAAAACTAAAGCGGTTTGGTTGTTTGCTAACTATAACTATTGTACTGGTGAGTTTTATTGACATGATCAACAATGTTTATGCGCAGGACCCTGAGCAATCTCTCGAATGGAGCATCGAAACCTCTAAAAATGCGTATTATCCCGGCGAGCCTGTGTTACTAACTTTGAGTGTCAAAAATTCGGGAACGCAGGAAGAAGAGGTCAACTTTGGAATGGATGGACTCGAAGGCTTCTCAATGGAAATACGCGACTCGAATGGCACTACTGTAGCTAAAGGAGGTCAAATTCAAAAATGGGGAGTTTCGAGGGTAGGAGACCGTGTGGTACCTCCAGGCAAAATAGCTAAAAAATCAGTTGTGCTGAACCGATGGTGCTCCACTCTACTGTCGCCCGGGCAATACCGTGTTATCTGTAACGTAGAATATCGATTACGCTCTGAAGACCAAAAACAACCCAACACTATAGTGGTTAAAGCAGGCCCAATACACAAAGTGCAACTGGAACTTGATATCCAAATTATTCAAATGGATAAGGTTAAATTTAAAGAAATGTTAGAAATTCTGGTTGCTTTTGAGGTTAAATCGGAGACGCAAAGTAAAGGAGAATGGCTGGCAAAGCGGGACATTGCAAGAGAGATGCTTGCTTTTACCGAATCGGACTTGGCTGTACCATATCAGCTACAACTTCTAAGGACTGATCCTTATACCTGGTTCGGTCCGGATGCAGTAAATTCTCTTGTGAAGTCTGGAACCTTGGAGGCAGCCATTGGATTAGTGGAAATAATTGAAGATCCATCCATCTATAAAGAGGATGTAAAACCCATTTTTATAGACGGGGTATATAGGCTTCGTGAAAAAGGGAAGGCGGAGATTATAAGTGCTACAGAGGGGTTCGTTGCAAAGTACAAACGACCTGTTCTGACAAAGCCAGTTGATTAAAAAAATGAGGGTGGCGATAGCAATAAGCAATAAGAAGTGAAATTGTTGTCCACCGCAAACAGTCTCCTCAGGCTACGGTAGGGCCTTTGCCCCGACAAATTGAATCCACATTTGTTTTGTATTTTGTTATAATTGGGACGAGATAAACTCCAGTTCTTTGACAAGTTCAGTTTCAGTGGGACACGCCGGGTGTAAAAACGGTAACTCTCTGCTCCGCCTGCGGTGAATGCAACTCAGTAGATATCACCGTTTGCGATGATACTGAGAATTGTTGCGGCAGCATCTGTTACGACCCAGATACCCAAAAATGCTGCTCAGATGCAGATTCTCATTATATCTGTGACATTGAACAAGAATGCTGTGAAGGGATTTGTTGCGACTCTGATTGCGAGTTCTGCTGCGATGGCAATTGCTGCCATAATGGTCAATGCTGCGTCAACGGCGAGTGCTCTTATAACTGTTGGATGATTGAGACTGTTCCTGAATCAGGGCAAGTATGCCCTGATTGCTCAGGTTTCATCGAGGGCTGTGAAGGGCTTGTAACGTTCATTTACGGTTATAATAAATGGCGTTTTGCGCTCTCTGGGGAAGAGGGATGGTGTAACAACCCGACAAAAACTGTACCAGTTGGAGCCATAGTTAAATGTACCGAAAACTGGAGTGCGTTCGCGATTACGAAGTGTGCTTCGGAGTCGGGTCTTTGCGCTTACGCCTGTTCAACTGGTCCAACGTGGGCGTGCGTAGCTTGTCTAGTGCTTGCTGGCGCTGATTGCGCCCTTGATGGGGTCTGTGCATTCGTTGAGAAATGTGAGCCGAGTCAAAATCCTGACGATACGACCCCCATAGAAAAACAAGTCGTTGATTACGCAGGAAATTTTTACGGCACATGCAGTGGTTAACATAGTAAATATTGAAAAGAATATTCAAGAGACAGAATCTTTTTTAGGAGTATAAAAAATGAAAGTTAATCCAAGAATTATAATTTTGTTGACCGTTTGTACGACTTTGTATAGTAAAGCGGCTCCACCCAATCTTCCAACCGACGAGCAAGTTACTAAATTAGTGGAAGCTGCATGGAAGCAACCTGTCAGCAGCATAGACATTACACTATACAAGGAGATAGAGAAGCCTCCTGTTTCTGAAGATAAAATCCGTAAGATGTTTGAAGATGCTTTTAAGGATATGGAGGGACTGAAAGAGAACCTTTCTCCTGCCGAACTTGAGATGCGCAATAGAGACATTCAGTTAAATGTTGAAAGAACGCTCAAGGAACAAGAAGTTGGACGCAAGATAAAAGAAAGAATTAGAATAGATGGCCATCGTCAGCGAATAGACCAGGCGATTGGCTGGCCGAAGATGGTATTACTTGAAGGTACACCTCATGAATTAGTCCGGCCGGCAGTAATACTTGGGCCGAATACGCCTTATGATACGACCTATGTGAATTCAGGAGACGAGCGTAAAGGCGATTATACAAGCTTTACGTACTTCCATGAAAATAAAAACGCACAAATAACAAATAACAGGAAAACAGTGTGGACTAAAAGTGATATCATCGAATTTGCCCGATTAGCTTCTTCTTTTCAAGGATTTCTCGGTGTTAACAAAGGAACAATAGAGGCACCGGTCTTTGTGCCGGACCCGAATAAAATAGAGAAACTAGTAAAAACAGGCCTTTTAACAGACAGAACTTATCTTACGATTATGCCAGACCCAAATAATTCGGCCTCAAGAGACCGCATCGAAATTAAAGACGCCAATCATTCCTGTGGAACCATTATGATATGCGACAGAGAAGATTACTCACGTGTTTATCACTATAAGATTTGCATGCCTACAACAGGAAAGGTTCTATATGTTATAGAGTGCAACAACTTCGATTCGCAGGGATTTCCGCATAACATAACTAAAATACAATATGACAAAGACGGCAATTTCAAAGAAAAGGCAGTTTATAGAATTGAAAAAGTCCAGTTAAATCCGGTAATTACTGAGGAAGTGTTTGCATTCAGTCCGCCTGTGGATTACGAGGTAGTGGAACTCGATGCCAATAACATAAGCCACATAGTGCGTGAAAAAGGTGGTATTGATGGTGCGATGCGGACACTCCTCAAAGCACAAAAAGAAAAAGATGTCGAGACACTAACAGGACTGCTCGGGCACGAGATATGGCAGATAAGATTGAGGTCCTTACAGGTTCTGGAGCACCTTCTTGCACAGAATAAGGAAGATTTAAAAGAAGCTGCATCAATCCTCAAGAATGATGAAAACTCATCAGTCCGCGAAAAAGCCGCCAGTATTCTGCAGCGAATTGAGTCAAACAAATAGGTGATTTCTTAATTCACTTTATGTGATATTTAAATGTTAGCTAAAAGGGGCAAGTAGCACCCGCAAATAGGTTCATTAAAAAATCCACAGTCGCTTTATATTTTGTTATAATCAGGAGGAGATAAACTCATTCCAGCTCTTTGACAAGTTCAGCCATAGTGGGACACGCCCGGCATAAAAACGATAACTCTCTGCTCCACCTGCGACTACAACGAAATACATATCACCGTCTGTGATGACAGCGAGGAGTGCTGCGGCAGCTTATGTTACGACCCAGATACCCAAAAATGCTGCTCAGATGCAGATTCTCGTTATCTCTGCGACATTGACAAAACCTGCTGTCATGGTACTTGTGCCGAGCTATCAGAGGCTTGCGATGCATCAAAGACTGAAAATTGTCCATACTGTTATCCCGCCGGTTGTTCGAACGCGACGGCAAAAGTGTACACAGGAAACAATGTGGACGACTGCAATGAGCTTTGTTGCACAGAGCTTTGTTGTGATGAAGATGAAGATTGTGTAGATGATGAGCAGGTGCTCTGCTATACCGAATACAAGTGCAAGGAGTGGCTCGCTCCAAATGAAGAACAGTGTATTTACAACCCGATACTTGAGATGTATCAGTGTTTTTATCGGAAAGATCTCCCTGAGTGGCGATGTCACATGTGTCAACGAGATCTCGATGATCCAGGAGTACAGCACATGAAAATGAGTAAAAAATGCGTAGACTGAGGACGTGTTATAAATTACAATAATACGAGATCTGAGGTAATCAAAATTGCGTAAAGTAAATATTAAACTTTTAGAAAAAGAGGTTAAGAAATGAATGTGAAGAAAATCATAAGGAAAATAAGCGCAATGATAATAGTAATTCCTTTATTGTGCAATTTTGCCTTGGGGAAGATAGGAGTTTTCGAAGTTGTTCCAGCCCAAAGGATCCCTGATGTCCTCAACACGATATCAACCTGTGTGCACCAGAACTTCCTCAAGATAAATTCCTGGGAGGGTGAGACAGATGTGTCGTGGTACACAGAATACAAGGGAAAAGAGGCGAAGCGTATTTTTGAGAGTCGAACAGGCGCAGTCGGTGATCCACCCAATAGAATAGCGGAATTGATGGAGAGTACTACAAAATTCAGTTCTGATTTTGGAAAAGACCTGTTTTATGTAAAAGTTTTGCGAAAAAATCTATCGCGTTATGTGGATCTGGTAGGTAACAGAGATCTTGGAACGAATTCTATACCTTGGTGGAGAATATCCATTTCGACACCTGACTATTATATGGAGTCAACGCCAAACCGAATTAGGGACGGACAAGTTGTGCAACGAAGAGCGGTCAAAGAAAACATAGATAAGGAATGCTCATCCTGTGAACGCCTGCCTGTTGTTGACACCTTGGACCTGTTTGATGCGGGAACCCCAGTCTGGCTAACCTATTCTCATATTCTGGAGCGTATAAAAGAAAAAGGAGAATACGTTGTCGACGGCAAATACGCACTGAAAGTTGAGCAGCGGGTACTGGATGGCGATTTGCAATATCGCATTCATGAGCCAGCCAAAGTCGGACCTGAGGGTGACAATATCTGGCTGATCAAGACCTACTCTACCAATGCTGGTTGGAACATGATTTCTTCGGAAAGGAGACGTGCTAACGGAGAATTAGTGAGCCGGCAGACCCTGGAGTATCAGTCTGTGCAGAGCGTGTACATACTGAGCAGCACCACATATGAGACCTTAGATCCTAATGATGGCAGCCTGACATACCAGAAGAAAAAGACCTACAAGAACATCCGTTTAAATCACTCTATTCCAGAGGAAATCTTTACTTATAAAAATTTAGGAATAGAAGAAGGTGACATGTTCATAGATAAGATTGAGAACAAGGAATATACTTATCAGGGAGGCGAATTAGTCGAGGTAGAGAAAACAAAAAAATAAAGAAAACAAAAAATGACAGTTCTTTACAATTGATAAAGTGAAGTGCAAAGACGACTGCTTTTTGCCAAAATTAGACAAATCAAACCGAGCAGCAAAACGGAGGTGGTATTTCCAAATGCAAGAACCTTTGTCCTATTATTTTGGCAGGGATTTTTTCTTTCCGTGCTCGTCGATGCTGACCAGAGTTACGTGGGTTGAAAACATCAAATCTTCCCTGCTGCGGTAAACTTTTACCCTGTATTGAACAGAAGTAGTCCCTTGCTTTGCTTTTTCAATTATGAACCTGAGAATTGCCCCCTGTTTCACAGACTTTCTAAATTCGACCTTGTCCATACCTATGGTGACAAAATTGCAGGCCGGATAATCCAAAGAGGCGGCTATGTAGGCAAACTCATCCACCCATTGTAATAAATATCCGCCAAAGAGATAGCCGTAATGATTAAGGTGCTCGGGTAAAACTAATTTGTGGTTTTCCATTTCTTTGCCTTTCCCGTTTTTGATACCTTAAGACAGTTTCAACAGCACTAATATTCCGGCACTTCTTAAATGAATCCCATTTCTTTTAACCACATCTCGCATAGCGACGGCCATAGCGCTGTGGAACCGGGATTGTTGCGAAGCGCTACGGAATGGGCGCCCTGCGGAAAAATATGCAGGCAGGCCGAAACATTATTCTCTATCAGCGCCTGGAAAAACATAATACTGTTTCGTGGATTAACCGATTTATCATTGGCGGCGTGAACGATAAAGCTCGGCGGTGTTGCGGATGTTACGTTCAATTCGTTCGAATATTTCTCAACAAGCTCTTTTGACGGACTAACGCCGAGAAGCTTATCGCGACTTCCGGCGTGAGTGTATGCGCCCATACTGATAACCGGCGAAACAAGTATCAGAAAATCGGGATGAAAGGATATTTTGTCCAGCGAATCACCTATGGCTGAAACATCTTCACAGTGAGTGGCCAGCGTCGAGGCCAGATGCCCCCCAGCCGAAGTTCCCATAACACCTATTTTGTTATGCTGAATATCCCACTTTGAAGCATTTGCTCTTATTATTCGCATAGCACGCTGTGCATCCTGCAACGGCGCTTTATCCGGTTCTATAAGGTCCGGGGATGTCGGAAGCCGGTATTTAAGCACAAATGCGGTGACGCCTATAGTGTTAAACCATTTGGCCAATTGAAATCCTCCCGATATATAGGTCAAATGGTCATAACCGCCGGATGGGCATATAATTACAGCACTATCTTTGTTTTCTTCTTTAGACGGGAAAAATGTGTAGATTCCAGGGACATCAACCTGAGTAATCCTTTCGTTTTCGATGATTTCTTCCACCTTCAATCCCTTGGAATTCGGCATTTTGCCTTCAGGCCAAAGAGGAATAAATTCCTGCGCATTTATGTTCAGTGAACAGGTTAGCAGGACGACAAGAAATAGTTTGGAACGAAGCATATCATATACCTTTACTTTGTAAATGATTGGTTAGAACAAATACGATAAATTTACCGGCTGCTATATTCGTTTACTTATTATATTTGCGTTACCGGCGGCTCACACTAAATTTCGGCCCAACAGACCTTTCGTGAACGGAGGCGACGGAAGAAATAATATCTCCCTGCTGTAAGACCATCTCTGCCTTGAGGTCGTCTTCTGTAATATCGGAATCTGAGATAAACGTAAGCCGATTGATATCGTTAAACCGCTGCATAACAATTCTGAACATTTTTCCAGTTTTGTTTTTGAAGGCGGGTTTTCCCCGAACTGTAACAATTTCATTGAAAGTAAGAGTGAGCGACTTGCCATTTATTTTATAATCTATTATATGCAAAGGCGATTTTGATTCGGGATCCCACTTGCCATCAAATGTCCAGGCAGGAGTGATATCCTGCGGTTTAGGTTTGCCGGTGGCCTGGTCGAGGTTATCTTTATACCAGTCGAAAGCAGTGCCTTGTTTTTGGCAGTTGTAATAATATTTTCTTTCTCCTTCGTAATAAGGATTGTTTTTTTCAGGGTTTTTATCCATAACTTTGTAAATAGGTTTATCCGCCATATTTTCGGAAAAGCGGCAATCCAGGAGATAAAACTGGGCCTCGTAGTGATGCCTGCCCAGGTTAAAGCCGGGGACGCCATCGAAATAAGAGTTTCTGATAACGAATTTCTGGTCAGGAGAGTAATTGCCTGCGTGCCATAGGGCGGCGGTTTTTTTGACTTCGTTAAATTTCGAATCGCGGATAAAACACCAGCCCCTCGGGCAAACAAAATCAACAGCTCCCTGAAAAAAGCAATTTGCGTGGTAATACATCCCGTGCTTGTAATTCCACAAAGAGACGGTATCGCCTCCTTTGCTGATAATAGTGCAATTGGTAATAATAGTTCTGGTTCCGTTGCCATAAACAGCAAAGGCGTGAGGACCTATACGGGGCTGAGTATTTTCGATGGTAAGATTGTCGAGGACGATGTCATCGCCGTGTATGTTGATTACTGCCGGACCAATGAAGTCTTTATTTTTATTCCAATCATCCCTTAACTGATTATATCTTATGATGGTACCGTCACGCGATTCGCCGCGAAGTGTGATGTAGTTCTGTTCAATTCGCAGCTTTTCTTCGTAAATGCCATTTTTAATCGCTATTATTGTTCGTTGATAAGGATACATAGCCAGTGCATCGATGGCCTCTGTAATTGTTTTATAGTCACCATTACCGTTGCAATCTACAATAATATCCGAGTGTTGGTCAACGGACGTGCTGTTGATGTTAAAAAACAGGACGAGCAATATACATATCATCAGGCAGAATCGGTGCATTTTTATACCTGCTGTTTTCCGGTTATAATTTTTTTGCTCCATACGTTTGAAATCAATTAAATATTAACGTTTCTGTCGGTCTTTTCAAGATTTAAATCAATTATCTGTACTCATCATTATTCCTAAATTATCCGGCCTAATCATCCCAATCAGGGCGGGCCAGATTTTTCCTTGCTAATTTATTGGATATCGTGTAGATAGAACAGAACATAAATAAAATCACAAAAATTACAATTTATGACATATTTTTAATAAGGAGATGAATTATGGCGGCTCTTAAAAAACTCGAGGCCTGGTTTGCTACTGGCAGCCAGCATTTATATGGCGAAAAAACTCTTAAAAAAGTAGCTGAACATTCCAGGGAAATAGCAAAGGCACTATCGCAGTCGGAAAAGATTCCGGTTAATGTCGTTTTTAAGCCCGTTTTGACGACACCGGATGCGATTTACAACCTATGTATGGAAGCGAATACCACCAAAAATTGCATTGGACTGATTACCTGGATGCATACTTTTTCCCCGGCGAAGATGTGGATTGCGGGCCTAAAGGCACTACAAAAACCTTTTGTCCATCTGCACACACAGTTCAACAGGGATATCCCCTGGGCCGAGATAGATATGGACTTTATGAACCTGAACCAGTCGGCGCACGGAGGGCGAGAGTTCGGCTTCATTGGAACAAGAATGCACCTCAATCGCAAGGTCATCGTTGGGTTCTGGAAAGATAAGCAGGTCCTCGAAGAGCTTGATACGTGGGTCCGCGCCGCCTGTGCGTGGCACGATGCCCAGGGAGCAAAGGTTGCGCGGTTCGGGGACAATATGCGAGAGGTGGCCGTGACCGAGGGCGACAAGGTTGAGGCACAAATCCGGCTGGGTTATTCAGTCAACGGGTATGGCGTCGGGGACCTTGTGGAGTTTATAAATAAGGTGACGGATTCGAGGATTAATAAGCTTTTAGCAGAATATGAAGAACAATATGCGGTGGATAAATCCCTGCGGGCTGGAGGCAGCCAGCGAAATGAGCTTCGCGAAGCAGCCAGAATCGAGCTGGGAATGAGGGCTTTCCTGAAGGACGGCAACTTCAAGGCCTTTACCACTAACTTCGAAAACTTACACGGCCTTGTGCAACTGCCGGGACTTGCCGTGCAAAGACTAATGGCTGACGGATATGGCTTCGGTGCAGAAGGAGACTGGAAAACCGCCGCTCTGGTGAGAGCTATGAAGGTTATGGGTGAAGGGCTGAAGGGCGGAACCTCCTTTATGGAAGATTATACTTATCATCTTAATGAAAAGGGTATGAAGGTGCTCGGAGCTCATATGCTCGAGGTCTGTGCTTCAATTGCGGAAAAGAAGCCCTCTTTGCAGATACACCCGCTTTCCATCGGCGGAAAAGCCGACCCCGCACGGCTGGTCTTTAACGTCCCGAACGGAGCAGCTATCAATGCAACTGTTCTGGACCTCGGGAACAGGTTTCGTATGGTGGTTAATGAGGTGGATGTCGTTCCGCCGGATGCGCCGCTGCCAAAGCTGCCAGTGGCAAGGGTTTTGTGGGTGCCAAAGCCGAATCTGAAAGTGGCTGCCGCCACCTGGATACTGGCGGGCGGAGCGCACCATACCGGCTTTAGCCAGGCAGTGACGGCAAAGCATATGGAAGATTTCGCCGAGATGGCCGGCATAGAATTCCTTCTTATCGATAATGACACGAAACTTTCCGAATTCAAGAAAGAGCTTCGATGGAATGATATGTATTACCACCTGGCAAAATGATGTTGCTATAGGTAAGGTCCTCATTATAAATATAGCAGAGATTGACATGGCTTTTATTTAAGCTCGGATTTGAGCGATTCTGTGAATTTCAGCCAGTCGGCTTCGCTTATGGCTTCCTGCACCTCAGGGTCAAGCCAGACCTCCGCCAGCCAGTTTAGTATTTCCTCAATATCGAGCGGCTCAACATCAATCGGCTGTTGTTTGGCTGATACGGATTGAGGCAGTTCTTCTGTCAGAGATGTGCTCTCAGTCATATCCTGGCCCATACCGCCGGCCATACCCATCATCATTGCTTCCATCGTCTGGTTCCAGCCGGCCTGCCAGAGCCAATCTTTACAGAACAGGGCAAGGTCGGCGTAATCGATGACGTCATCATCTTCAAGGTCGAAGATATCGTTGTAATCCGGCTGGCCCGTTGAGCTTTGCCAGGCGTTGGCAAACATTGCATAATCGATGAAGTTCACAAACTCATCTTTATCAAAATCAGCGGGACTTATATAGCTCAGGTCCCAGATTTCATTCGCATCCAAGACGTAGTTATAAATACGCATATCGTCAATGTATCCAGTGAAGTAGCGATATGTAGAGGGTTCGGTAACATGGTCATGACCAATATAAGCATTAGTGTCAACACCAGAGTTGCTCTCTAAATCTTGTGTGTCTTTTAGAATTCCATTAACATATATTTTCAATTGAAAATTATTATACGTCCCAGCAAGATGATGCCATTCAGCCGTGCTAATTTGCTCATCTGATACTGCTTGAGTCGTATTAAGCCATAATGCAGGATTCTTACCATACAAATAGAAATAGTAGCCATGCTCACTGTTGTCATATTGTGTGACGATAGGATACCACTCACTATCCTGTAGTTCCTCATGACCGACTTTTATCCAGGCGGATATAGTTACATAGCGGCTTTGTAAAGTAGGGATTGGAGAAGAAAGAGTAACTTTATCATTGCCATCGAAATGAAGGCACCAGCCGTGAACAGTGTCCTCAAACCAGTTAGGGTCGCTGTCTTCCACTGTATTGCTGTCACCCAACGTTCCGTTGTTTCCATACACGCTTGAGTCGTAGGCAATCTGGCCGGAACCTTCATCAAGCATCCAGTAACCGACCAGGTCCTTAGGTGAATATATCTCAAGTTCAGGATCGCCTAACAAGTTTAATGCATAGTAACACCACTTCATATGATCTTCACCGACCAGCCCTTCATTGTCTTGTTTTGAATCCTGATTTGCCTTGCCTATGTTAGTAAAACCTTCACTGAATATGGCATCCCAGAACTCCCTGTCGTAGTTCTGAGAATAGCCAAGCCAACCATCTCTTGAATTCATTACAATTGCGAAAGCACCATGCTCTGAGGTAACGAAATGCTCTGCTATACAATCATTCCTTGTGTAGCCACCGCCATAAGCTTGGTTATAAGGTTCCTCATAATGACCAGCAGGGTAACTAAAATGCCAGTTATCAAAAGCCCCGGGGTAACAGCCCTGGCTGTAAATAAAACAGTATTTGGTGTTTGTAAGGTCATCAACATCAGTATCACCTGATACTCCACCATACGGTCCCGGCAGTCCTTCATCAAATTCGGCGTTACATAATTTCATATTCCATAAAGTCCGAGAGTGCCCAAGATGGTTTATCAAATAAGTACCATCATTTATTATAGAAATTATTTTAGATTTAGGCCAATTATTGCCATCATAGTCGCGGTCATATAATGTGCCAATATTAAATCCTTTCGGAAATCTCATCTTTATTTCATCTTTATCGTCCCCACCCCAACCAGGTTTAAGGTCCTCTCCAACCATCCATGCTTCTCTAAGGTATGGGTCGCGGGATCTTTCATAGGCCATGGTTTTCATTACAAAATTAGACACCTCCTGCTCTGAATCAACAGGAGCTCTGCCTATATACACCTCCGCTTCAAAATCTTCTTCTCCAGACTCCCCCCAGTAAGAATCGGTGTCATTATTCCAGTTACCATGCAGCGCAGCATAATAAAGGTCTGCTGGTATTCTGTTGTCATTATCAGGATTGCCCGGATAAGCTGTAAAAGCATAGAATTTTCTCGCAGGGATTATGTTATGGCCGCTTTCACCGCCAACATCGTCTCCATCCCCATCTCCTCCCAACAAAACATATTCAATCCCCCAATTTATGTAAGCGTCTTTTATAAAATTTCTTATATGTGCAGCGGTATCATCAAAGAAATTAGAATCATCTCCGTATGTACCATCCCACCTGTAATCGAGGTCATTTTCGATATCCTCGATTGTAACAATAGTTGCTTTAATTCCTTTTTGATTTTTTGAGTTAATCAGATCTTGGAAATTGGGGTCGGTGCTGGAATTCTTAAGGGCATCGCTGGTGATTATTACTTAATCATACGATTCGCATGGGTCACAAATGCAACCCCTATGAGGAGCTTCAACTTTTTTAGTATAACTGTTTACCACATAAGGATTATCTACTTCCTTTATAACTTCTGCTTTATCTTTGGGCAGATTCCTGAATAAGGGACTTATTTCAAGTACAGGTTTTAGATGAACCTTCACAGTCATATTTGAGAAATATGACAACAAACCTTCTTTAGGAATATATTGAACCGGATAAAGGTTCAATATAAGTATCTTATAGCCTCTGAAATTCTGCAATGGCAATTGTGAGTACAATTTGCCAGGAAAAACCACTGCAGAGGAATAAATTTCTTTACTGGGTTTGGTTTCGGTGACTGAACCAAATCTTAATCTCAATGGTTGCGGCGTCTTTCCAAATTCGATTCTGTACTTGCCATCTAATATGATTTTTTCGCCGGTAGTTACCTCGATATGTTCAGGTTCGCTGTCCTGTGGAATAAGGATCCTAACAGTCCTAAAAGGGATGACGGGTTCACCAGGTTTACCGTGTTTATAAAGCGGCTCCATAAGTATTGAACCATATGATATACCATCATATGTGAAAACACTTTGAGCAATTGTTGGTCCCGGGAAATCATATTTTAGCACAATTGGGTTAGTTTGTGCATAGCTTTCCTCTAACAGGAAAATTACACTTAAAAAAATCAGAACCGATAAATTCACTCCATTTTTCTTTATCATTTTTCACATCCCTGTTTTCTTAGAACCAATCCAATCATCCCAACTGCCAAGAAAACTATTGTGGCTGGTTCCGGGATTATTTGAATAGTAACCGACAGAGGAGGTGTCGGGATATTGAACAACCCTCCGGATATCTCGTATATGCCGGGCCCTACTGGGTAATCGTCAGTTTCAAACCATGTCCCGTTATCATTCATCATATCCCAGACAACCTGGTGTTCCCTGGACGCATACGGTCCCAGATAGAAGTTTCCGCTCTCAATAGGTAAACCCCATGGCCACTTCCAAACGTGGTCATTATTCTCGTCCGTAATAAAAAACTCATAGCAATATGGTGACCGTTTTGATATTCCCAAAATTACAGGGTCTTCACCTAAGTTTGTAACCCTGTATAATATCTCCACGCTTTCACCCAGGTCATAAATAGATTTATCCACCTGGATGTAATATTCTATGTTGTCCTCGATTATGGAATTTGAATCAACCAGTGCCGCTCTCGCAAGCTGAGCAGTCCCATGCACCAGTATTACCACTGCCAGAATTGTAAGTAATCTCGTTTTCATCATCTCCTCCTCAAAATTGATATTTAGTTTAGCAAACCAATCCTGCCTAATAGCATATTGGCTTGGCCCTCATCCGTTACTTACGTATTATACCACTTTCCCCAAAATTTGCAAGCGAAAAAAACACATAATATCACTCACCACGACTTCAATACCACCTTGAGAGTTGACCTGCACGATTATCTCTGCGCTTCTAATCGGCAGGCCGGCATACATCTGCCGATAGCGGACGTAGCTTCGCGATTCGTGAGTATTGATACGATTAACACTGAACTCCACGGCAGGATTATCCTTGACAAAAAGATTGCGCCATTTTTGCAGAAATGCGCTGGCCGCTTCCCGGGCGATACCGCGTTTGCTCGGCTCAACAGCAAAATGTGTCGTAGGAGGCGCTCCAATAAAACGCAAATATCCCTCTTTTGTCTTGAAAGCTCGTGCCGGTTCTTTGGCTGCACTATTAATCGAGGCACGCAATTCCTCAAGTTGTAATTCTCTTGCTTTCCGAGGAACTTTAGATGGACTTTGGCCAAAGGCCATACTGGAAAAGCTAATGACAAGAATTACCAAGAAAGAAACGTATAGAATCCGCCTTTGCAACAGGGTTTCACCTCCTCCACAAACAAAATTTTCTCAATTTTTATGTGCTCGCTCTTTTTGTTGGGGAAAAACCGCCTTCTAACAATCAGCCCGCCGAAAGCGAGAATCAATATGCTCGCCGGCTCAGGGACAGCAACAGCATCTAACAGAAAGTAACGACCGTCAGCCACAGGTTCGGTAAAATAACCAGTCAACTGAACCGAATTGTCCAGAAAGGTAAGTGTCAGGTGGACATCAGCGTATGGGGAAAAGCCCGGGATGTCCTTTTCAAACAAAAAATCAATCTCCGTTTCACTAACGCTTGTGCTGACCATCTCGGTCATATGAAATATGACATCCAGGTTATCAGTATATACAGGGTCTTCGCCAAAATAGTCGTAAAAGTGGATCTCCTCACTGATAGTAGCATTAACCTGGTCAAACGAAGCAATGTCAGCATCATAATCAACTGTTAACTGGAATTGTCCTTCAATAGGGTAGGTAGAAATAATCCTGCCATATACGGCAACCGTGCTTTGGTCAGGCACAAACTCATAGATAGTTGTTACGATTGCAGCCGACGACCTTGGACAGCTAATTATTGCTAATGCAGCTATTGCGGCAAAAGTTAGCTTTTTTAATTTCTTTCTCACCATCTCCAACCTCCTCAAATTGATATTTTAATTTTTGAGCCGCTCCTTCCGTTTCGTTCGGCTTATAATCGCCTCCTCAGCATAGCTTTATTATAACATATCTTATCCCCTCCTGTGCTTAAAAGTCAAGTGAAAAACCGCAAAATTAATCAAAAATGCCCCTTATATTGTAAATTTTTTGCTCTACAGAAAAAGTCCTAAGTCATTTCAACCTAAGCGTCTGTGTCTTTTGCTTCGCCGTCTCGACTCGCATCAGAGACGCAGTGGCGTGGTAATTATTGGGAAGATTTACCGAAGAGCCGGATGAAAGGAGTTTTCTTTTCCGTGGCTTTGATAATTTTTTTGTGTATGTCGGTATTGTCCATTCGGCCTGTAAAAAGTCCGGCTCTTTTTCCCCAGGCATATACGGGGACCTCCGCTGCGGTATGGTCTTTCGAAGAGAAGGTAACGTCGGGGAGTTTTCCTTTGCCGTTATTCTTTATGATTTTCAGCCCGCCGGTTTCATGGTCTGCGGTAACAATCAGCAAAGTGCCATTTGCTGACTTTGTCCATTCGAGTATTGTTTGTATGGAATTCTCGAACTCTACTGTTTCGCCTACTATGTCGGGGAGATTATTATCGTGTCCTGCCCAGTCAATTTTCCCGCCTTCAACCATAAGGAAAAAACCGTCGGGGTCGTTATCGAGAATCTTCAGTGCGGTTTCAGTCATCTGTGACAGGTGCGGCAGATTTCCTTTCCATTTTGTCTCATAGGGGATATCATCTCCGAACTGGCCTGAGACCATCGATACTTCTTCGGTGTTTAGATTCTGAAGGCCATTTAAGTCGAGTATGACAATATATCCGGCGTCTTTTGCGGCCTGGGGTGACATTCCATGTTCACCTGCCCCAAGCAGCACATTTGGTTTTGTCTGTGTAAGATAGTCTTCTGCGATGTTGTTATAATCGTATCGACTTGGCTCATGTGCGGCGAAAGCAGCAGGGGTTGCGTGCGTGATGGGAGTCGTGGTAACCAGGCCGACGGCTTTTCCTTCTTGCTTGAAATGTTCCAGCAGTGTCTGCAGTTCCGAGCCATCGCCGGGGATTTGCATGTTCAGGACCTTATTATTGACCTTTTGTCCCGTGGCCATTGCTGTGCCCGATGCGGCTGAATCGGTTATTGCATAATTCGCAGAATGCGTGGTCATAGATGTCTGATGCGGGAAGCTTTCGAAGCAAAGTGTGCCTTCTTCGCCACTTGCGAACATTGATGCAGCGCGGACGTGTTCAAAGCCCATTCCGTCACCGATGCAGAGAATGATATTATCTGGTGAAGTCGAACAGCCGGATATAACGGTTAGTAGAACAAATAGTGTCAACATTACGAGATTTTTTGCTCTGGCCATCTTCTTAAACTCCATTTATAAAAACAAAAAACATTAGATACTGCACAATATAGATACCTGATTAAATCTTATATCTGTTAAATGTGCAAGTTTATATTTTTTTATGCTCTGTAGAAAACTTACCAGAAAGTCATTCTCCGTGAGGAGTCCCGAGGACTGAACCCGTCAAAGGCGTGTGAAGAATCTGGGCAGCGAGGTGAAATTGTCGTTCGCCGGCCAGATGCTTCGCCTTGTGGCTCTCCTATGGAGTCCTTATGGACAGCATGACAAATATGAAGGTTTCTACAAAGCATTTTGCTTACTCAAACTTGCTCGCAGGGCTTTTTTGTTGCACAAAAAGAAAAAACGGATAAGATATTCGTCTAACGCTACTTTTAATTGCCAGTATAATATGAACAGGAGCGATAATGAATAAAGTTACCCTGGTTACGGGCGATGGGATTGGGCCTGAGATAGCAGAAGCAGCACGAAGATGCGTCGATGCCACCGGTGCAGGGATAAAATGGGATATAGTCGAGGCAGGCACAGATGTAATGGAGCGTACAGGGACGCCGCTGCCGGAAACGACGGTTGAATCCATCAGGAAAAATGGTGTTGCGCTGAAGGCGCCTATTACTACTCCCGTCGGGACCGGATTTAGAAGTATAAATGTGTATCTCAGGCAGACGCTCGACCTGTATGCGTGCCTGCGGCCCTGTAAAAGCTATAAGGGGGTGCGAAGCAGATATACCGACATCGACCTTGTTGTTGTGCGAGAAAATACCGAAGACCTTTATGCGGGTATTGAATTTGAAAAAGGAAAAGGCGAAACGGCTGAGATTATTGACTGGATAAATAAACACAGCGAGCGAAAAATAGGTAAAGATGCCGGAGTCAGTATAAAGCCGATATCGGTCAGGGCCACAGAACGGATCGTTCAATTCGCATTCGACTATGCACGCAAGATGGGACGCAAAAAGGTAACGAGTGTGCACAAAGCAAACATTATGAAATTTTCTGACGGGTTGTGGCTCGACGTCAGCAGGGAAGTCGCAAAGAAAAATACCGATATCGAATTCGAGGACCGCATCGTTGACAATATGTGTATGCAATTGATTCAAAAGCCGGAGCTTTACGATGTAATCGTGCTGCCGAATCTCTACGGAGATATCTTAAGCGATTTGTGCGCGGGGCTGGTAGGAGGGCTGGGCGTTGCACCGGGAGCAAATATCGGTGATAAGGCAGCCATCTTCGAGGCGACGCACGGCAGCGCTCCGAAATATAAAGGACAAAATAAGGTCAATCCCACCGCCCTGATACTTAGCGGCGTGATGATGTTAAGACATATGGGCAAAAAAGCCGAGGCGGATAAACTCGAGAATGCCGTGGCAGCAGTCATCGCCGAGGGTAAATATGTAACATACGATATGAAACCGCAACGGGACGACCCGACCGCCGTCGGAACAAGCGAGATGGCTGATGCCGTTATAGAGAAAATAGAAAGCTGATATTTATTTGCAATCCGTGTAGAACAGGTTTACGCTGAGTTTAATAATCATCTGGGAATATGGTCATTTCCCAATACTGGTGAATTTTGTCTATCATTTCTATCAAGCTGTTTTGATACATTGGCTTCATAATGTAACCGGCAATCCTCAGGTCGAAAGTTTTAACTCTATCCTGCTCGGTTTTAGATGTAGTTAGTATTACTACAGGTATCTTTTTCAGATTGTCATCAGCTTTAATAACCTTCATAAATTCGATACCACCCATTTTGGGCATATTTAGATCAAGGAAGATAATACCCGGTTTTGTATTGTCAGTGTTTTTCAGGTATTCAAGCGCCTCTTCGCCGTTGGTTGTATGGGCTAATTTGTTTTTAATATTAAGATGCTTGAATGCCTTTTCTACAGCCATTGCATCAACGGTATCATCTTCAACCAATAACACCGGTTTGTAATTCTGCTGCAGCATGTTCTATCTCTTCACTTTCTTTTTTGGGAAGCGTGAAAAAGAAGGTGCTT
>Ga0315537_1001231_pt1 | contig 20149 bp, 16 predicted proteins | sample SalMarSW160270MG_FD_203091 | JGI IMG/M metagenome (GOLD analysis project Ga0315537, IMG submission 203091) | Salt marsh sediment microbial communities from the Plum Island Ecosystem LTER, Massachusetts, United States - Salt Marsh Sediment SW1602-70 ...
GGCCCACCCGTTTCCTGACGTACCTCAGCCTGGCGGTGAACCACGCCCTGGGCCAGGACCGCGTTTTTGGATATCATCTTTTCAACCTGATCGTCCACGTAGGCTCGAGCCTTTTGGTCTGGTGGTTTGCTCTCCTGACGTTTTCGACCCCCGCCCTCAGGGACGATGCGATCGCCTCCCGCGCCGGCCTTTTGGGTTTCTTCGCGGCCCTCGTCTTTGCAACGCACCCCCTCCAGACCCAGGCGGTGACCTACGTTACCCAGCGCGCGACGTCCATGGCCGCATTTTTTTATCTGGCCGCGCTCTGCCTCTATATACGGGCGAGGCTCCTGGAAGAGAAGGGAGGAAGGGGCGCCGGATTTTTTTATGTGGGCTCTCTCGTAACGGTCGTCTGCGCCATGTTCACGAAGGAGATAACCGTCACCCTTCCCTTGATGATCTTGCTTTACGAATTTTGTTTCTTTAAGGCCCCAAAGGGCATCCCCTGGAAGAGGGTCGCGCTTTTTCTCGCTTGCCTCGGCGTCATTCCCCTCACCATGGCCCTTACCCGGTCCGTAGATTTTGTCCAGATGCGCCGGACCATAGAGGGCGTGATGCCCTTTTCTCCCTTGGAATATCTCCTGACGCAGCTCAGGGTGCTGATCACCTATGTGAGGCTTCTCTTTTTGCCCCTGGGCCAAAATCTGGACTACGACTACCCCTTAGCCCAGGGCCTGATGGAACCGGCTGTCCTGGTCAGCCTTTTGGCCCTGGCCGCGATCTTTGCGGCGGCGCTGAGGTCATTCCGACGATACAGGATCGTCTCTTTCGGCGTCTTCTGGTTTTTCCTGACGCTGGCGCCCGAGTCGTCCATCCTGCCCATCCGCGACCTTATCTTCGAGCACAGGCTTTACCTGCCGATGGCGGGATTCAGTCTATTGCTCGTGTCAGGCCTCTATTATCTTTTCAGGGGCAGGCATACGGCCCGATGGATAGCGATACTGCTTGTTCTTAGCTCCGGATACGGGACCTTGACTTACAGAAGAAATTTCGTCTGGAAGGATAATTTCGCCTTGTGGAATGACATCATCGCCAAATCGCCCCGGAAGGCCAGGGCGTATAGCGAGCGCGGCGATGCCTATGCGATGAGAGGGGATTACGAGCGGGCCCTTGCCGATTACGAAAAGGCGATCGCCATCGGCCTTGCCCGGGGTGCCGACACGAAAGACACGTCATCGCCTCTATTCCGCAGGACGGCGCAGACGCGGCTGGCCTTGACCGCCGCCTACCATAACAGGGCCATTGTGTATCACCGCCTGAAGGATTACGATCGCGCCCTTTCCGACGTCAATAAGGCCCTTGATATCGATCCCCACATGCCCCTGGCGCACTATCGCCGGGGTCTTCTGTATGCTGTCATGGGCGATGACGACAAAGCCCTGGCGGATTTTTCCAGGGAGATAGAAAACAATGCGGACTTTGGGCCGGCTTATGTCGGGCGGGCGAAAGTTTATTTCCGGAAGAAAGAACATGAAAAATGTCTCAAGGACATAAAGCGGGCGCACGAGTTGGGATATGGGGCCGCACCTGATCTTGTCGGGATACCGGGGCGCACCTGATCTTGTCGGGATACCGGGGCGCACCTGATCTTGTCAAGGAGTCAAAGAAGGGCCCCGGAAATCCTTGAATTCATACTGGAAGGATGAATTGACGCTTTGGAGCGATGCGGGTCTTGTCAACGCGCTGAAGGAGGCCGCAGGGGACACGTAGTCTTTTGAGGCTGCTACTCGTGAGGTCGCCCTCCCCGCGGGCGCTCGACAGATGAGAAGGGCATGAGGTCTTTTCCCCCGATGAAAAAGATAACGTTAGACAGATGGGTCGCGTGGGCGGCGGGGTCCTTTCTCATCGGCTGCTTCTTCAGGCTCTATGGGATCGGCCGTCAGATCCCCCTGGACGATGAGTGGCACGGGATAGTTTCGGCCGGCACGCAGACCTTCCGGTATCTGGCGACGCATCTTGAGCTGTCGGGCGCCAGCATCCCTTACTCGCTCTACCGCCGGCTGGCGCTGGTGACGGTCGGATGGGATGAGGTCATCCTGCGGTTGCCATCCCTTGTCGCAGGGATCCTGGCCCTGCTCGTCTGTCCGTGGTTTGTCCGCAGGGTCTTCAAAGACCGCGCCGCGGGCCTCTTTGCCTTTTTTCTCGCCGTCTCGCCGTTGCTCATTTATTACAGCCGGTACAGCCGCGCCTACAGCGTGACGATGCTCCTTCAGTTTATCTGCGTCTTTTCCTTTTATTTCTGGATCGCGACGAAAAGCCAAAGGAGCAAATTCGTTTTTATCGGCTCGGCGGCCCTCGGCGTCGCCTTCCATCTTTTTTGCGTCATTACCTTCCTGGCGTGTCTCTTATATTGGATGCTCCTCGCCTCGTCTTTTGGAAGGTTTCTCCTCGGACGCCCGGACGCCGGCGGCCCGGTAGACGCGCCGCGCGCCGGCGGTCCCACAAGCGCGAAGGAGGGGCTCTTTGCTTTTGGGGCGGCGGGGACCTTGATGGCATTGTTTTATCTGCCGACCGTGTTGAACGGTTCGTTTTTAGAGATGTTCCTTCCCCGCCTCAGGACCCTTCATTCCAGCCCCGGGATCTTTTTCAATGTCTTCCTGTTGATGAGCGGGAGCGCGAACAAAGGGGTCTTGTCCTTGATGGCGGTGCTTGCCCTCATGGGTATGCGCCCCCTTTACCGGATGGACCGGCTGTTAGCGGGACTCCTCGCATCCGTAGCCGCGGTCGTCTCCGGGGTGGTCTTTGTCATGGCATCCCTTTGGATCGACAGCGGCCTCACGGTCGTCCGCTACGCCATCGTGCTCGTGCCCCTGTATCTCTTGCTCGTCGCTTTGGGCCTGGAGGATCTTTTAGGGCTCCTGGAGAAAGGGTCCAGGCGTCTGTTCGGGGGCAGGGGGGCTGCGCCGGCGTCCGTCCTACTCCTGGCCGCGCTGTCTTGGTACTTCCTGACAGGGCCCGTTCTGCCCGTCTATGCGCGCGTGAATAATTTCCCGCACCACAATGCGTTCCAGCAGGATTACCGCAACGTCGCGAACGCACAGCCTTATCGCGACGAGTATTTTCCGGTCGTCCTGGCGAAGGAGAACATCTCGCCTTTCTACGCGCGGTTGGCCCGGGAAGAGGGGCCCTTCAGCATCCTGGAATACCCGATGCTCATCGGGCACTACTTTAATTTCCATTATTACTATCAGCGGTTGCATAAAAAGGATGTCATCGCCGGGTATCTGCCGGTCATGACATCAAGCGGGATGAAGCCCCATCCGACGATGGTCTACGGCAACCTTATCTTCGATGATTACCTGAACGATATCCCTTGCCGCGCTAAGTTGAGGTTTAACACGATCATCGATATCCTGGACACGCAGAAGATAAAGGAGAAGGCGCGCTATATCATCCTGCATGAGGACCCGATGCAGGAGGGCTTCGGCAGGCGGGGTGTCCTGGTGTTATCGGAGTATCCCTTTTTCGATGAGCTCAAACGTTTTTATAGACGGCACTTCGGCGACCCGGTATATGCGGACCGATGGATCACCGTTTTTTTCACCGGGGGCGCGTGAGTTCCTCCTTTTAATAGTTTGACAAGGGGCGTAATCTTTAAGAAAATAGAGTCCTGGAAACGTCACGCCACGCACCGACATCCCGGAAGGAGCAACTCCATGGACATGACCTTCTATTTTATCAAAGCGGCGCTCGTCGTTTTTTCTTTTCTGGCGACGATTCTCAGCGTGATCTTCATGCTGGCGCCCGGCCTCTTTGACCGCATCGAGGAGTTTCTGGGCCTGGAGGTGGGGGGCAGCGCCGTCTTCTTAACGGTCCTTGAGGGGCGCGTGATGTTCGTCCATAACTGGGTCTTCGATAACAGGTTCGTCTTCGGTCCCATCCTTTCCGTCTTGGCCGCCATCAATACCCGCAATGCCGTGTATCTGCCCACGCCCGTTTAGCCTCCGTGAAAAAGAGCAGAAGGAAAAAACTCCGTCTCCTTTCTGAAGACCAGCCGCGAGGACCCCTCTTTCGCGTCCCTTTGCCCGTCATCCTTTTGATCGCCCTGATCGCCCTCGCGATCTACAGTCCCGCCCTGCGGGGGCCTTTTATCTGGGACGACGAGCTCTTGATTCAGGATAACCCGCACGTGACGTCGCTGGACCAGACGGGCCGGCTCTTCACCGAGGACGTCGAGGCCAGCGGCGGCGAGAAGAGCGCCCTCTATCGGCCGCTCATGATGGTGACCCTTGCCCTGGATTACGGCCTGGGACGCCTGTGCCCCGTCGGTTATCATGTGGCCAACGTGGTCTGGCACATCGCGGTCGCCTTGATGGTCTTCTCTCTTGCCTTTTTGTTGTTCGAGGACGCCGTGCCGGCCCTGATCGCGTCTTTGCTCTTCGTCGTCCATCCGGTCCACACCGAGGCCGTCAGTTATATCTCGGGCCGTTCGGACCCCATGTCCGTCCTCTTCATGCTCGGCGCCCTCTTCGTCTACATCAGGCGTCCCTTCCCGGCTGCCGCCAATTTTTTCGCGATCGTGATCGCCTATGCGGCGTGTCTCCTGTCACGGGAGAGCGGCCTTATCCTGCCCGCCCTTATCCTTTTTTATCACGGGGTCTTCAAAAAGAAGATCGACGGGCCGTCCCTTGGCGCCGTCCTGGTCCTCGCCGCCGCTTATGGGATCCTGCGCTTCACGGCGCTGGATTTTCTCATGCCGCACGCATCCGACCAGGGGTCTCTGGGGGCGAGGCTGCCGGGCTTTTTTGCGGCCTTCCTGAATTATCTGCGTCTTCTCGTCTGGCCGGCGGATCTCCACATGGAATACGGCACGGTCTTCTTTCGTCCGACGGATCCTCAGGCGGCCGGCGGCCTGGCGTTTTTGTTGGCGGCCCTGGGCTGCCTCGCCTTCGCCTGGCGCCGTTCGCGGCTCGCGGCTTTCGGGATCGGATGGTTCCTGATCGGCCTGCTGCCGTTTTCGAACCTGTTTCCCATTAACGCGTACATGGCCGAACACTGGCTGTATCTAGCCTCCATCGGCATCTTCCTGCTCGTCGCGCAGGGCCTCTATGCTCTTTATCGGCATCCCCGGCTCAAGAAGTTAAGCCTCGGGCTCATCGCCGCGCTCGTCGGTTTTTACGGGGCACTGACCTTTATTCACAATAATAATTACTGGAGAGATCCCGTCCTTTTCTATGAGCGGACCTGGGCCTACGCGCCGTACAGCTGGCGGGTGGCCAACAATCTGGGCACGACCTATCAGGAAAAAGGAGAGCTCGATAAGGCCGAGGCGTATCTGTTCAAGGCGATCGCCTTGAAGCCCGACAACGCCGGGGCCTACAACAATCTGGGCGTTGTCTACAGCCGGCGCCGTCAGCCGGAGGAGGCGATCGCGCACCTGAACAAGGCCTTGAGCCTTGATCCCCAATACGTCGAGGCCTACCGCAATCTGGGCAACGCGCACAGAAAGGCGGGCCGGCCCGAGGAGGCGGCCGCGGCTTACGCGAAGGCGCTTTCCGTGCGTCCGGACTATGCCCTGGCCTATGCCGGCCTGGGGAATCTCGCCCAGGATAAGGAGGATTACGGCGAGGCCGTGCGGTTATACGAGAAGGCGCTGGACATCGATCCCGGGTGCGTGGAGGCCTACAACAATCTGGGCGCCATCAAGCAAAAGGCGGGGGAGGGTAAGGCCCTTGATTACTATCGTCAGGCGATCGAGAGGGACCCGAAGAACCCCGATGCCTACGCCAATCTGGCGCTCGCCTATCAACAGGTCGGCCGGTATGAAGAGGCCCAGGCGATGTATAAGCGGCTCTTTGACCTTGCCCCGGCTCACGTCGGCGGCCGCAACAATCTGGGCAGCCTGTATCAGGCGATGGGCCGGATAGGGGACGCCATCGCCTCTTACGAGAAGTCGCTTGAGGCCGACCCGGAATGCGCCTATGCTTACTTCAATCTTGGAAATATCTACCGCAAGACCGGTCGCCTGGAGGAGGCCACCGAGATGTATAAAAAGGCGGCCCTGTTCGACCCCGACTACGTCGATGCCCGTATCAACCTGGGGGCCATGTATCAGATGAGCGGCTCACCGGAGCTGGCCGTTAAGGCGTACGAAGAGGCCCTCGAGATCGATCCCGGTTCCCTTGAGGCCGTCATGAACCTGGCCCTCATTTTTCAGGGCCAAGGGGACGTTGATGCAGCAGAGGCTTATTATGAAAAGGCGATCGCGATAGACCCCGACAACGGCGCGACCTATAACAATATCGGCCTGATGCGTCAGGGGCAGGAGGACTTCGTCGGAGCCGAGGGGATGTACCGTAAGGCCGTCGAGGTCGATCCCCGTTACGCGGAGGCGTACAATAATCTGGCGGTCCTGTGCATGAGGAGCGGCCGCTCGCAGGAGGCCTTCGAGGCCCTCACGAGATCCGTCGAGGCCGACCCTTCTTTCGCGCGGGGCTATCATAATCTCGCGATTTATTGCCACGGCGCGAAGGACTACGAACAGGCCCGTCGCTATCTCGAGAAGGCCAAGGCCCTCGGATTCAGGGTCGATGCGCGCCTTGAAAGCGACCTGGAGGCGGCCGTGGGTTCCTCCGGGCAGGATGCCGCGGCAGACGTCGGACCGGACACCGGGGGCAAGACGCCGTGAAGAAGAACAAAAGGGGACCCCAGCCGTCCGCGCAAAAGCAAGTGCCCGCCGTCAGGCCCGTTTTTTTGTTCGCGGCCCTGGTCCTGATTGCGGCGCTCGGCCTCCTGGCCTACGCGAATATTCTGCAGGGCACCTTTGTGTGGGACGACGAGGTCCTGGTCGTCAAGAATACCTACATCAGGGATTTCGCGCACATCAAGAATGTCTTCAGCGAAAACATCCTCGGCGGCGTGAAGCGCATGACGGCGTTTTACCGGCCGCTGCAGGTGTTGACCTACGCCTTGGACTTTCGTGTCTGGCAGCTCAATGCGTCCGGCTACCACCTGACGAATACGCTGTTGCATATCGGGGCGGCCCTGGCCGTGTATCTCTTTCTCCTGGTGCTGGCGGTGCCGCCGCGCGTCGCGCTGTGGGCCGGCCTCTTCTTTGTGGTCCACCCCGTCCATACGGAGGCGGTCTGCTATGTCTCCGGCCGGGCGGACCCGCTGGCCGCCGTGTTTATCTTCCTGTGTCTTACGTTTTATATCCGTTATGTCAGGCGGCCGCGCGCCGGCCTCTATGCCGCCTCGATGGTCTTTGCGGCGGCAGCCCTCTTGTCCAAGGAGATCGCGCTCCTCTTGCCGCTCATGGTCCTGCTGTATCACGTCACGTCCAGGACAAGAGTCAAGGCGGCCGGTTTTCTGTCTTTGCTGGCGCTGGCGGCGGGGTATCTCGTCTTGAGGCGCGCCTTTTCAGCGCATCTTGCCGGCGAGATGGACGTGACCGTGCCCTTGTTGCAAAGGATCCCCGGTGCCTTTGTCGCCTATGCGCAGTATCTGCGGCTCCTGGTCTGGCCGTCCGGCCTTCACATGGAATACGGCCAGCCCCGGTTTTCGTTCCTGGATCCGGGGGTCCTCTTCGGTGTCGTCCTGCTCGCCGGCTCCGTGGTCCTCTTTGTCAGGGCGCGCCGCCGCGATGACCCTCTTCTTTCTTTTGCCGCCGGATGGTTCCTGTTGACCCTGGCGCCGGTCGCCAATATCTTTCCCGTCAATGCCTACATGGCCGAGCACTGGCTGTATCTGCCGAGCGTCGGTTTTTTCCTGGCGGTTGCCCTCTTGCTGGACCGCTGGGCGCAGAAGGGCGCCGGGGCGCGCCGGTGCGTTTACGTCCTCATAGGGAGCGCCGTGGCGTTTTATGCCGTCCTGACCGTGCGCCAGAACCACGTCTGGAGGCAACCGGTCCTGCTCTACGAGGCCGTTGTCGCCCACGCGCCCGAGAGTCCGCGGCTCTTGAACAACCTGGCCAATATCTACGCCACGGACCCCGCGACGCAGGACAAGGCGGTCGCGTTGTACCGGCGGGCCATCGCCAGCGATCCAGGGAGCGCCTTCTCCTATTTCAATCTGGCCAATCTGTATAAGCGTCAGGGGCGGGAGGGGCCGGCCGCTGAAAATTACAGGAAGGCGATCGAGTTGGATCCGCTCTATATCGAGGCCTATAACAATCTGGGTGTCCTCTATTTCGCGCAGGGGCGCTTTGAAGACGCCGCGGCCGTCTTGGAGGAGGGCGCGCGCCTGAACCTTGTCTTTGCCGACATCCACCATAACCTCGGCAACACCTATGAAAAGCTCGGTCGTAACGACGAGGCGCTCGCGGCCTACAATAAGGCCGTGGCGCTCAACCCCGATTTCGCCCCGAGCCATCTGAACCTGGCCATCGCGTATTTCAAGATGGGGGAGTACGGACGGGCCGCCGAGCACGGCGACCGGGCAAGGGCGCTGGGCGCGGCGGTCCCGGAAGACCTCCTGAAGGCGCTGCGGTCCTATCGAAGATAACTTTAAGATATCCAGGTCCTGGCCAAAAAGATATCCGGGCCCCAGCCAAAAAATTAAGCGTCAATGAGGTTGTGAATGGCTCACGGAGTCGGTTTTTGGGCTTTACAGCCCCTCGGAAAGCGGGTATAATCCCCTATCATTCGAAGAGAGTATTACCGATTTTGCGCCCATAGCTCAACTGGATAGAGCACCAGTCTACGGAACTGGGGATTAGTGGTTCGAGCCCACTTGGGCGCATGTTTTTTTGGTCCCAACCGGCGTCTTCGCTTCTCGAAGTCGATCCAAGAGACGCCTCCTCGCGCTTAAAATGCCATGTCCTCCGATGCCTTTTTCATGAAATACGCCATTGCCGAGGCCCGCAAGGCCGGGGCCTCCGACGACGTCCCGGTGGGCGCGGTCATCGTCCAGAAGGACAGGGTCATCGCGCGCGGCCATAACCAGGTGGAGCTCCTGCACGACCCGACCGCCCACGCCGAGATGATCGCCCTGACCTCGGCCGCCGAGTACCTCAAGGGCAAGTGGTTGAGCGGCTGCACGCTGTATGTTACAATAGAGCCCTGTAGCATGTGCGCGGGCGCCCTGGTCCTGGCGCGCGTCCCTCGCGTGGTCTTCGGCGCCTGGGATCCCAAGGCCGGCGCCGGCGGCTCCGCCGTGAACATCCTGCACCACCGCAGGCTCAACCATCGGATCAAGGTGACCGGCGGCATCCTGGAGACGGAGTGCGCGGCGCTCTTGAAGGATTTTTTCCGCCGAAAGCGGGCCAAGAGCAATTAAGCGGAAATTTTGGAGAGGTGCTGGAGCGGTTGAACAGGCGCGCCTGGAGAGCGCGTGACCCACAAGGTCCGAGGGTTCGAATCCCTCCCTCTCCGTAGAAGATTTTTGAGTCGTTTGATTAGACCGGACCGAAAGGTTCGGTTTTTTATTTGCGAAAATGGTGCGCAAAAAATGAGGGAAAGAGAACGAAGAAGGATAAGGCCCGGGCTGGTTCTTGGGGGGGCTTGACAATGTTATCATATTATGATAACATTTTGGAAGCTGCCTTGAGTGCCCCGCGCATGCGCGGGGGTATCTCCTGAAGGGCGAGGATTACTTCATGATTTTTAAGCTAAAAGAAGCAGCCAAAGAACGCGGACTTACATTATCCGCTCTTGCGAAAGAATTGGGCATACACCGTGCCAATATGTCCGCTATGGCATCCGGGACAAGGGGGGCGTCGTTAAAAATGTTAAACAAGATCAGTCGTATATTAGATATAAGCCTCGACGACCTCGTTAAAGAGGAAGAGCGCCGCCTTGTTTTTAAAAACGAAAACCTGGAAGAAGCTTTGGATAATATCGAGAGAAGCAACTATGACGGTATGGATAAGTCATGGGTGAACAGGGTGATGTTGGCTCAAAAAACGCATTATAAAAAAGCACGGAAGGTCCGATAATGAAAAAGAGAGAAATACATGACCCCTACGCGGAGCTTATAGACAGATTTAATCGAAGGGGAGTTGAATACGTTGTCGTAGGCATGTCAGGCATTAACTATTACGCCTCAAATGCCAAAGAGGCCTTTGTGACCCAGGATTTTGATATATTCGTAAGACCGGCAATCGGCAATGTGAAAAAAGCCTTAGAGGTATTCAAAGGACTCGATTATAACCTGGCCGTGAAAGGAAAAGAACTAAAGGACGCTTTCGTCAAAAAAGTGGTTGCAGAGAAAAATACGATTTCAGCCGTCGATCCTTATGGGATTATGTTTGAATTGATTCTCGCGGTTTCGGGTTATCGTTTTGATCAAATGGAAGGCGGCGCCACGGTCTTTATGGTAGAAAACATTCCCGTGAAAGTAGCCAAATTACGAAAATTACTCCAGTCTAAAAAACTCGCGGGGCGTGAAAAAGATAAATTATTTCTTAAGAGATATGAAATGTTTTTGAAGGAAAAATCTGGTGTGCGTCGATGAAAGTTTTTCCATCGAGACCAAGTTGTGCCCATCCAAGGGGAAAATCTTGTAAGACGTGGGAAAAACTTGTATAATGAGCGAACATCGCAAGGTATTGGAAGAATACGCGGTTACGCCATAACTTGTTATAAATGAGCGGGTTGGGATGTTGAGCCGGACCGAATCCCTCCATCTCCGGCAGTCTTTTTGTGCTAAGTGTAGCCGGTACTATGGGGACCCATCAACATTTCCGCAACATCTAATAAAATCAAGTAGTCATATGGCAAGGATACGAAAGCCGTTTCAAGAGGATCCAATGTCCCTGAAACGGCTTTTTGCTTTTTAAGGTATTTTTCTTAAGCCTTGTGAGGCCTGTTATGGGAATATCCTAAGATGCCCATCGAAACCATAAAATACAGGAATATCCTGAGAGATGTCTTAAGAATTGTAATGAGTTTAAATTTGGCCATCCTATGGCGTATTTTACGTTTTGGCTCGAGGGGCTTTTTGAATATTGCTAGAAGAGTGTTTTATGCCGTTAACCCGTTCGAAAGCAAGGAATCGTTTTTGATATCACGACCGCTCAATTCGATCCCCGTAGCACAATTAGAAGATATCATGGGATGTAAAAAGGCTTCTATAGAAGTAACGGTGGGTAGATATGAAGATGGTATGTTGGCGTATAGAGATGCCATGAGTCTCATTGCTATTCTTGCCGTAGAAAGTCCCAAGGAGGTATTAGAGATAGGGACTTTCTACGGTCATACGACAAGAATAATGGCAGAAAATCTGAAAGACGCCATCATCCATACGGTTGATCTACCCGAGGATTATTCTATTGAAAAAGATACGATAAAGGGGCTTGTGAAAGACGATCATCATCTTATTAGAAAACGCGTTGTAGGAAGAGAATTTAAGGGATGTTCTTGCGAGAAAAGGATCAGGCAGTATTATGTCGATACGGCTTCTTGGGATTTTCAGCCAGATGGTAAGCCTACCTTCTTTTTTATTGACGGGTCGCATACGTATGAATATTGCAAGAATGATTCTGACAAGTGTTTCAAGTTGTGCGGTGGAAAAGGTACATTTGTCTGGCACGATTGTGATAACACGCATGCTGGTGTCGTTAGGCTGATATGCGAATGGAGGTCATTAGGAAGGAATATTGTCAGGATCGGAGGGTCGAGCTTGGCATATTTTAAGAGTGTTTAGTATCAGGTATTGTTAAACCTTTTGGGAGTGCCATGCCGGCAGGCAGACATCCGTTCCTATTCCGGATAGGGGTCAGTATAATGGTGTCCGTTGATCCGACTGAATGATGATTTTGACCATGATTTCTGACTCGGTTCGAATTGGTTGCAGTCGGGTCCGCAAAAGCTGCCAGCGAGTCACGGTCTCGCCGAGGGATTTAAAGCGGTAAGTTTTTTATTGCGGTCTAAGGAAAAGCGTATATTATGATAGAAGAGCAGGTTCTTGATCTAGGTTTTACTCTTCACGAAGGCCCATGATGGACTCGAGCGAAAACGGCAATCTCAAGGAATCCTTCAAGGAATTCGTTGTGGATTTCGCTGAGCAGGAACAGCAAAAGAGCCGGGAAAGGCAGCGCGCCGCCCAGAAGGAAAACACGATCCGGCGCGCCCGGATGCTCCTGCGCGTGGCAGGCATCGTCGTCGCGGTGCTGCTGTGCGGACGCCTCTACGCGAGCATCGTTCGCGAACTGCGCCTTTTTCCGGAACCCGACACCTGGGTCATGGGGGGCGTTTCAAAAGACGACACCGGGGCCCAGGAATGCGTCCGGCGCCTGTGGGTCCTGCGCGCCGCCGCAGACCGTTATTATGCCCTTCATAACAAATATCCGGCGGCGCTTTCCGAACTCTACGAAGCAGGGCTGCTCAAAAGGCCATTCGTCTGCCCGACCAGCAAACAGGAATATCTCCTTGTGGAGAAGGAGGACGAGTTGCTGTACATCTGTCCGCTCCCCGGACAGCACGGACTCGCCTTTCTGGGGGGTGATCTCAAGAGCGGCGCGCCCAGGGCCAGGCATCCGGGAGAACGCTGATGAGAAACAGGGGCTTCACGCTCGTCGAAATCATGATCGTCATCGCGATCCTGGGTCTGTTGGCCGGAGGCATGGTCGTTCCCAACATGCTCAGGAGCCGCATGAGCGTCGAACTATCGCTGTGCGCGCACAACCGCCAACTCATCGAAAAGATGGAACAGCTGTATCGGGCGCGCGAAAGTGGACATTCGCAAAATCTCCAGGACCTCGTGACCGGGGGCTATCTGAACAGTCTGCCCCGGTGTCCAGCGGGGGGCACCTACGCCTGGGCGCCTTTTAGGAGAACCAGCACCAAATACCAAACCGTCATCACCTGTTCGGTGCATGGGGGGGCCGTTGAGCCCATCCCCATTCCCATCCCCATCCCCCGCAGACTTGAGCTTGGTGACGGCAGTCCGGAGAGTCGGTCCCCCTAATGCAAAAAAGATAGAGTATCGAAGACGGCGTGCTGATAGGCGGCGAGGAGGGCGCCAGAGGCACCAACCAGATCTATGTCAACGACTTGAACGATTCCGACCGCACGATTGAGGTCGACGTCCCCCTTCTGAGCTACGGCAAGGGCAATGAAGGGTACGGCATCTATTTTGGGGTCTTGGATTTTCAAAAACCAGACGGCTGCCTCGACGGCGCCGTGCTGGCGGTCCGCGATTCCACGTACACGCAGGGCAGCGTGGGTTTCCAGACCTGGGGCGTCGGCTACGCGGCCTTTGATAACCTCAGCGTCACGACTCAACGCTAGGACTTCCGTCACACGACGCACCACGACGCACGCGCGGCGTTCCCGGGGACTCGAGGCGAACGCCGGGCGCTGTGGGTCTGATTGTCGCAGCGTGAGGTCAACGGCGGGATCATGCTCTTCCCGGACATCCTTCCAAATCCTTATCCTCGGAATAACACCCAGGGGAGACCGGCAAGGCGCGCCTGTCTGGCGCACGTCTTCCTGTTTTTCATGTTGGGGGGAGTCTGCGCCTTTGCCGGCGAGGATGCGAACAAGCGTCTGTTTGCCGCCGTCAAGGCCGCGGATGCGGAGAGGGCGGTTTTGGCTTTGAGGAGCGGCGCCGACATTAATGCGCCGGACAGCCACGGCCTGACCATCCTGATGCACGTCACGTCTGAAAAGGAGATGGTCGAGTTTCTGCTTGCCAACGGAGCGGACGTCAACCGGGAAAACAGGGCCGGAACGACGGCCCTGATCTACGCAGCGGCACAGGGTAAGGAAGAGATCGTTCGGCTCCTGTTGGCTAAGGGCGCGGACGTCAATGTCAGGACAAACGGCGGCTGGACGGCCTTGTTCTGGGCGGTCGCCCGTGATTTCATGGGGATCACGAAGCTCTTGCTTGACCATGGGGCCGAGGTGGATGCCCGGACGAATTCCGGCCTGACGAGCCTGATCTTTGCCTGCTTCTGCGGCAACAAGGAGATCGTGGAATTGCTGATGTCTCGAGGCGCCGACGTGAGCGCGAGGACGAACGACGGAGAGACGCCCCTGATGTGGGCCGCGAGCAGAGGATATGAGGAGATCGTCGAACTGTTGCTCTCTAAGGGCTCTGAGGTAAATGCCAAGAATAGCCTTGGCATGACGGCCTTGATGGTTGCCGCATTGAAGGCAAACAAGGAGACGGTGGATATTTTGCTTCGTGAAGCCAAAGGTCTGGATGTGAATGCAAAAAACAGTTATGGCTGGACGGCGCTGATGCTGGCGGCGAAGAACGGCCACGTGGATATCGTGGAGGCGCTGCTCTCCTGCGAAGACATCGACGTGGAGACGAAGAACAGCTACGGCTGGACGGCGATGGATGCCGCAAAGGATATGGGGCAGGAGGATGTCGTCCGGCGGCTGGACGAGACGGGGTCTCCGGTGAAGATCTCCGGGAGGAGATGGTTCGGGATCCTGCGCCGTGATTAAACGGCGTCCCCCGGGCACGCAAAGACAAGGGGAGGGCCGATGACAAAAGGGACGAAGATACTGCTGGTCGATGACGAGCCTGATTTCACCACGACCCTGGCGTTCTGGCTGAAGAAAGAAGGATACGCCGTGACGGTGGCTCGTCGGGGCGATGAGGCCCTGGAGGCCATCCGTTCGGCGCGGCCGGACGTGGTCTTTCTGGACAAGGCGATGCCGGGCGATGACGGCGTGGCCACGCTCGCGAAGATCAGAAAGCTGGACGCGACCATCCCCGTCGTCATGATGAGCGCTTATGTGGGAGACATCGAGAGCCGGCTCGGCGGCGCCCCCGGCGCCTCGGAGGTCTTTTATAAAGGCGATGACTTCTCCAAGATACCCCTTCTGATCCACTCCGTTCTTAAATAGACTCCCCCATGGCGAAAAAGAAAAGACATAAAGACGTAAGCCGGAAGGCCGGCGCCTCGACGGCAGGTGCCGTTCTTCCGGCCGTCCCGGCCTCGCCTTCGCGTCTGCCGGCCGCCCCGGCCCCCCCTTCCTGGAAACAGGACCTCTATGCGCCGATTTCCCTGGCGCTCTTGTGTTGCGTCTTCCTGTATTCCTGTATCCGCGCCGCGCGGTTGAGCATCACCCACGATGAGGCGATCACGTATTTTATCCAGTTATTGAATTCGTTTACGGGCGTCATGGGCTATACCCACCCTTTGATGCCCAACAATCACTTTCTTAATACCTTCCTCGTCAAGATATTCACCGGACTCTTCGGCCCTTCGGAGTTTGTCATCAGGATCCCCGCCTTATTGGGCGCCGGGCTTTATCTGACGGCGATCTACCGGATCTGCCGGGTCTTCTTGAGGGGGCCGCGTCTCCTGTTGGCGGTCGGCCTCCTGACCCTGCACCCTTTACTGCTGGATTTTTTTTCGTGCGCGCGCGGATACGCCCTTGGCCTGGGTCTCTTGGCCATGGGGCTCTATTACCTTTTACGCAGGATCAAAGAAGCCGGTTCCCGCCGGGACGGTCCGAATGCCTTTGGGGCCGCGTCCCTGTCGGCCCTGGCCGTGTTTGCGCATCTGACCTTTATCAACATATATGTGGCGGTGCTCTGCGTGCTGGCCGCACTCGAAGTCCGCGACGCCTTTTTCTCTGGCGGTCCGCAACGGCCCGGTGCGCGCGGCGTCAGCGTCTTTTTAAAGAGAGTCTTTTTCTCGATGGGTCCGGGCCTGTTGTTTTTGTTCGCCGTCTATCTCGTCCCCGGCAGGAAGATACTCACGGACAGCGAGATCAGGCTCCTCGCAAGCGAGGGTTTCTGGCAGAAGACCGTGCGGGGACTCATCGAGGCGACCGCTTATGGGAAGACCGTCTTTGCACAGGGTTTCTTTTTTGCGGTCCTCATCGTCCTTTTGGCGCTGGCAGGGCTCTCGTGTCTGGCCCTGGCGGTCCGCTGGATCAGGAGGCAGCCGCTCAGTGTTTTGGACCGGTTTCTTCTGTGCCTGGCCGCCTTGCTGTTGATTTATTCCGCGGCCCTGGTCGTGCAGCATAAGGTATTGAAGCTGACCTATCCCTGCGGCAGGTGGGCGATCTCTTATATCCCGCTCTTTCTTCTGATCGTCATTCTTTTGGCCGAAGAGGCCCGGCGCAACACCAAGGCCTTTATCCGTCTTCCGGGCACGGCGCTCTATTACATCTTTGCCTCGGCCCTGTGCCTTCACTACGTGGGTTGTCTCAATGTCACGCATTATCACATCTGGAAGTACGACGCCTCTACCCGGGAGATGCTCGATATCATTTCCAAGCTGGAAGAGGACAATGCTCCCGGACCTTTCAGCGTGCACCTGCGCGACGATTGGCTCTTTTCCCCCAGCGTCAACTTTTACGTCTTGCAAAAGGGGCTGTGGTGGCTTAACAGGGAGGAGAAGTACGGACCCGACGGCCGCGCGGATTACTACTATTATGCCGAGGAGTCCGAGGACCTGATCTACGGAAAAAATCTGGAGCTTATCAAGAAGTTCGATGTCTCCGGCGCGGTCCTGGCCCGGCCCAGGGAAAAGCGGCGACGGGGACCGGTTGCGGCCCGGGACCGCTATGACTTTGGCGGCGGCAGGAGCCGCCGGGACCACGAGAAAGAGTTGGCCGAGGTATTCCTGAAGGGCTTTACCTTGAATGACGGGCCGTCCGGTTATATCCGCCGCGGCCAATACTGGGCGCAAGAAGGCAAGCCGGAGGCCGCGATCAACGATTACACCAAGGCGATCGAGATCGATCCGCAGGCCTACATCGCGTATCTCAACAGGGGCATGGTCTATGCCCAGCAGGGCGATTTGGATAAGGCGGCGGCGGACACAGAGGAGGCATTGCTTATCAAGCCGTTCCTGCCTGAAGGGTTGGATGTCCACGGTTATATCCTCTATCAAAAAAAGGAATATGCCGGAGCGCTGCGTGATCTGAATCGTTCCGTCGACATGGACCCCGACCGGCCGGATACCTATCACCATCGCGGTCTGGTTTATGCGGCCACGGGAGAGGTGGAGCGCGCCCTTGAGGACTTCGACAGGACGCTCGGCCTGGACCCCTCCAATACCAAAGCCTCCTACGATCGCTCCCTCCTTTATCTGAAGCGGGGCCGGACACAAGAGGCGGTCGCTGATCTGACGCGGGTGATAGAGGCCGAGCCCGGCAATGGCCCGGCCTATTGGCATCGCGGCCGGGCCTACGAGGCGCTCGGCGATACCGAGCGGGCAGGGCGGGACCTGGAAAAGGCCCGCGAGCTTGGCCTTTAGAAAAGTTTCCGCCAACGTCCTTGAGACACCCTCTGTTTAATGGTATGATGAACATTCAGGGACGGCGCTGACACATTTTTCTTTTTTTAATCTCTCGTTGCTTACCCGATAATGTCCTACCTCGTATTTGCTCGCAAATGGCGGCCTAAGGATTTCGATGAGGTCGTCGGCCAGGAACACGTCACCAAGACCCTGAAGAACGCGGTGCGCACCGGAAGGCTGGGGCAGGCGTATCTTTTTGCCGGGCCCCAGGGGGTGGGCAAGACCTCCTGCGCCCGGATCCTGGCCAAGGCCCTCAATTGCGTGAAGGGGCCGACCGAGAAGCCCTGCGGGGCGTGCGCGCCTTGCACGGAGATCGCCGAGGGCCGCAGCCTCGACGTGATCGAGATCGACGGGGCCTCGAACCGGGGCATCGACGAGATCCGGTCCCTGCGCGAGAATGTCAAGTTCTCTCCCCTCTCCGGCAAGAGCAAGGTCTACATCATCGACGAGGTCCACATGCTCACGCCCGAGGCCTTCAACGCGCTCCTGAAGACGCTCGAGGAGCCGCCGGACTTCGTGAAGTTCGTCTTTGCGACGACACAGCCGGATAAGGTCCTGGCGACCGTCCTGTCGCGCTGTCAGCGGTTCGATTTCGCCCGCCTGCCGGGCCCCAAGATCGTCGCGAAGCTCAAAGAGATCGTCGCCGCCGAAAAGGTATCCCTGTCCGAGGAGGCGCTTTTCGCCATCGCCAAGGCGTCGGAGGGGAGCATGCGGGACGCCGAGTCCATCCTCGACCAGGTGATCTCGTTCTCTTCGGGCGAGGCCCGGATATCGGACGTGGTGGCCGTGCTGGGGGTCATCGAACAGAAGGTCTTTTTTGATTTCGTAGAGGCGGTCGCGGCGGGCGATGCGGCCGCGGCCCTCGGTGAGATCGCCGAGGTGGTGGCGCGGGGCAAGGACCTTAGTCCCTTTCTCGACGGCCTCTTGGAGCATTACCGCAATCTGATGGTGTTGCGGGTATCACCCGGGGAGGCAGGGCTCGTCGAGCTGCCGGCGGACGAGTGCGAGCGGGTCCGCAGGCAGGCCGGGAAGATGTCTTTGTCTCATATCGTGACGTCGCTGGGCCACCTCTTCGTGGCCCAGGACATGGCGCGGCGGCTGCACTCGGCGCGCATCGCGCTCGACGTCCTGGCGGTCAAGCTCGCGCAGCTGCCGCATCCTAAAGCCGCCGCCAAGGGCGCGGCTGCCCCGTCGGAAGAGCGTCCCCCGGCCCAGGACGCGAAGTCACACTCCCAAGATACAAAGGCACAGTCCCGGGACACGAAGCCACACCCCCAGGACACGAAGTCACACTCCCAGGACGCGAAGTCACACTTTGCGGTCCTCAAGGAAGAGAAGGGCGCGGCGGATGCGTCCCTGACGTCGTTTCAGGAGCCCCGGTGTTCCCTGGATGCCGTTTTGGAGGCCTGGGGCCGCGTGACGCAGGCCGTGGCCGCGAAGAAGATGTCCCTGGCCACGTATCTCAAGCACGGCCGCCCCGTGGCGCTGGAAGCCGACCAACTGACCATCGGTTTTGCCAAGCGGTCGGTATTTTTCAAGGAGGCCCTCGCCCATAAGGATAACCTGCAGATCCTGGTGGAGGCGATCCAGGGCCAGTGCGGCGCGCGCCTGCGCCTCAAATTAGACATCGTCCAGGACATGGAGCCGGCGCCGGAGCCGCAGGAGGAGGCCGTGGAAGAGACGCCTTTCCTTAGATCGACCCTCGACCTCTTTAAGGGCAAGGTGATCAAGTAAGCATGGGCTATAGTCTGACGACCATCGAGAGGCTGATCGAAGAGTTGATGAAGCTGCCCGGCATCGGCCGGCGCAGCGCCCAGCGGATCGTCTACCGATTACTTGAGTCTTCGCGGGAGGAGGTGGGGGCGCTCAACGAGGCGATCGCCAACGTCAAGGCGACGGTCCGCTTCTGCAGCCGGTGCAATAATTTCAGCGAGTCGGAAGTCTGCAGCATCTGTTGTGACTCCAGGCGCGACCAGAAGGTGATCTGCGTCGTCGAAAATCCCAAGGACGTCGAGAACATCGAACGCAGCGGGACCTTCCACGGCGCCTACCACGTGCTCCTGGGGGCGATCTCACCTTTGGAGGGCCGCGGCCCGCACGACCTGCGCGTCGACAGCCTCATCGATAGGGTCAAGAAGGGGGCGGTGAAGGAGGTCGTCATCGCCACGGATTCCGATACGGAGGGTGAGGCGACGGCCATCTTTTTGACGAAGCTCCTGCGGCCGCTGGACGTGAAGGTGATGCGCATCGGCATCGGGCTGCCGGTGGGAAGCAACCTGGAGTACGCGGACCCGGCGACGCTGGCCCGCGCCCTGGAGGGGCGCCGGGAGATCTGACCCGCCCGTTTCCGTATAACCCGCGCGTTTTGCGAGAATCTTCGCCCCGCATCTTCCATCTTCCGCAAGAGACGGCATTTGTCTTGACGCTACCCCCGTTTTCCTCTATAATTTGACCCACTTCCGACGCACCGTTTGCTTTTTGACATATTCCCCCGTAGCTCAGTTGGTAGAGCGAGTGGCTGTGGAGGCCGAAGGCCGGCCCAACAGGCTTTCGGGGCATGAAGTGTATGCTTCTCTGTGCCAATTGTCACCGAGAGATTCATGCTCAACCGCAGCTTCCCCGGGAAACCGGGGTTGAAACAGCAGGAGGATTGCTGGAAGCCCAAACGTCAAGCCGTGGGTAATCAGCAGCCGAGCCCCAGAGAGGTCCGCAGCGACTTCGATGAGGGAAGGTTCAGAGACTATGCACCTGCTGCCTAAATCCGCCTGACATTCTTGCGGACAAGGCAAAGAGATAGTCCACTTCCGGAAGAAACTCCGGGTCAAGTGTAACCACCAGGTCCGAGGTTCGAGTCCTCGCGGGGGAGTAGATTTAAAAAAGGGGCCTCTTTTGGGCCCCTTTTTTAATCTGGTCTCTTGCTGGTTCCGAGAACCGAGGACCTAAAGGGGGTGTGGGGGA
>Ga0315537_1001232_pt1 | contig 20146 bp, 15 predicted proteins | sample SalMarSW160270MG_FD_203091 | JGI IMG/M metagenome (GOLD analysis project Ga0315537, IMG submission 203091) | Salt marsh sediment microbial communities from the Plum Island Ecosystem LTER, Massachusetts, United States - Salt Marsh Sediment SW1602-70 ...
GAACATGTTGACCGAATGCGCATCGACAGGATGGAAATTGAGCTATCCCGTTATTACCTCTATCAAGGGGACTGGGAGGGGATCCAGCCCTTTGTGGAGCAGTGGGGTAACCTCTACGGACAGCGAATCATATTGACCGACGCCAGTGGAATGGCCGTTGCTGATTCTGAGGGAGACCTTCTGGGGGAGCTGTATGATTCCGATTCACCGGGCAAATCCCTGTCCCCTCCGTGGCAGACAGGTGCTATCGGTATGCTCTACATCACCCCGAAATCGTCACCGGAGGTGGACTTAACCTCACTGCAAATCCTTTTCCGAGCAATAGGCTGGTTTTTCGTCTGGGGAGGCTTGATCGCGGTTGCTATTGCTGTGCTGGTTACCTTTCTCCTTTCACGGCGAATTCTGGCTCCAGTGAAGGCCCTTGCCGCTGCAGCTCGGAGGCTGGGACAGGGTGATTTCGCTCAGAGGGTATCGGTCGAAGACAGAAGTGAAATGGGCCAGCTTGCCCGAAGCTTCAATCTGATGGCGGGTGAACTGGAACAGGCCGAGCAGATGAAGCGCAATATGGTGGCCGACGTCGCCCATGAGCTGCGGACTCCTCTATCCAACATCAGGGGTTACCTGGAGGCGGTTCGCGACGGGGTGGTAAAGGCAGATACGGACACCATTCGCTCTATTGACGAGGAGGCGGCCCTGCTGTCGCGGGTGGTTGACGACTTGCAGGAACTCAGCCTTGCTGAAGCAGGTGAATTGAAGCTAGTCTGTCGGGCGGAGGACGTGTCTCGGTTGATCATGCAGTCGGTGGCCGCGGAGCAGTCCCGGGCGACAGCCAAGGGCCTGTCACTGTCTGTTGAGATGTCCCATGGCCTGCCTGCAGTGAGCATCGACTCACAGCGCATCAGCCAGGTACTGCATAACTTGCTGGATAATGCGGTGGCTCATACTGCGGAGGGCGGTATCACTGTGGCTGTCAGACAGCAGAACAACTGGGTGGAGATAAGCGTAGCTGATACTGGCGAGGGCATTCCCGAAGAGGACCTGCCAAACATCTTCGAGCGCTTCTACAGAGTGGACAGATCTCGCACCCGGGCTACTGGCGGCAGCGGTCTGGGCCTCACCATTGCCAAGTATTTGGTTGAGGCCCACGGAGGCAGAATCGAAGCCTGGAGCGAAAGAGGGAAAGGCAGCCGCTTTTCATTCACGGTTCCCGTCGTGCAGTAGCTTAACTCATCCCCCTGCCATTATGCCCGCCAGCTTATCTTCTCGTCCTTGCTACATAGATAAGCAGCACAACGAGCATGGCAATGCCAAGGCCGATTATCACAAATACATAGAGGGGGACTGATGCCGTCGTTTCGGGGAATAAAGGTGAGAGGGTGGCAGGCTGAGATTGTGGTGGTGAGGGGGCTGCCCCAGTGCTAAAGGTGCTGGTTATCCAGTCGCCCTGGCTGATATCGGTGATGCCTCTCACCTTCCAGAAGTATGTAGTGGAATAGTCCAGGTCTACGTTGCATTTCCATGCAGTGGTTGCCAGAGCGTCATCTCCTGTCAGGGAGACCAGCAGGTCGGTGAACTCGTGGTCTGCGGCCAGGATGAACTCGTAGCTGGAGGCTTTGGCCACAGAGGCCCAGGTGAAGGCCGGCCTTATCGGCAGGCCAGTAGCACCGGGTGCCGGATACACTGCGGCAGGCGCAGCGCCCAGGGCTATGGCGAACGACCATGTGTCGGACCACGGACTTCTCATGGGCTCAACGGACCTGACCCTCCAGTAGTAGGTGTTGTCGCTTATCAGGTCGGTCGAGCTTGAGCCTCCGACAGCCTCAATGTCCTCACAAGCATAGGTGCCGCTTCCCGTCCATATATCCTCGATACAATCAGGGTCCCGGTAGATGGTCGCCTCATACACCGTGGCCTCCGTGAGGTCGGCCCATCCCAGGAAGAGACGGGAGACCTGATCACAGGAGCAGACACCTATCGGCAGCATGGTCTCATTCGCCGGATTCTCCAGCTCCGGGCCGAACTTGCAGAGGATATCCTGAAACAGGTAAATGAGCTGGTTGCTGCTATCGAGTGTCCAGAGACCGTTATGCTCATCATCGCCTGACAATTTGGGGTAATGGGAGGAGCTGGCTATCCCCACGGCGGTATCGAAGGAGGCGCCGGAAGGCAGCGCCTCGTTCACAAGGTCAAACTCGATATCCTTGCGGTCTTCTGCTGTGGGGTTGAGCGAGCGCGTTATACCGCCGCTGGTTTCAGAAGCCGACTCAAGCCTCAGTGCATATAGAGTGCCCTCAGTACCCATCATCAGTGCACCGATGATCTGCCCTGCGCCCAGCTCGGTGATGGACCCGTCGATCTGCTCCCAGTCGGAGGATGCTCCAATGCTCCATCGCCAGATTCCAACATCAGGAGTATCGGTAGCTGCATAGATGATGCGGTCCTCGATATAGCCGACATCAGCCAGCACCTGGACATCGCCGCTATCGCCTCCGACAGTCTCGTCAATCCTGGTGAAGCTGTCGCCGCCATCGGTGGAATAGGCTAGCTCGCCGTTTGTGCCGCCGGCAAAGAGTATCCCATCATCAACAAGGGTCAGCATATTGACTTCCGACAGGCCGGTATCTACCGGTTCCTCCTTCCAGGTACGTCCCCGAGTGGCGCTTTTGTCGACTTCGCCACCGGGCAGAGCGACGTAGATGGTGTCCTCATCTTCTACCGCCAGGTCGACTATGGGCCCGGATGCATAGTGCCATTCCCACGCGTTGCCACTGGTGCGTGACAGCGCCATCAAGGTACCCCCCACCTCCGCGGCATAGAGGGAATGGTCCTCATCATAGTCGGGGCTCAGTCTTAGGATGACCGTGTTCGTCGCGGTATCCATTGTCAGCAAACGATACCAGTGCCCATTCAGCGGGTCGCCGGCACTGCACCAGACACCCTCAGGGCCATAGGTGCTGCTGGTGGTGGCAAAAAGGCAGTCGCCATCGGGGGTTGCAGCGATGTCGGCAATCTGGATTACCGTGTCCAGAAGGCCCATCTGCCGCCATCTGTCGCCATCAAGGCTGGCCGACAGGCCGCTTTCGTCATGGGCAACACCGGCGACATCGGGGCTCTGTCCCGTACCGCAGTAAGCTATCTTGCCATCATCGGTCCAGCCGAGCCTGGCGTTGCCCGGGCCTGTAGGCGGCACGGTGGACAGGTCCCAGCTCGGGGATAGCTGAAAGGGCTCCTCGGTCCGCCGTACCTGGACGGTCATTGAACCGCCGACGGGGCTGGCATCGCCGGCCAGCAATACTCCCGATTCCCTCGTTCCGTAGTAGGCAATGCTGCTTATGTCGATGGCGACGCCGCCATTGGCGTTCAGACGGCGTGGGGTGATATCATCGAGCCAGTAAACGTCGTCGTCCGCGTTCGGCTGGCGGTCATAGCTTACAAGGGCCTGACGCGACGAATCCTCTTCACTGGAGTAGTCCGAGGGCAGGGCCAGTGATGAATGGACATAGGCAACATCCGGTGCATCGCCGCCTGCGGCAATCGCTACCGGATAGCCATAGCCGGCGAAGCCGTCCCAGTAGGTGACTCCTGCCGAGGCATCCCGCTCGCCGAGGCACAGCCAGGTCTTCTCACGGTAGGACGGAGTGAGAGCGACGTCGCTGCTGGTGGAGGCGACGACCAGGAGAGTGCTATCCATGCGGTAATCGGGGGAATAAGCCAGCGCCGATACCTCTCCCCCCACGTGAGAAGGGTCAACGGCCAGGTCCTGATTCTGCCACGACGACCATATACTGCCTAACTGCAGTACCCACACCTGCCCGGTAGTGGTGTTGTTATCCCAGGTCGCCGTGCCAATGGCTATTTCTCTGTACGCTTTGCCATCCAGGGTGTACCCCGGGGATATGGCCATCGCCTGAATAGCGCCATCCAGAACGGGAACACCAGTATCATTCCATTCCTCGCCCCCGTCTGTGGACAGATACACCGCTGTGCCACCATCGGTGACCACTGCTACGGTGTCTGTTTCACCGGGGGCGATAATGATCCTGCTGGCGGGAAGCCCGGCCCCTGCATCGGCCAGGGTATTGCCAATCTCCTCCCAGCTTATCCCCGCATCAGATGAGCGGTAAACCCCGGAGAACGTACTATCTATGGCGTAGAGCGTCCCGTCACTCCCAACGGCGATATCGTTGACCTCTGAGGGACTGACGACGGTACAGTCATCCTCCCCAGGAATGCTTATGGGCGTCCATTCCAGCGCCGGCTCCTTTGCCTGTACAGAGGAGGGCGGCGGGACCGCACACAATAGCAGTGCTGCCAGCGCCAGGCAAACGCTTGTTGCTCTCATTTAGAGAGCAATTATACGGGCGAAATGTTAATTTCATGTTAAGTTCGATTTGTTTCGCCATATAACATGGGACTTAACAACTTCTTAACAATTGCCTGTCATACTGCTGGCGAGGGTGTTTTCGTCTGGCACTGTCAATCGGGATAACATGAGTAGAGGATAGGATAATGAGAGCATCATCAAAGGTGACATTGGCGATCCTGTTGCTGTGTGGCATCGGCGTTGTGCCGCTGGGTTGTGCTTCTGAAGCGGACTCCGCAGCGAACCTGGAGGAACAGACGGTAACCGTGCAGCGGGGCGACCTAGTAGTGGAGGTGACTGCTGCTGGCAATCTGGAGCTATCACACACAGAGGATCTGGCCTTTGATATCTCGGGCACGGTAGGGGAAGTCATGGTGGAGGAGGGAGATTACGCGGAAAAGGGACAGTCAGTGGCGACGCTGGGCACCTCGGACTGGGAGGATGAGATAAGTACCCTGGAGCGGCAGTTGAGGAGCGCGGAGCGCGACTTGCTTCAAGCGGAGATAAATCTGGAGAATGCAGAAGATGCGCTGGAGGAAGCCGAGGAGGAGACCACCACTACTGTAACGGGGGATATCGTACGAAGAGAGATTGACTCCAGGGAGATAGACATGAGGGAACTGGAGGTAGAGCTTGCTGAACTGCGCCTGGAGGATGCTCAGATAGCACTGGGAAATGCCCAGGAGGATCTGGATGAGGCCAAGAGCAAAAGCCCAGTTGTTGTAGCACCTTTCGATGGTTTCATTGTCAGTGTCAATGTTGAGGGTGGTGACGAGGTGCTGGAGGGTACGATAGCGGTGGTGCTTGCCGACCCCAGCATGTTTCAGGCGAGCCTCATGGTCAGCGAGATGGACATCTTTCAGATAGAGGTTGGCGGAGAAGCCTGGGTAGAGGTGGATGCCGTGTCCGGGCTGAGGCTCCCGGCCAGTGTCGTTCATATCTCGCCCACAGCCACTATCCAGTCAGGTGTGGTGAACTACGAAGTCGAGGTCGAGGTCAAGTCACTCGAAGCGGTAATGCAGGAACGGCGAGAGGCGAGAGAGGCTACCCCTTCAGATGGACTTCCCGAGCGCATACAACAAGCCATTGAAGCAGGCGAGATCACTGAGGAACAGGCCGAAGAAATGATGAACCGGATGCAGCAGGCGCAGGGGGCACAGCAGGGGCAAGCGCCAACGATGCTTCCCGAAGACTTCCAGCTCAGGGAAGGCCTGACCGTTACCGTGAGCATTGTGGTGGAGGAGAGGAGCGACGTGTTGCTGGTGCCCAACGGGGCGATTACCTCCCGGGGACAGCGAAGCTATGTCCAGGCAGTATCGCCGGATGGCACAACCGAAGAGCGCTCCATACAGACCGGCATCAGCGACTGGCAGTACACCGAGGTGACCGACGGACTCAGTGAAGGGGAAGAGATCATTGTTTCAGGGGGGACAGCTACTGCAACAGCAGCGACAGAGCAGCAAGACCGACGGGGTGGAATGATGATACCCGGATGGGGAGGACCGCCCAGATGATACAGCTACGGAACATAACCAAAGTCTATCCCATGGGCCGAAGAGAGCTGACCGTGCTCAAAGGGATTAATATGAATATTAGGCAGGGCGAACTGGTGGCAATTATGGGTCCATCTGGCTCAGGGAAGACAACCACGCTCAATCTCATCGGTTGTCTGGATAAACCGACATCGGGTAGCTATCACTTGGAGGGTAGAGAGGTCAGCCGCCTCGGCAGCAATGAACTGGCCTACATCAGGGCCCAGAAGGTTGGCTTCATCTTTCAGACCTTTAATCTTCTGTCACGGCTCACAGCATTGGCCAATGTTGAGCTTGGCATGACATACGCTGGCGGCGTTGACCGTCACCGTGCCATGGAGGCACTGGCCAAGGTGGGACTCTCTGAGCGAGTCAGTCATCGCCCAATAGAGCTTTCGGGAGGTGAGCAGCAGAGGGTAGCCATCGCCCGGGCTCTGGTGAAGAACCCCTCTTTGTTTCTGGCAGATGAACCTACCGGCCAGCTGGACAGCCGCTCCGGCGAGGAGATAATCTCAATCCTCACCTCTCTGCATGCGGAGCAGGGCATTACGCTGGTGGTGGTAACCCATGACCCAAACATCGCCGGCCACTGCCACCGCATAATTAACCTCAAGGATGGAGAGGTTGTTGCCGAGGAAAGCGCATGAAGAAGTGGCTTAACTTCTTGGCTACTGTCTGGCTTGGTCTAAGCACTCACAAGTTGCGGAGCTTTTTGACCATCCTGGGAGTGGTTATCGGCATCGCCTCCGTAATTACCCTGATGTCCGTCGGCAAAGGAGCTACAGCCAGCATACTGGAAAACATTCAAAGTATGGGCTCAGACCTGGTTAACATCAGGCCCGGTGCGCGTACGTTTGGCGGCGTCAGGGGCGCCGCCGTAAACACACTAACCATGGAAGATGCGGAGGCTATAGTCGACCAGGTCTCCTACATATCCTTGGTGGCTCCCACTTACTCCAGCAACCTCCATGTAGTCGTCGGCAGTGAGAACATGAACTCCTCGGTAAGTGGAGTAACTCCGGAGTATTGGGAAGTACAGAATTTAGAGGTTGCCAATGGCGCTTTCTTCACTGAATATGACTATCAGCGGAGCGCAAAGGTAGCTGTGCTCGGCTCCAACGTGAAGGAGACCCTCTTCGGAGACGACGACCCAATAGGGCAACGGATGCGAATGGGCAGCATTATCGTGACTGTCATCGGGGTTCTGCAGAGCGAGGGGGGCATGATGGGGCCTGATGACGCCATCTACATCCCGCTGACTGCCCTACAGCAGACGGTGGCTCAGCCTCGAACCGCCCAGGCTGAACGTGTAGTATCGTCCATATCGCTGAGGATAAGCGACGAGGAACAGGCAGACTACGTAGTCGAGGAAATCACCAGCCTGCTCCGCGAGCGACACCGACTTGGGCCCGGTGCGGATGACGACTTCAACATTATGTCGATGCAGGAGATAGCCGAAACCATGCAGGAAACGACACAGACCCTTACGATTCTCCTGGGCTCTATTGCTGCCATTGCGCTGCTGGTAGGCGGTATCGGGGTGATGAATATCATGCTGGTATCGGTATTGGAGAGAACCAGGGAGATAGGCATCCGCAAGGCGCTGGGAGCCAGAGAGCGGGATATATGGATTCAGTTTCTCGCTGAAGCAGCCTCACTGTCTTTTGCCGGTGGTATCATTGGCGTCGTAATAGGCTGGGCGGTGTCCTTCATAATAGACTACTCAGGACTGATGACAACCGTGGTCACTGCTGATGTAGTTATCCTTGCTGTTTCGGTATCGGTTGGGATTGGCCTGTTCTTTGGATTCTACCCCGCCTGGAATGCCTCCCGCCTTAACCCTATCGAAGCGCTGCGTTCTGAGTAGAGCCAGCCTTTTGTCTGCTCACCGGCGAGTCCATTTCTGGCAGCCCCGATCCGGGTGATGAACCACTGTGAACCACCTGTTCTCCGAGAACCAGTCCAGCTCTAAGGGGACAAGGGCAGAGGGCTGCCTTGCCCGGTGAAGATGACTCCTCAAATGGCCTGCCGGCGCTCGTGCTGCGAGACGGCAGGGCTGACTACCACGGGCTTTCCTTCTGCTTCAGAACAGCAATGAGGTCTTCTATAGGTATCGCGGCCAGGGTGAGGGTTTGGGTGGTTCCCTTGGCGCTCAGTCTTATTGCCAGCCTGGCAGCCGCTTCATTACTTGGAGCTTCGATTATGTTGACGAAGTCATACTGACCCAGGAGGGCATACTGAACCAGGGTCTTGACCCCCATGAATTCAACTTCCTTGTTGAGCTCCCTGAGCCTTTCGGGTTCTTCTTGGATGGCTTTTCTGCCTTCGTCGGTTAACGTAGTGAGCATAAGATACACGGACATGTTCACCTCCCCCTAGGTTGTCTTGGGGTATTGTATCAGTATTGCATGGTCACAATGAACCCCATTGTCTATCTTTCTTGCTGCCAGCAAGGTGAGCTGGTCTCAGTTGCACCAGGGGGATTGGCAATGGGAGACACGGAGGTCAAGCAGGCAGGCGCCCCCCAGATCCTGAGGTCATACAGCCGGCAACGCTGTCAACTCCAAGTCAACAAGTGGTACAATTATTGGGGATAGGTCAACTCGCTATCAGAAGAGTAGCTGGCTGCCTGCGGTGATGTCTGGCGCCATCTTAGGTGGCTCACATTATTCTATATGAAGTAGTAGGCATATTCCTAAGAAGGGGAGAACTGCATCATCTAGATAAGGAGGTATCCTTGTGCAAGGAACGCTTGCCCTGATAGATCAGATACTCGACGAGCACAACAGAATCCACCAGGACCTGCACAGCCTTGAACGGGTGAGCAGCGACCTAGACGCGCTAGTGGAACTGGATTCAGATAGGACCAAGAGCTATTTTGTGGCCAGGACTCCTAACGGCAGAGGGAAAGGGCTCCAGCAGTGGCAGGACGCATTGGAGGCAATTGACAAAGGGCTGCGGGCTCACTTCCATCGGGAAGAGACATTGCTGTCGGAAGCCTTCCAGAAGCACGGGAACACTGAGCTCGCTTCAGCGCTCGACACCCTGCTGCGTGAGCATGACGACCTCAGAGGCCGGGTCGCCAAGTTGAGGAAAGACGCTGCTGACCTGGCGGCGGGTGGACTGCGCGTTGAGGTATGGGAGGCGAATGGCTGGGGTATGCGAGTCAACATAGACAGAATACGTGCTCTCATTGAATCCCACGCCAGCAGTGAGCAGAGACTGTTGAACACCCTTCGGAGCGAATTGCAGAAGGCGTAGCGGTTAGGAGGAAGACATATGCGCCTTCTAGTGGCTATTCAGGGATACTACGGACAGAGAATGGTGGATAACATCGGGCGTCATTGTCCAGCTAACTGGGAAGTCCATTCCCATACGTTTCCGGCAGGACTACCAGCCATCATCGATGATCCTGGTGAATTCTTGCCCGGCGACTTGTCGCCCGCCGATTTGCTGATATCTCTTGGTGAACAACCCGGCGTAGCTCAGATGATTCCAGACATGGTGAAGATGACTGGCGCCAGGGCAGTAATCGCCCCTGCCGACAACCGCGCGTGGCTGCCGTTTGGCCTGGCCAGACAGATTCAGCGCAAGTTGGAGTCCATGGGGGTTGATATGGCTTATCCCGTCCCCTTCTGTTCCTTGACAGAGGAGGATAGCCAAAGCCCGTACATCCGCGAGTTCGCCAGGTATTTCGGCAGGCCCGAAGTGCATGTGGAGTTCTACCGGGATGATAGGCACAGAATAGGCAGAGTTGACGTCATTAGAGAGGCTCCCTGTGGTAGCACACGTTTTGTGGCTGAAGGTCTGCTTGGACTCTGGTTCAGAGATGCTGTGGAGAAAGCGGGGCTTCTGCATCACCAGTTTCCCTGCCTGGCAACAATGGCTGTCGACAGGGAGTTCCAAGACACCTTGATGCACCGTGCTGGAGCCATGATCAAACAGGCAGTGGAGAAGCCCATCAAAGACGCCGGATTGGGCAAGAGTTCAGTTTAGGCGAGTACGATCAGCCCCTTTCCGGCCACATCCACCAAGGCCACAGTCGAGGCGTGTATCCGTTTGGCGTTCTCTATGTCGGCTTGGTGCGACATCATGCTATACTGTGCCGACAATGAAGGAACTACTGTCCGGTAACGAGGCCCTTGCCCTGGGTGCTTATCACGCCGGCGTGAGAGTGGCTACTGCCTATCCGGGAACCCCGAGCACTGAGATACTCGAGTCCATAGCTCGGTTTGAGGATGTCTACGCCGAATGGTCAACGAATGAGAAGGTGGCTATGGAGGTGGCACTGGGGGCGGCCTATGCCGGCGTTCGGTCTCTGGTATCTCTCAAGCACGTAGGCCTGAACGTGGCCATGGACCCATTCATGGCTGCCTCCACCACTGGAGTCAACGCTGGGATGGTGGTGATCTCTGCCGACGACCCGGGAATCCACAGCTCTCAGAACGAACAGGATAATCGCCACTACGTCAGACTGGCCAAAGTGCCTTTGCTGGAGCCCAGTGACAGCCAGGAAGCCTACGATCTCATGGCGTACGCGTTTGATATGAGCGAGGAATTTGATACTCCCGTGCTCGTGCGGAGCACTACCCGCATCTCGCATTCGAAGTCGGTGGTTGATGTAAGTCGGCATCGCGTCCTGGCGGCCGCGCAGGTGGGTTTCCCTCGTGATGAGCGGAAATACGTCATGCTTCCGGGCCACGCCCGACTGAGGCGTCCCTTGATAGAGGAGCGCCTGGTGAAACTTGCAGCGCACGCCGAAGGCTCTCCTTTGAACCGTATTGAGTGGGGTGAGCGCAGTTTGGGGATAGTCACTAGCGGGATTGCGTACCAGTATGCTAGAGAGGTCTTCCCCAAGGCTTCGTTCCTGAAGCTGGGTATGACCTATCCCCTTGCCAAAGAGTTGGTTCGCCACTTCGCCTCACAGGTAGACAGAATGATAGTGATTGAAGAACTGGACCCGTTTCTCCAGGAAAACATTGAAGCTCTAGGGATAAAGGTCAGCGGCAAGGAATTCATCCCGAGGATCGGCGAATTGAACCCGTCCGTCGTAGAAGAAGGGGCCCTGAATGCTGGACTACTGGCCGGGACAGCGCCTCGGCAGAAGACATATGCAGGCTCGAAGCTGCCAAGACGACCTCCGTTGCTGTGCCCGGGTTGTCCCCATACGGGCATATTCTTTGTGCTCAGTGGCATGGGGAAGCGCCTCAAGCTGCCGGGCGCGAAGGACAGGTCGCTAAGAAAGTCAACGCTAACCATCACTGGGGACATCGGTTGCTATACCTTGGCTACATATCCGCCGCTCAGTGCTATGGATACCACAGCCTGTATGGGTGCCAGCATTGGCCAGGCCCTTGGCATGAAGAAGGCTGGTGTGGACAACAAGGTTGTTGCTGTCATTGGTGATTCCACCTTCCTTCATTCTGGTATAACCCCTTTGGTGGATGCGGTGTACAACCAGGGGCGGATAACGGTTGTAATCCTTGACAATGGGACGACCGCCATGACGGGACACCAAGATCATCCCGGGACCGGGGTCTCGGCGCAAGGAAAAGAGACAGAAGCAGTGCATCTGGAGCAACTGGTCAGGGGAATGGGCATCGGCGATGTCAGAGTAGTGGACGCCTTTGATATGAAGGCTCTTAGGAGCGCCGTCAGGAGTTCACTGGATAGCGCCGCGCTTTCGGTCATCATAGTCCGTGGTGAATGTGCCGTCCGTGTGCCCAGGCGTTCCGCACCCAGGATCGTCGACACCGAGAAATGCGATCAGTGCGGTACCTGTCTTTTGCTTGGGTGTCCTGCTATCCAAACTGAGAGAGGACAGGTCTATATCGACGCCACCCTATGTGTTGGCGACTACTGCACTATTTGCCAGCAAATCTGTCCCCGGCAGGCGATAGGGCCAACAGTCGAAGAGTGAGGCCAAGAGTCGGGATGAACAACGTTGACATGCTTGTTACTGGAGTGGGGGGGCAGGGGGTCATTCTGGCCAGCGACATGATAGGTGAAGTCGCGTTAGCCACCGGGTACGACGTGAAGAAGACGGATACCCTGGGTATGGCACAGCGAGGCGGTAGCGTGATAAGTAACGTTCGAATAGGCCAGAAGGTCTGGTCTCCACTCATCAGGGATGCTGGGGTGGACATACTGGTGGCTTTTGAAAAGCTGGAGGCGGCCAGGTGGGTGGACTACCTCAGGCCTGGAGCGGTGGCCATCGTCAATAATTATGCGCTTCCCCCGCTCTCGGTCAACCTAGGAAATGAGCGATATCCGAGCGATGAAGAAATCGCCGGTATTCTGAGACAGCGGGCAGGCCGTGTCTATTTCATCAATGGCACGGAGTCAGCCAAGAAGTTGGGCAACGTCAGGACGCTCAACATGTACATGCTAGGATGCGCATCACTGTTGTTGGCATTCGACGTTCAGATGTGGAAAGACTGCATGTCGCGGCGCATACGGGCGAATGTTCTGCAGATAAACACCGCGGCTTTTGACCTAGGCAGAAAGGAAGGCCTGGATGTCGATATCAGATAACGTTCTGAGACGTATGGAGGAGGGGTCGTGGATCAGGAAGATGTTCGAAGAGGGATCCAGACTGAAGCGCCAATACGGCGATGAGAACGTCTTCGACCTTTCTCTGGGGAATCCTGTGATGGAACCTCCCGTTGAGTTCGTCCAGGAGCTGAGGAGGCTGGCGGAGAACCCGTTGCCTGGTATGCACAGGTACATGGCCAACGCCGGTTATCCTGAGACGAGGACGGTGGTGGCAAGGCAACTAGCTCTGGAGACTGGCGTCGAGTTCACGATGGACGATATCGTAATGACCTGTGGTGCCTCGGGGGCTTTGAACGTGGTACTGAAGACAATACTCAATCCGGGCGAGGAGGTCTTGGTACTTGCCCCTTACTTTGTTGAGTATGACAACTACATAGATAATCAGGGTGGTGTTAGCAGGGTTATTCCAACAGATGATCAGTTCATGCCAAGGCTCGATCTGCTTGAGTCCGCCATTACGGCTAAGACCAAAGCAGTCATCGTGAATTCCCCGAATAACCCCTCAGGAGTTGTGTATACGCAAGATCTAATACATCGGCTTGGAGGTCTGCTTGGCGAGAAGGAATCCCGGTACGGCACGCAGATTTTCCTCATCAGCGATGAGCCATATCGCAAGATCATATACGACGGGTTGAAATACCCGCCAGTCTTCAGTCATCATCCCAACAGCGTAGCCCTCACCTCTCATTCCAAGGACCTGGCCTTGCCTGGTGAGCGCATCGGCTACATTGCTGCAAATCCGGGATGTGGTCGGCATGACGAACTGATGACAGGGCTGATTTTCTGTAATCGGGTGCTGGGATATGTGAACGCACCAGCCCTCATGCAGCACGCAGTGCGCAAGCTGCAGCAGGTGACCGTTTCAGTAACCGAGTATCAGAGGAAGAGGGATTTTCTTTATGGTCATCTCACCGAGATGGGCTATTCGGTCATCAAACCACAGGGAGCTTTCTACATGTTCCCGAAGTCGCCGCTGGAGGATGATGTTGCCTTTGTGAAAGAGTTGCAGCAATGGAACGTGCTGACGGTGCCTGGCAGAGGTTTCGGCTCGCCAGGGTACTTCCGCATCTCCTATTGCGTCCAGGACGCGACCCTTGAAGGTTCCCTTGACGGGTTTCGCAAAGCTGCTTCAGAATCCAACTTGGGTTAGTCTTGCCGAGAGATTCGCTGTCCTATCTGCCGTATGAAAGTCGTTCTTGTATTGGGGTCTCTGTGGGCTGAGGGTTCGCCGCGCGGCGTAGCCGACTTTCGCGCTTGGAGTGAGGCCCTAAGTGGCAGGGATGTGTGGACAGGATGCGAAGAGGAGAGAAGACAATGTCGGACAACGTCGCCGAACTGAGAACCGGTGGAGAGAAGGAGCCTATTGGCGCCTTCTTGAACATGAGCCTGGTGGAGCTCAGGCCGGGCTACGCGAGAGTAGCCATGAAGGTGGCGCCTGAGTACCAGAACTTCAATGGCTTGGTCTTTGGCGGTATGATCATGGCGGTGGCGGACCAGGCGTTTGCCTACGCCTCCAATTCCATGGCTCGTCCCAGCATAGCTTGCCAGTTCAACATTCACTTCATCAGCAGCACGAGCCTCGGTGATGAACTGACTGCTGAGTGCTGGGTGGTCAGAAGCGGCCGACGAGTGGGTGTCTCCGAAATGACAGTAACCAACCAGGAGGGGAAGATCATAGCCAAGGCGACGGGAACGACCATTCCCATGACTGGGGCCGTCCCTTGAATGTCTTCTGTCCGACGTACAGAGCGAACAGATTGCTGGATGACGAAGAGCCCTCTTGTAGTTGACAGGATTGCCTTGACTTGGTAGACTGGTTCCACTCCGAGCGATGAATAGACAGATGGTCACTGCGACACTCAGCGTTGGCACGGCGGGCATATTTGTGTTCGTCTTTACTGAGCGCACATGAGTGCGCTTGGGAGGGTTAGAACAGGCTAAGTAAACGACTTAATCAGCGAAATTAGAGGTACCTCCTAAGCGGGAGGTACTTTTGTTTTGTGGGAGGCAAGGTTTTCAAAATGTATGGTCGCGAGAGGGATCTGATGCAGGGCGAGGAACTTGGCACAATCCCGCAGCTTATTAGGGGCAACTACACAAAGTGGGCTGATCGGACGGCGATGTGTATGAAGAGGTTCGGTATCTGGCAAAGGTATAGCTGGAAGGACTACTACGAAAACGTGAAGTACTTCTCACTCGGCCTGGTTAGCCTTGGCCTGAAACAGGGTGACGTAGTTTGCACTATCGGGGACAATGAACCGGAATGGTTCTGGGGAGAGTTTGCCACCCAGGCGGCCGGAGGAATTGCTACCGGCATGTTCGTTGACTGTATTCCCTCCGAGGTCAAATACATTGCCGCCCACTCTGGAGCTTCATTCGCCATAGTGAACGACCAGGAGCAGGCTGACAAGTTTCTGCAGATCAAGGACGAATTGCCTTCCCTGAGGAAGGTCATCTACTGGGATCCGAAAGGCCTGAAAAACTACGGCGATCCCGTTCTCATGAGCTTTACCCAGGTAGCAAGGCTGGGCAAGGAATACGAGGAAACACAGCCGGGCTTGTTTGAGCAAAACGTGAGTCAAGGCAGGGGAGATGACATTGCCTTCATCTACTATACGTCAGGGACAACCGGCTTGCCCAAGGGAGCTGAGATCACGCACCGGGCTCTGATAAATACGGCTCGCGGATTCGTCAGTCGCTATCCCATCAACGAAGACGATGATTTAGTTTCCAGCTTCCCGGCAGCCTGGGTAGGCGATAGCTTCTTCGCCACTATCCCCCATCTGTTGACTGGAGCCAGGTTGAACTTCGCTGAGGAGCCGGAAACCATCGCTGAGGACACCCGCGAGACTGGGCCCAACTTCGTTATATACGGTCCGCGGCAATGGGAGAGCCTGGTGAGCGAAATCCAGGTGAAGATGATTGACGCGAATCCGTTGAAGCGTTTCTGCTATAACCTGTTTCTGCCGGTAGGTCACAAAGTTGCCGACCTCAGACTCCAGGGCAAAACGCCGAACCTGTTTTGGCGGGCCGTTCACAGAATCGCGCGTATACTGGTATTCGAGCCGCTCAAGGATAAGCTGGGGCTGAGCAAAGTCAGGTTTGCCGTCACGGGGAGTTCTGTATTGAGCCTTGATACCTTCAGGCTCATTCATGCCATAGGTATTGAGTTGAGACAGAGCTATGCCAGCACCGAAGCGGGACTTATCTCGTCGCATGGCGGAGGAGAGATCGCCTTTGAAAGCGTAGGGCGGCCGGCAATTGGAACCGAGGTCAGGATAACTGATGAAGGGGAACTACTGGTCAGGAGTGACTCGATGTTCAGCGGCTATCATGATGACCCTGGGAAGACCGCCACTGTCTTGGTGGACGGTTGGTGCCATACCGGCGATGCGGTCACCATCAACGAGGAGGGACACCTGATATTCCTGGACCGGCTGGAGCATATGGGTGAGCTGAGTTCGGGAGTCAAGTATGCCCCCCAGTATATTGAGGGTAGGCTCAGGTTCAGCCCGTATATCAAGGACGTCATGGTCATAGGTGGCAAGGACAAGGACTACGTTTCGGCTGTGGTCAACATCGATTTCGCCATGGTGGGCAAGTGGGCTGAGCGTAACCGGTTGCCCTACACCACTTTTGTTGACCTCTCTCAGAGAGCAGAGGTTGCTGACCTGGTGCGAAAAGACCTGGTGAGGGTGAATGGCTATCTCCCCGAGCAAGCCAGAGTGAGGAGATTCGTGCTGATGCACAAGGAATTCGACCCTGATGAGGCGGAACTCACCAGAACCAGGAAGCTGAGAAGAGAGTTTATGGAAGACCGGTACAGGGACCTCATAAAGGGCATATATGAGGGTAGCGAGGAGATGCTAGTAGAGGCTGCGGTGACCTACCGAGATGGTAGAAAGGGTACGGTAACGACCCCCATCAAGGTGAGATCTGTGTCCGAAGGAGTCATCGAGAGTGGCTGAGCTTCTTCAATTCGTGATTACGGGAACGACTGTAGGCATGGTATACGCTCTGATCGCCTTGGGCTTCGTTCTGGTCTGGAAGTCCACCGGCGTTGCCAATTTGGCCCTGGGGCAACTGGTGCTGATTTCCTCATGGTTTACATTCGGGATGCTGGTTCAGGCTGGCCTCCCTTTCTGGCTTGGGTTCCCGTTGGTTGTCCTCTTTGCGCTGGCTCTGGGCTGGGGGATCGAGAGGCTCGTGCTGCGTCCCCTCATTGGCCAGCCTATCCTGTCCCTGATTACGGTCACACTGGGGGTGGCCTACTTTCTTCAGGGTGCAGTAGGTTTCATCTGGCCAAAGAGTGTAGCTGCTTTACCTTCCCTGTTCTCGCAGGAGCCTATTCACATCGGCCCGGCGGTTGTTTCCCAGGAGTACCTCTGGTCAGCACTCATCTCGCTGTCCCTGTTTGGCCTTCTGTCGCTGTACTTCAAGTATCACAAGATGGGTGTGGTGATGAGGGCAACTGCTGATGACCAACTGGCGGTGCAGGCCTGCGGCGTTCCGGTAACCAAGATCTTCTCCAGGTCATGGATGTTGGCCTGCACGCTGGCTGCCGTCGGCGGTATTCTCATATCCAGCATTGGTGGCATAACGTTCGGGCTCTGCGAAACAGGACTGAAGGCGTTCTCGGTAGTGATCCTCGGCGGTCTGGATTCTTTCCTCGGCGCTATCGTAGCCGGCCCAATTATTGGGCTTGCTGAGAACCTCGGTGGCGGCTATTTGACTCCGTTAACCTGGCCAGGAGTCAAGGAGGTTATTCCGTTCGTTATCATCATCATCGTCATGTTTGTGAAGCCTTATGGACTGTTTGGGGAAGTCCGTGTAGAGAGGATTTAGAACGTTGAATGTAGATTTGCCGGCCGGTACCCGCAACTATTCCTATGCCCAGGATATGGCTGTCTTTCGCACCAGAACTCACTGGGCGCTGCTTGCTGCTCTGCTAGTTGCCCTGCTGGCCGCGCCGCTCTATTCGTCAAACTACTGGCTGGGTGTTGCTAACCTGATCGGCATCACCATAATCGCTGCCACCGGACTGAATATCCTCACTGGCTACTGCGGGCAGCTGTCCATTGGCCATGCCGGCTTCATTGCGGTAGGTGCCTATACCTCTGCGGTGTTGACTAACCGCCTCGGAGTCCCCTTTCTGGCAGCGCTGGTCCTTGCCGGGGTTGCTGCCGGGTTGATAGGGATGGTTTTTGGCATCCCTTCCCTAAGGGTCAAGGGATTCTACCTGGCAATCTCCACTATCGCAGCCCAGTTCATCATCGTCTGGGTGATCAATCACTGGACTGCGGTAACCGGGGGATTCAACGGTATGAGCGTGCCTCCCGCTTCAGTTGGCGGCCTTGCCCTTGTCAGTCAAGGCAGGCAATTCTACTTAATCATGGTGACCACAGCTGTCGCAGTCTTAGTGGCCAAGAACCTGGCCAGGACAAGGGTGGGCAGGGCCTTTGTTGCCATCAGGGACAATGACCTGGCTGCCGAGGTTATGGGGATCAACCTCTTCCACTACAAACTAGTGGCCTTCTTTGCTGGCTGTTTCCTGGCGGGAATTGCGGGTTCCCTGTTTGCTCACTGGACTGGCTTTGTGAATGCCGAGAATTTCACTTTCATGGATTCCATCCTTTATGTTGGCATGATAATTATTGGTGGCCTGGGCACCGCCGTTGGTCCTATCTTCGGCGTGGTATTCATCCGACTGCTGCAACAGGGGATAACGTTCGTTTCACCGGTTCTGGAGAGCGCTTTCGCTCTGCCCGCAGGATTCACCACCGGCATCGGGCCAATGGTCTTTGGCCTGGTGATTATCCTGTTCTTGATACTGGAGCCCCGGGGATTGGCCCACCGGTGGGCATTGTTCAAAGCTTCCTACCGACTCTGGCCGTTCTCGTATTGACCTGACTGAGGAGGACAGAACGATGTGATGATATCTAAAGAGCTTGCATAGTCTAGAACTAAGAAAGGGGGACAACAGATGAATTTGGACAGGCGATTGAAAGCTATAGGACTCATATGTGGGGTGTTGATCATGGCTGCAGCACCTCTGCTGAGTGGTGGTTGTGCTGGTGGGGGCGGCAAGGTTAAGGTGGGTTTCAGCATTTGCTACACCGGCATCGCTGCGGAAAAGGGACGGCCGATGGGCAATGGCAAGCTGGACTGTATAAGTTACATTAATGAAGAACTGGGTGGCGTTGCTGGACATGAGATCGAGGTGATATGGCGGGACAATGAGTACGACGCTGCCAAAGCAGCTACGATCATTAACGAGCTAATGGACAAGGGCTGCCTGCTCTTCACCACCAACTCATCCAAGATGATGGGAGCTTCGAAGGAGATTGCCAACCGGGCTGGATTCCCCGGCTTCGCTGTGTTCAGTTCTCCGTCGCTGACTAATCCGCCGCAGCACATTTATGCTCAGATGCCCGATTACGGTGATGACTGGGCGGCCTTCGCCAGATACTACCTGGACAATATATGGGAGGGATCCGGTGTGCCCAGGATGGCGCTGCACCTGCTCAACAACACCACTGGCTCGGGTGCCAGAGATGCGGCTGAGGCACTGGCTGGTGATCTGGGTATTGAGCTTGTGGCCAGCGAGGAACATACGGCGACCACGGTGTCCGAGATAGAAAGCCTGACACGAATCAGGGCGCTGAATCCTGACGTCCTGTTCATCTCCAGCACGCCGCAGCCTACATCTATCATCATGAAAGACGCCGTGGACCTGGGGATGTACCCGGGCATGACCGTTGGCTGTGCTCACGCCAGTTTCACCAGCGAGCTTGTTGAACTGGCTGGCGCTGATACTGTGGAAGGTGTCTATGGCGTTTATCCAACGGTGAACTGGGGTGATGATGTGCCGGCTATGGCCAAGATGACCGAGTACTGCCAGCAATACCATCCCGAAGACTACGGCAACATGGACTACATTACCTGCTGGGCAGAGGGTTTGATCGTGGGTGAGATTCTGAGGCTGGCCATAGAGAACGTCGGCGTCGATGGCCTGACACCCCAGGCCGTGGAGGAATACGGATTCAAGAAGCTGGACGACTTCGACGTTGGCGGCTTGCACGGACCGGTGAGCTATACTCCAGGGGACAACAGGCTATCGAAATCAGTGAGGGTGTTTCAGGTTCAAGATGGCGAACTCGCGCCGATCAGCGGTTGGACGGAAGCGCCGCTAATCCCGTACGATTTCGGCTAGTACGGCAGATGAAGCACTCTGGGCAGGAGTCCCTGTCTTGAGCAGGGGCTCCTGCTGAGGGAGGAGTCGCTATGCTGAGACTGAACAACATTGAGGTTGCCTATCTCAATGTGATACGGGTGTTGCATGGGGTTTCTCTGAATGTAGAGGACGGCTCGATCGTGGCTCTTCTGGGCGCCAACGGTGCTGGCAAGAGCACCACTCTCAAGGCTATATCGGGGCTGCTCCGCGTTGAGGAAGGAGAGGTGACCGATGGCAACATCGAGTGGAATGGGGAGAGAATAGACAGGAAAAGTGCCGAGGAGATAGGCAAGCTGGGCATTATTCAGGCACTGGAGGGACGCCGGGTATTTGAGCACCTCAGCACCGAGGAGAACCTGCTGGTAGGGGCTTTTCAGCGCCGAGACCGTGGCGCTGTCAAGCAGGATATGGAGATGGTGTATGAGTACTTCCCCCGGCTCAGAGAACTCCGGCACAACATTG
>Ga0315537_1001237_pt1 | contig 20119 bp, 18 predicted proteins | sample SalMarSW160270MG_FD_203091 | JGI IMG/M metagenome (GOLD analysis project Ga0315537, IMG submission 203091) | Salt marsh sediment microbial communities from the Plum Island Ecosystem LTER, Massachusetts, United States - Salt Marsh Sediment SW1602-70 ...
GTCTGTTTTTCTCGGGGTAGCGATTGTTTCCGTCGATGAAGTTATTGCCGGGCAATTGGGTATAAACGACGAGCACGGCGTTCTTGTAAACAGTGTTATTCCTGGTTCGCCGGCAGAAAAAGCCGGTCTTCAAAGAGGCGATGTCATCGCAGTCATAAACAGCAGAGCCACAAAAGATATAGATACATTCAAAGAGATTATGGCAACATTGAGTCCTGGCGATACTGTCAGAATTACGTATGTAAGAGATGGCAAAAAGAACCGTACATATGCGGTGCTTGCCGAGTCGCCGCCCATCATAATGACTGCCCGGACAACTGGGACGACTTCAGATGATTCTGACTGGGGTGTATCGCTATCGGCGATTACCTCAACTCTGCGTGACACATATAACATTTCCAATAAAGTAGGTGGTGTCGTGGTCTTATCAGTGGTACCCGGCGGCGCGGCCGACGAGGCGGGTCTTGCGCCTGGTGATGTAATTGTCGGCATCGATGGAACATCCATCTCCGATATTGATGACTTCTTCAACACCGTCGCATCTGACGAAGACGACACCGCACTTCTCGATATTTACACTCAGGGACAGTTCCGTTACATCCCCATAGCGTCAATAGAAACCGGTGATTCAATCTGTGGTACAGGCGAGCCGATCCCGGTGGAACAGTTACCAGCCTACGAAGGTCTGCTCCGAGCGGTGCCATTGGTTGGCGTTGCTGGTTTAGGTTTTGCACTACTTGGTTATTTTTCTCTTTTCGGGTATCCAGCAGGTACTAAAAAAATGCAGGCTATTGCCGAGAAAATCCGCTCAGGTACGGTGGTTTTTCTGAAACAGGAATACAAGATAACCGCAATTTTCCTCGTTATTTCTTTTCTTGCCATTTGCTTTACACTCTGTCTGCCGACAGCTATCGCTTTTCTGGCAGGCTCAATCTGTTCGATGCTCCCCGGCTGGATTGGTATGAAAGCTGCTACCACCTCAAACGTACGAACATGCCAGGCTGCCAAGGAAAGTGGTCTTCGCATGGCCTTAAATGTCGCTTTTCAGGGTGGCTCTGTTATGGGTATTTCCGTGGCATCTGTTGGTATCATCGGCCTTGGTACTTATTCTCTTCTCGTACTTAATGGAGATAACCCTGAGACTTTGCCTTATATCGTTGCCGGCTTTTGTCTGGGTGCCTCTTTCTTTGCACTGTTTGGCAGAGTTGGCGGCGGCATATTTACCAAAAGCGCCGACATCGGGGCGGACATGTCGGGGAAGATCGAACACGACCTGCCGGAAGATGATCCTCGTAACCCGGCAGTAATCGCTGATAACGTCGGCGATAACGTCGGTGACGTTTCCGGTATGGGTTCGGATCTTTTCGAGTCTTTTACAAGTTCTACGGTAGCTACGATTATCATGGCACTTAGAATGGGCGAGTTAAAATATGTGATACTGCCGCTTGTGTTGATAGCAGTAGGTCTTATCTGCTGTCTGTTGAGCATCGCCGTTAGTAAATTCCTTAGCAGACGAGCCGACCCGCAGACCTTTTTGCGAAATGTTATTTATGTTGCCAACGGACTCTTCCTCATGGGGGCTTTCGCAGCAATTATTGCCATAACAGGCGAGTTCAGCCTCTTTCTGACGGTTGTAACGGGGGTTCTGTGTGGGCTTCTGATTGGTCTTGAGACAGAGTACTTCGGTTCCGGATGGCCAATCAAATATATCGTGAATATGTCGAAAACAGGAGCCGCTACGAACATAATCGCTGGCTTAGCGGTAGGTTTTATAGGTGCACTTTTACCTGTCATTACAATATGTGCGACTATAATCATAACACTATTGCTGGCCGGACTCTATGGGATAGGACTTTCAGCAGTGGCAATGTTGGCAACAATGGCAATCATTATGTCTATCGATGCTTACGGGCCGATTGTCGATAATGCAGGCGGAATAGCGACAATGAGCCGGGCAGGAGAAAAAACCCGGCGGATTACAGACAAGCTGGATGCTGCCGGAAACATTACCGCTGCTATAGGCAAGGGCTTTACAATTGGTGCCGGCGTCATAACAGCGGTAGCTCTATTTGCAGCTTATATCAGCGGCACGAAATTAGCCGATGCCGAGTTATTCACCCCTACAGTACTTGTCGGCTTGTTACTTGGATCTGTTTTGCCGCTTTTCTTTGCCGCCTGGACCATGGGGGCGGTAACCAGAACAGCAAACAAACTGGTTATTGAGGTCCGCCGGCAGTTCAAAGAAATTAAAGGCTTATTGACCGGTAAAGCAGAACCGGATTCTGATAGATGCGTAGATGTCATTGCCAGAGACTCATTGATGGCTACGGTTGTGGCTGGGATAATTGCTATTGCTTCACCATTCGTTGTGGCCTTTACGCTTGGTGTAGAGGCCTTGGGCGGCTTTTTAGTTGGTGCAATGATTGTAGGCTCGGTATTAGGTCTGAGTATGTCTATTGGTGGAGGCGCATGGGATAACGCCAAGAAATGGATTGAGAGCCATCATGAGGATGGCGATAATATGGAAGTTGCTTATAAGGCAGCAGTGGTCGGGGACATGGTGGGCGACCCATTTAAGGATGTTTCGGGCCCGGCTATGAATATACTTATCAAGCTTATGATTACGATTTCCCTGGTGTTCTGTTCAGTCCTTTGCTCGGTATAAAGGGGTCAAAGTGAATTTTGCAGATATGTGTTGTAATGTTGCCAATAACATGGGCCGGCTTGCAGCTAAAAGTCATAATGCGCTGTCGTCGGCCCAGAAGAAGCTGAAAGACTCAACGCAAGCTCTGAATCCGAAGAATCTGCCGGAGAAGATTCGCAACGCCATTTTCGAGAAGCTGACTCGAACTCTATACAAGCAAGCTGAGTTTATGATGACCAAGCTTTCAGAGCGAATCGAGGTAATAGATACGGTAGCACAGCCCTTTTATGAAAAAATTAACGAATTGATTATTCACGGCCCAGTCAGCGAAGCCCAGCTATGGCAAGCTTTGAATTCAATCGAAGCTGCCAAGGATCTGAGCGAAGAGGAAAAGGTTTTATTAGTAACCATATTCGGGCAAATCGCCGGTGTACAGAAACCAAAATTTGTCAATGCTACCGTTGTCGAAGAAGACAGCTCTGCTAACCCTAAATCCAAACCTCGATTAGACGCCGGCACAAATCGTTAAACCATCAGCCGGCAACCATTTAACCATTCACAATAATAGAACCAATTAGAAAAAAGCTAAGTTCCTTACTGGTTGAGGCCGCCCACAAAGACATAAAAGCTTTGGACCCGCAGTCTCCCTGTGCAAAACAATTAAGCGAAATTGAAAATCTTGACGAAATTGCTGAATCAGGCCCTCCGAAATTACCACAATCCTGTCGTCATATATTCTTGGATATTTAGTTCTGCTCAGGAGCGAATATGGGGCTAAATGACATTTCTCGTGGTTTTGGACATAGTGTGGGAAGACTCGTAGGAACAACTCGTAAAGTTTTGTCCTGGCCAGGAAGCACCTTGAGCAAAGCGATAGGGAAATTGCGTTCCATCTTCCCAAGGGCGAAGGTTCGAACTATAGTAACCGAGGAATTAATACGTCTGCTGGGCGCCGAAAACCTTGCCGAAGAAAAGCTTGAACAGCGTTTACAGGTTATGGCTGAGACTATACTGGCTCTTCAGGAAAGAATTGATGAGCTGGTCGCTCGCGGCCATATCAGTGAAACAGACATGTTGGATGCGATGGATTCGCTAAAAACAGCCAGGTCTCTTACCAATGATGAAAAAGCTGTATTGGTAAACGTTTTCAGGCAGAACATTGCTCTCCAAAAGCCGGAGCTCGTTGGTACTGCCATTGACTAAAGTATATCATAACCTGTACTTTCTTTTGAGAGTCATGGTTTAAGTGGATTATATAATTACTACACACAAACAAATCGAACAAACCGTGCGGTATCTAACGGTAATTGCTAAGCAAACAAGGGAGGCAATTATCGTAGCCGACTTTAGCGGAGCTATTCAATTCGTCAATACGGCTTGGGCCACGATGCACGGATACGAAAGTTGCCAGGAGTTAATTGGCAAACAGATTAACGTATTCCACACTAAAGAGCAGATGAAAACGGATGTGACTCCTTTCATCGAAGAGGTCAAACACAGAGGCCGACTCGCCGGCCCGGTGGAACACGTACGAAGAAACGGAACGCCATTCCCCACCGAAATGTTAATGGTCCTATTAAAAGACCAGATGGGCAAGGCCCTGTGGCTTATCGGTTTTGCTACAGATATCACAAGGCAGGAACGTATAGAGGAAGAATTAAGACGATACCGTCGCCAAATGGAGGAGCTCATCAAGCAGCAGACCGAGGCGTTAGAAGCTGCCAATTCGAGACTGCAGAGCCAGGTCACGGAACACGAGCAGGCCGGGCAGAAGCTCATGCAACAGACAGCCGAGCTGTCGGCGGCAAACGAACAACTCCGGGAGCAAATCTGCGAAAGTGAGCGGGCAAAAGACAAATTAGAGCAACATCGTGAAAAGCTTGAGCAGCTCCTAAAGCAACAGAGTGACAAATTAACGACTGTAGAGGCACAGCTCCAGTACGAAATCACCAGGCGTAAAAAGCAAGGGGAATATTTCAAGCAGCGGACTAAGGCGTTAGAAACTGCCAATTCAAGACTACAGAGCCAGGTCACGAAACAGGAGCAGGCCGGGCAGAAGCTCAAGCAGCAGACAGCCGAGCTGTCGGCGGCAAACGAACAACTCCGGGAGCAAATCTGCGAAAGTGAGCGGGCAAAAGATAAATTAGAGCAACACCGTGATAAGCTTGAGCAGCGCCTAAAGCAACAGAGTGACGAATTGACGAGTGTAGAGGCACAGCTCCAGGACGAGATCGCCAAGCGTAAAAAGGAAGGGGAATATTCCAAGCAACAATCCGACGAAATAAAAGCTGCCTGTGAACGACTGCGAACTCGAATTGGCGAGCTGAGCGCTCATAGCCATATTGCTAAAATAAATGTATGTAAAACAATAGCTCCGCTTGAAACGGCTGTGTCTCTTTCTAATGATGAAGAAATACTTGTACACGTCTTCAGAGAAAATGTTGCACTTCAGAAGCCTGAGCTTGTTAATGCTGCTGTCGACAAAAGTATCTCAACAGAAATATGAACATTAATGTTCCAAAGGAAGGATAAAAATTATGGATAAAAAACAATCTAAAAAGCAGGTCAAAAAAAGGAGCAAGGGAAAACCTTCCATTTTCGAAAGCTCAGTAGCTTTTCAATCGAACGATATGGCTCTGTTTGTGGGTATCGATCTGGGCACTTGCCGAGCATCGGTATCGGCCAGCAATGGTGTTCGGGAGGTAGTACCGACCTATGTAGGTTATCCGAAGGATAACATCTCTGAAGAGTTGTTAGGTACTGAGCCGCTCTTTGGAGATACGGCACTGAAACACCGCCTGAGCGTGGAGCTTGTCCGGCCTTTGGCTCACGGTATTATTCAGACTGACGGCAAAGGCGGAAATAACAAGTATCTCACAGCCGCTAAACAACTGACTCGTCACCTTTTGGGGAAAGCACACCCGAAACCTGGCCAGCCTGTCTACGGTGTGATCGGTGCACCAGCAAGGGCCAGTATCGCCAGCAAACGTATTCTCATAGATGCAGCCCGTGGCGTGCTCGATGCGGTTATGGTAGTCTCTGAACCCTTTGCCGTAGCTTACGGACTTGAAATCCTCGACCAGGCTCTGGTCATTGATATTGGTGCTGGAACAGTCGATTTGTGCCGCTTGCATGGGACTCTCCCAGAAGAACAGGACCAGATTACGTTAGATGGAGCCGGTGATTACGTCGACGATAAGCTCTCAGAGTTGATTCAAAAAAAATATGCGAAAGCTCAATTCACCATTAATATGGTCAGAAAGTTGAAAGAACGCTATGGCTTTGTTTCAGAAAGTGCCGACAGGGTAGCGACGAAGTTTCCTGTACAGGGACAGCCGAAAGAATTTGACATTACTGACGAATTGAGAACCGCGTGTAAGAGCATTGTACCCGGCATGGTTGACTCAATTGCCGAGCTGATTGCCACTTACGACCCGGAATTTCAGGAAGCTATTCGTTCTAATGTGATATTAGCCGGCGGCGGAAGCCAAATGATTGGCCTGCCAAACCTTATCGAAGAGGCGATGGCCGAATTAGGCGGAGGCAAGGTAACTCGCGTTGATGAGCCGCTATTTGCAGGCTCAAACGGAGCATTAAAAATGGCTCGGCGAATGCCAAGACATTTCTGGAAAATGTTAACTTAATTGAAGAAAGAGGTGCGATATGAAAGAATGGTCAAAAAAACCGAGTGATTTAGTTAAAGCGAGTTCATCACCTGTCAAAACTGTGTCCTCAAGTCCGGTTGGAAGTGCAGGCTCGTCAATTGTCAAGACCTCTGGTTCTGTTGTCAAAACCAGCGGGGCATCTATGGCTTTAACCGGCGGTAGGTCGAGCACACTGGTCTCAAGTTCGTCACGCACAGTGGGTACAGGTCTCTCACAGAGGGCCGCCGCAGGAGCGGCTACAGTTGCTCCTTTGGCAGCAGGGACCGTTGTGGGTGGTATAGCAGCGGTGTTTTACGGCGTATCGAACATGATAAAGTATGGAGAGCATAAAAAAACCGGAGCGCAGGCAGCTAAAGATACAGTGAAAGGCTCTGCAGGCCTGGGCGTTTCTACTGGTCTGGGCGTTGCAGCAGCTCATGCTGTTGCCGGTACCGCCCTTGCCTTCGGAAGCACGGTAATTGTTCCTATAGGTGCCGGTTTTGCAACGGGATATATCAGCATGAAAATCTGGAACAAGATGTTTTTCAAGGGAAAAGAAAATTCAAAAACCAAATAAAAAGCTAAATGAACTTTATTTAGAAAGGGCAGATAATGGGTTTGAAACTTAAGACGGGCTCGGCACTGACTGCGGGCAGTGGGTTGGGCCTCGGATTAGGAAACGGCCATGCATACGCGGCTATGGGTACCATTCTTGGGTCGCTTGGAGCAGCGGCATTGATGGTTGGTGCAGCAGTTTTGCTTGTGGTTGGGGTTAAGAAACTGGTCAGCTCAAAGAAGGAGGAATCAAAAACCAAGTAATCAAAAGGAGATACGGAATGACACTCGGCACGTTGATTTTATTGGGTTTAGTGGTAGGAGAAGTCGTAACCATAGTGAAGGTTGGCAAACAGGGTGAACGTATCGAAAAGCTGGAGAAAGCCGCTAAACGAAAGAAAAAAGAAGCGTAAGAAAGTATTACAATTGAAAGGAGTTACTTGAATGATAGGTGCATTGGTTTTATTGGTTTTGATTATTAGCGTAATTGCGCTTATGGTAAAGGTCCGCGGGCAAAGAAAGCGTATCAACAAACTTGAGCAGGCAGTAAACAAATAAAAACAAAAAATGCTTTTGATAGACGCAAGCAATTCAATGTAAAATCTGGTAAGCAGTATTTTGTTGATGACATCAACCTGGCTTTTCTCTGCGTTTGCAGGTTTTGCAAATACCGAATAGCCTCATTGTAGCTCTGGTAATAGTGAAGTCATGTTTTTTCGCTAACTGTTTTTGTATTTCCTCAAGCTTGCTGCTGGTTACCTCGATAACCTTGCCGCACTTAAGGCAGATCAGATGGTGATGGTGCTGATGTTTGTATTTGTGCTCGTAGTGTTTGATGCCGTCCCCGAAGCCGACCTTTCTCGCCAGTCCTGCATCGTATATTACCTCCATCGTACGATATACGGTAGCAAGGCCGATTTTGGGGTCTTCTTTTTTGACCAGATTGTAAAGGTCATCAATCGTAGGGTGTTCCTCAGTCTTGAGAAATATATCCAGGATTTTCTCTCGTTGTTTGCTACGGAGCATGCCCTTTTTCTTCAGATACTGCCTGAAAACAGTCTTAGCTGATTTCATATGTCCTCAAACAATTGACCATAATTCTCAATCTCATTCTGAGAAATTCTACAATAATCCAAAATCCATGTCAACAATTTTTATGCAGGTTTGACAATATTGACTTCGTCAGGTTTACCTTGCAACACTATAACTCTTTGTGTATTAAGGGTTTATAGAAGTTCGCCAACTGCTCTTTATATAGGCATACATAAGGGATGGGCTTTAAGTAAATCCAGCATCAAATTTTTTAAAAAATCTCAAAAAAGTGATTGAAAACTGTTCGAGTTTAATATATTCTGCTTTTATATGAGATTGAGAATTATAATCAATCTCAAGTATGCTCTGTGTCATAGCAAGGATGAAAAAATTGTTTTAAAGAAACAGAAAGGAGACAAGTATGACAAGTATGAGCAAAAAGCAGATTGTACTGAGTGTAATGTTTTTGTTGGGATTAGCTGGGATTTGCCGGGCTGAGGGTGAGAGTCTCTGGCAGCGAGAAACGCTGACAGATGGTTTTTGGGGGCTAAACGACCAATTAGCCGATTCTGGGATAGAGGTAGGTTTTGGAATAACCAATGTTTATCAGGCCAATGTCAAAGGCGGGACCAGCACGCACAGCCGTAGAGGCAGACACAGCGGCAGCTATGATTTGGAGTTGTGGGCGGACCTTCAGAATCTGCTTGGTTTCGAGACGGGAAGTATTTACATGCTTGTTGAAGGCGGCTGGCCGGACGCTGAAGGTATTGATGGAAGTTCGGTAGGCAGTGCATTTGGTGTAAATGCTGATGCAATTGGCAATCAGGGAACAGTGGTCAAAGAGCTTTACTACCAGGGGCCTGTATTCAACGACAGGCTTACTTTGAGGATTGGTAAGATAGCTTTCGCCGACTTATTTGAGTCAAGCGCTTACGCCGATGACGAATGCACTCAGTTTCTAAATAATGCTCTTATTGATGACCCGACAATTCCGTTTCCGGAGTACAGTCTCGGCGTGGTGCTTACCTATGACCTGACCGATTCGTTGTACGTTATGGGTGGTGTTGCAGACGCCCAGGCCGACGACAGAGAGACCGGCTTTAGGACCGCATTCGGTGGTGAAGACTATTTTTTCTATGTTCTTGAGACCGGGATAACGCCGGAGCTTACTTCTGCCAACGGCCCAATGCAGGGTACATATCGTATAGGTTTCTGGAATGACCCCCAGCCGAAAGCCAATACCGACCGAGCCGCCGCTGGCAAGAGTTACCGAGATGACATTGGTTTTTACACAAGCTGTGATCAGATGCTTTACAAGGAAAATGCTGATCCCGAAGACAGCCAGGGGCTTGGCGGGTTCTTTAGATACGGCTATGCGCCCAGCGAGAAAAACGACATTACTAATTTCTTCAGCTTAGGCCTTCAGTATCAGGGGCTGTTAGATGGCCGCGACGAAGATGTATTAGGCGTAGGCTTTGCACATGGAACCTTCAGTAACCTGGCATCCTAAACCTATACCGATGATCACGAGAGTGTGCTGGAAGTTTACTACAACGCCCAAATAACGCCCTGGCTGAGTTTAAGCCCAGGCATCCAGTACATTGCCAATCCGGGCGGAGACAAAACCGTCAGCGATGCGGTTGTGTTTGGCCTGAGAGCACAAATGACATTCTAATATTATATTAAAACGTTCAATTTAGCTAACTTTGTAAAAGGATACCATGAAGACTAAAAGGAGACAATAATGACTGAAACAAAAGCTATCAGGGTTTCACTGGTTCAGATGCGGCCAGGCCAAAAAGGCAGGATTGTAGAAATCAATGGCGGCTATGGCATGGCATGCAAGCTTGATGCCCTGGGGATTAGAACAGGCAAAGAAATCAAGAAAATTAGCGAGCAGTTGATGAGAGGTCCTGTTCTTTTGCAACAGAATCAAACCCAGGCTGCCCTGGGCTTTGGTATGGCTTCCAGGATATTAGTGGAAGTTAATGGTGAGGACAAAATATGAAAATCCTTCTTATGGGAAATCCTAATGTCGGCAAGAGTGTTGTCTTCAACCGGGTTACCGGTGCAAATGTCATTGCCTCCAACTATGCGGGCACCACGGTTGAATTTACAAAGGGCAGCATGAAGCTCGGTGCCGAACGTGCAGAACTTATTGATGTCCCCGGAACATACACTCTGGAGCCGACCTGTAAAGCAGAGGAAATAGCCGTCGAGATGCTCGGCGAGCATACTGATGGGGATGTAGTCATTAATGTTGTGGAGGCCACGAACCTCGAACGCAGCCTGAATCTGACACTACAACTGCTTAAACGCAAAATTCCAACTGTTGTGGCACTGAATTTCTGGGACGAGACAAAGCACAAGGGCATCTCGATTGATAATAAAAAGTTAGAGGAAATTCTTGGAGTACCTTGTGTTCCCATCTGTGCAGTGACAGGCGAAGGAGTTAATCATCTGGTAGAAAAGATCAAGGAGGCAAAACCTTCCGGCTACGAATATGAAGATAACCAGAGGTGGCAGAAGATAGGCAGCATTGTGGATAAAGTGCAAAGTGTCACCCATCGGCACCATACCTGGCTGGAAAGGCTCGGAGACGCCTCAGTTAGGCCGCTTACCGGAATTCCTATAGCCGCTGCAGTGATGTTTTTGGCATTTAAGGTAATACGCTTTATCGGTGAAGGACTTATAGGTTATGTAGGTGAGCCCGTCTTTGAAAAGCTCTGGGCACCGGTGATGATGAAACTGTCGGCTGTTATGGGTTCCGGGGGATTTCTCCATGACCTTGTTATAGGCCAGCTCATCGACGGCGAAATAGATTTTGGACAATCTTTTGGCCTGTTAACTACAGGACTTTTTGTTCCAATTGGCGCGGTTCTGCCGTATGTGTTTGCGTTTTATCTGGTTCTCTCGCTTTTGGAAGATTTAGGCTTTATACCCAGATTAGCTGTTATGGTAGATACTCTGATGCACAGACTGGGCCTGCATGGCTTTGCAATAGTACCAATGCTGCTTGGGCTTGGATGTAATGTTCCCGGCGCATTATCAACCAGGATTCTTGAAACCCGAAGAGAGAGATTCATTTCCGCAACTATATTGTCCATTGCAGTGCCTTGTGCTGCACTACAGGCAATGGTAGTGGGACTGGTAGGAGAGCATGGGGTCGGATACATTGCGATTATCTATGGAACATTGTTTGCGGTCTGGGTATTGCTTGGCGTTATATTCAACAAAACCATCAAAGGTGAGTCGCCCGAGATATTCTTAGAGATACCTCCTTACAGAATTCCCTATATGAGGTCTCTGGGAAAGAAGATATGGATAAGGATAAAGTGGTTTCTTAAAGAGGCGATTCCATTTGTGCTGCTTGGAGTACTTATTGTAAATTTACTCTACACATTTGGGATAATTCAGTTTGTAGGGAAAATCACTGCACCGGTTGTTACCCGGGTTTTAGGACTTCCGCAGGACGCAGTAGGAGCATTGATAGTAGGTTTTCTGCGTAAAGATGTGGCTGTAGGAATGCTTATTCCACTGGGCTTGACCATCAAACAACTGGTAATTGCATCGGTCGTCCTGGCAATGTATTTCCCGTGTGTTGCTACATTTACAACGCTTGTCAAGGAGCTTGGAGTCGTGGACATGCTCAAATCAGCTACAATTATGATTATATCCAGCCTTATAGTGGGAGGACTATTAAATCTCATTCTGCCATAAAATAGATGTGAGTACAGAATCAGCTCATCTCCATATCAGGATGTACTTTGCACACCCTTTTCCTTGATTATGTCAGCGAAAGAAAAGAACAATTCGATTTTTGCTTCGCTTATCTGCAATATTTTACTTGTGATAGGCAAAGGTATTACCGGCATATTGGCAAACAGTAACGCCCTCATAGCTGACGCCATACATTCGGCGACTGATGTCATCGCTTTTTTTATAAATTATCGTGCCTGCGAAGATTGCCAAATGTATGGCAGGATAGACAGGAAGGGAACCAGTGAAAAAATCCGCCAAAGAATCGTTGAGACCGAGATACGGGCAACATATTACATGGGTATTTTTCTTTTCACTATCGGAATGGCTATTTGTTTTCACAATTTTATGCTTCTTGTGCTTGATAGAGTAGAAAAGCCGGATTCTATAAGCGTTGTGGTTGCTTTTGTTGTGTTAGCTGTCTATGCCGGGTTATATAAACATTTAGGAAACAGTGATAATAAAGTTGCAGAAGCTTGCGTACTTACAAGTAAAAATACGCATTGGCAAAATAAGATGAACCTGTTTTCCGGAACCGTGGTTGTAATTGGACTGACAGCATCAATGTTGGGTTTTATTTTCATGGACGAATTAGCTGCCGTTGTTGTTGGCAGTATTCTGGTAGCAATGGGAGTCAAGTTAATTATAGAAACCAGACAAAATCTTAGCATAGCAGCCAAGCGATATTTTAAGCCGACAGTTTTCAGTAGTATCTTAGTATCAATAATCTTGGCAGCTATTTCCCTTTTAATTCAATTATAAAAGCAAATTATGTCCGGCAAGAGAAAGCTGCAAAAAGCAGCCATATTTATATTGCCTATCTTGGTCTTTTTAAATTTAACACCTGAATGCTTTGCTGAGCTGGTAACTAAAAGGGACTTGGCAGATGTTTTGCCGACTGCCAATGCCTTTGCCAGGAAGACAGAACCCTTCGAACATTTCCTCGGCTACACTACTGAAGGCGGATATCTTATGGGGGCGGTTTTTCTGACAACAGAAGTTGTTCCAGACGAGAGTTGGGGCTACCGGGACCAGATAGCAACCCTGGTTGGCGCAGATGCAGAGGGAAAAATTACCGGCGTTAAGGTGCTGAGCGAATTTGAGAGTCCAAGATATACAAAAGGATTTCTGGCAAATGAAAGCTGGTTTCTGAGACAATTCGAAGAAAAGGATGCAGGTGACAACTTTATCCTCGGATTAGATGTAGACGCTATATCTGGGGCTACAATAACTTCAAGCACGGTTACCCGTTCAATAAAAGCGGGCCTGGAGCTGATTACAGAGCAGGTTTTACGCCAACACGTAGATAAAGACAAGCCGGTCAAACACTTATTCTTCCAACATTTGCTCTGGCAGATAGATTTTATATTCCTATGGATCATGGTTGGCTTGGCGTTCCGGTCTTTTTTCAAAAAGAATGAATCCTTACGTTATTTTATATTGGGCCTGAGCTTTGCCTATTTGGGCATTTTCATGGGGGGTGGGTTTTCTATAAATGATATTTTAAGGCTTTTATCTCTTCACAGCCCTGTGTTCTTGAACAACCTGTTTTGGTACAGCCTTATTGTTATCGCAATAGGATTGGCAGTTTTCGCGGGGAGGTTCTATTGCGGCTGGCTTTGTCCGTTCGGGGCTATTCTTGAAGTGCTTTTTAGTTTGGTCCCGATAGAGTGGAAGATTACCGGAGAGGCTGACAGATACTTGAAAGTTGTAAAATATGTCAATCTTGGGATTTTGCTTATGATTGCCCTTTTGTTTGCAAACAACATCCTTGCAATTTATTTAGCCGGCATCATAGAACCATTTGCCACATTTTTTAATCTGCACGGCGATTTGATATCCTGGATGTGGCTTATATTAATGCTGGTTTTTTCGGCCGTCGTATCGAGATTTTATTGCAGATATTTCTGTCCATTGGGCGCATTTTTCGCTTTAGTGAGCAGGATTTGTTCTTTCTTGCGACTAAGGCTGATAAGGGTTGATTTGCCGCAGGACAACTGCAAAGGTTGTAGGTTGGCTCAAAAAAGATGCCAAATGAATGCTATTAGTTACGATGAGAAATCAAAGAGACCAGGTATAGATGGCAGTGAGTGTTTTATGTGTAATACCTGCGCAGCAATCTGCCCTGTAGAATCGAAAACATTGTGACAAAATCAGAAACTGTGTTGTTACTAAGAAAAAACTGGTTAATCGTTGTAACAATTATATCGCTGACTCTAAACGTTGTTGCGGCATTTTTCATTTACAAAGATTCTAAAACAACACTCGACAGACATGAGAAGAATCTTATTAAGGCCGAGCCCCTCGATTATAAAAATTTCAAGAGCCAGTGGGGTAACGCATGGCTTGGCTTAGAGGTTACTGATGTTACCCCGGAAGTAGCGGCAAGAAAGGCCCTTGACAGAGCCGAAGGAGCATACGTAAAAACTGTTGCAGCCGGTTCTCCCGCTCAGAAGGCAGACATTGCCCCGACAGATGTAATACTTTCTTTTAACGGCAGAAAGATAAGAACCGCTAAACAGTTCCAAAGCGACCTGTCAGGAAGTGAGGTAGGCAGCGAAGTTTATATGTGTGTAGCAAAAAATGATTACAGGCTTACGGTGTACGCAGTGCCCGAGGAAAGACCATCGTATCTAATGCCTGCAACTAACGCTTTCCCTCGACTTGGGATTGAAGTCGCTGAAGTTACCTTTGGCAGTGATGAGGCCGATAAGCTCGAAGAAGCAGGTAAGGCCGGCGGTGTTCTGATTGAGATGGTTTTGGCCAACTCGCCGGCAGAAAAAGCCGGTTTGCAGAAAGGTGATGTTATAATGTCTTTTAATTCGCGAAAGACAAGGACTTTAAGGGAGTTTTTGTCTGACCTTGCCGGCTGTCAAGCCGGTGATCAAGTCCGTATGTGTATAATCAGAGATGATTACCGCATGACAATATATGTTACTCTGGAGAAAAATCTAAGGCTTTACGAAATATAAAGACAAGGAATATAATTAGTAGTGTGAGAATTATTGAATCTTATCCTGCCATCTAAGGTGACTTAGAATATGGCTGGCTATATTGACTCGAAAAAAGAAAAGGAATGGGGTAGCTTGAGCAATCCTGCTGAGCTTAAGAAAATCGTTATCGTTGGGCTGCCGAATACAGGCAAGAGCCAGGTATTTTATAATCTCACCGGCCAGTATACATTGGTCGCCAACTATCCATTCACTACGGTAGAGATCAAAAAAACAAAATGCCGAATTGACGGCGAAACTTATGAGGTCATCGATACCCCCGGCCTTCACTGCCTTTATATCCACTCCGAAGAGGAACTAATAGTCCGGGACATGATATTTTCCGAAAAGCCGGATGTAATCGTCCAGTGCATTGACGCCAACCTGCTAAAGCAGTCACTTACCCTTACTGCTGATTTACTCGAGCTGGGAATTCCAATGGTAATATCGCTCAATGCCATAGATGAGACTTCAAGACGAGGCGTATGGATCGATTCCGACGGCCTGTCGTGTCTTTTAGGTGTTCCTGTTATCGAATCAATTGCCGTAAATAGTTTAGGCACAAACCAGCTAAAAGCTGCCATAAGCAAGGCCCGCATTGGTAAATGGCCTGTGAAGTATGGTGAAATCATAGATAGCGGTATATCGGCTATTGCCTCTGGGCTTCCGGAGGATATACGGTTTAAGCGAAAGGCTGCGGCTCTGCTGTTGTTCGATGACCCGTTTCTTGCCGACTACTTAACGAAAAAATATGGGTCAGAGAAAATTACTAAGTTAACTGAACAGGTAAATAGAATAAAAAAACAGTTTAGAGCGAATATCGGCCACGCCATAAACAACAAACGCAGCCGCTGGGTGGAGGAATTGGCAGAAAATACAACCAGAAAGCAAAAGGTAACACTTGGAGAGTTTTCCAAGGCTTTTAGCCGGCTGAGCCGCCATCCGGTATTCGGAATCCCAATATTAATATTCTTCTTGCTAATGACATTTTTGCTTGTGGTCCATGTTGCCGGTTTTTTGGATAAAATACTCAGTGCCACGTTACTCGACCCTACGGTCGGGTTTATTGAAGCGTTCTTCAAGGCCGAAGACGGAAGCATAAAAGCCCAGTTCTGGTACGACTTTCTTGTGGGCCATTACGGGATTTTGACACTGGGTTTATTTAACGCTATAGTCACCGTCCTTCCCATTCTTTCTGTGTTTTTTCTTATGTTTGGTTTTCTCGAAGACATAGGTTATATGCCGAACCTGTGTGTTTTAGTTAAAAGAATTTTTGGTAAGATAGGCCTAACAGGCAAAGCAATTATGCCGCTGGTTTTAGCCCTTGGATGTAAAACGATGGCAACGCTTTTCACGAAAAGCCTGAGGAGCCGCAAGGAAAAATTTATAGCCATCTACTTAATTGCCTTTGCCATACCCTGTGCCGCCCAATTGGCTATTGACATGGGGATAATTGGAAGACTTGGAAATTTGCGGCTTTTAGGATTTCTGATTGCCTACGGAACACTGGCAATTGTTGAGATCGGCGCAGGATTCCTGCTTAACAAGACGATAAAAGACGATGAAAAAAGCGATTTTCTCCAGGAATTACCCGCTATTCGAATCCCAAACCCAAAGGCGATAATTATTAAGACATATTATCGATTGTACTGGTTCCTGAAAGAAGCACTTCCAATCTTTATTATTGCGGCGGCGGTATTATTCTTCGTTGATAAAATAGGGCTGCTCGATTTAACAAAAACTGTATTAAGCCCGATTGTGGTTGGATGGCTTGGTTTGCCTCTTGACATCGTTGATGCATTGATACTCTCTCTTGCACGCCACGAGGCAGCGGCGGGTTTATTATTAGACATGGTAGACGCAGGTTCCTTGAATTTTATCCAGTGTGTAGTCGCTGTGACTATTACAACGATGTTTGTTCCCTGCTTTGCCAATATAGTTGCAATGTGTAAGGAGATGGGAGTAAAAACCGGCTTAGCTATGACGGTGGCCATAAACATGTCATCTTTCGTTCTGGCAGGTATTTTAAATTGGATTTTGGTATTCACTATTGGGAGATGGATATTGTGAACAAAAAACGAGAAAAAGACGAGCATATTGAACGGCTGTATTACATGAAAGAAGATCAGACCGATTCGATAGACGCTTTGAAAAGTGCTATGAATGAAAACTATGATGCCACTGTCATTGATGAGTTATTATCTGAAGATATGGTGGAATTGACAGAAGACAGGAACAAAATCAATCTCACAAAAAAGGGACATTATTACGCGTGCCAACTAATCCGTGCCCACAGGCTTGCCGAAAGATTACTTTATGATGTTCTTGGCGGCGATTTTGAATCAGGCGCCTGTGAGTTTGAACATATTGTTACACCCGAACTGGTGGACAGTATTTGTATCTTGCTTGGCCATCCAAAAACATGTCCCCATGGAATGCCCATACCAGAAGGTCAATGCTGCAAAAAATCTTCCCGTACCGCACAAAGTTCTGTCATAGCACTTACTGAATTAGAGGTAGGTCAATCCGCACGGATTGCCTACATTAATTGCAAAAGCGACCCACAGCTTCATAAAATGGATAATCTTCGTATAAGGCCGGGAGTAGTTGTTACGTTACACCAAAGATATCCCGCTTATGTGATTGAGTGTGAAGGTAGTAACATCGCGATGGACGAAGAGATAGTTGCCAACATCTGTGTGTGGCGAAGCCCCGAACATTTGCAGGCAGCCGGAAAAGAAGCAGGCGAAAAACACAGCGGACGGGAAAGATTTAGACACGGACACGGAGCCAGCTCGTAGCAAAAGTGTCTCCAAGATTTTAAGCCGAGAGTTTTCAGTAGTATCTTAACATCAATAGTCTTAGCAGCTATTTCCCTTTCAATTCAAGTATAAAAGCAAATTATGTCCGGTAAGAGAAAGCGTGGTTTTTCTGACAACAGAAGTTGTTCCCGACGAGAGCTGGGGCTACCGGGACCAGATAGCAACCCTGGTCGGCATAGATGCAAAGGGGAAGATTACCGGCGTTAAAGTGCTGAGCGAGTTTGAGAGTCCAAGATATACAAAAGAACTTCTGGCTGATGGAAGCTGGTTCCTGACACAATTTGAAGAAAAAGACGCTGGTGATAACTGTATACTCGAAGGGGATATAGACGCTATAACAGGAGCTACGATAACTTCAAGCACGGTTATCTGTCGGCTGTTCGACGACCGATCCCCATGATGGTGGCGATCTGGTCAAGTGTCAAACACGCGAAATAGCGCAGTTTGATTAATTCAGCAAGTTTTGGTGTGTGATAGATAGCTTCGTCTACAGTGTCTTTTGGACCAGTCCCACCAGCCAATCACAGCGCACAAGCCGCGCCCCAAGTACCCCTAAAAATGGCCCATTTTTCGCGACTTAACGGCTACAACCATTGTACAACTCAACAACCCTTTATCTGCCAATTCAAAAAAATTCCAATTCCATAAACTCTGTAATACCAATGCTTTATAAAAAACTCAAAATTTAGCGCCGGATTCAATGTCCACTGCGCTCCCTTAGCGCCCTGAGTTTCTATATTGCTCTAAAACAATGGGGCCTATACCGAATTGGTATAAGCCCCGAATTATTGCAAATCTGCTATGTCAATGTCAATTCTAATTGCCAGCCAAATCCCGGCTTACGGTGCCGGTGGTGGAGCATACAGCCGAATATCATCAAAGTACATTGTACCTGAACCACCAGGTTGCAGATTGTTCCTGTTGCCAAGACCAAGGGTAATCGAATTAACATTGGAAAGATTCACACCCTGGTCGGCAAAAGCCTGCAGGTCGATATTCCATTGTGTCCAGGTATCTACCTGTGCCGCATTGGGATTATCATTCGTGACAATCGCATTGCCGTTGAGAGCAACATACAACGTCTCAGCAGCGTTATCCGGAATGCCCCTGAACCAAATCGTCAGCGTGTTGACACCTTTCTCGGTCCAGTCACGCGGATAAGTCAACGTCATCTCCACCTCTGAATACTTTAAGACACTGTTGTCGTAGAATACAGGCATCGATTGGTTGCCTCCGTGAACGATAGTCTCCTCGGTATAAGAAGGAGTGCTTTCGTCGCCCACGGCTGAGCCTGTCCCGTTACCGGGAGAGTAGGGTTCAGTACCCGGTGTGCCATAGCCAAGTCCATCTTTCCACGCGTACCATATCTGGTTGTCACCGGCATCATAGTTCTCAAAATCGTCGACTATAAGGAAGTTGGCCGTGGTAAAGCTCCAGAGGGGGCCTGTCCAGGGACTGTCCGGGTTGGCGTTATTGACCTCGTCAACACGCCAATAGTAGGTGACGCCCAGCTCGAGTTTCCCGGGGTCATAGCTCTCATCACCAAGATCTTTGGTGCCTTGATACTCCGGCGAGCCGGTATCGGCATTTTTCACGGCATCTTTATCGGTGCCGAAGTATAACTCGTGTGAAGCAGCAAAGATACTCGGCGAGAAAGTAATAATCTGTGTCTGCTTTACATCCACAGCGCCATTAGCCGGGTCCGGGCTCCCGACGGCGCCCTCAGTAGTAAAGCTCCAGACGTCGCCTTTATACGTGTCGATAATATCAAACTCATCGACACGCCAGTAGTAGGTCTGAGCCAATTTAAGTGTGCCGGGCTCATACGTTATGGCTCCCTGAGGAAGACCTCCGGCGGCATTGTTCACATCGTCAAAATTGTCGCCAAAATACACAGTGTGCAGTTTCGAACCGAAACCTTCCGTCCAACTCAGAGTTACATCCGGGTCTACCTGTTCGGCAGCATCAGCCGGGTAGGGGTAGTAGGCGGTCCTGGGTGGAATACTAAAGCTCCATACAGGGCCCTTCCAGGGACTATTCGGCTCGGCGTCATTGACCTCGTCGATTCGCCAGTAGTAAGTCGTGCCCGGAACAAGACCGTCCGGAAAAGCAAAACCGGGAAAACCAACAATATAATTCGCCGAGACCTGATTGCCTCTGAATGTCTCACCGATGCCGTCATTTACATCATCAAAATTATCGCCGAAATACACATCGTGTGAGAGAGCAAAATCTCCCGGCTTCCAGATAAGACTAACCCATGTATCCGGATGTAGGGCGCCATCCTCCGGGATGGGTCTCGAAGCCAAGGATTTATCTCCGAGATCAGGTGGGACATAGTCGCCTTCGTAAAATCTTACGCCATCTATCCAGAAATCACCAGCTGCAAAACCAATGTGAAATGTGACACCTGCCGGAGTCACGTTTTCCGTAAAAACAGGCGTCGTGACATAATATTCCGCCCACTCCTCGGTTATTGTAAAAGTTTCCTGGCTGTATCCTGTCCACGGATCTTCCGACTTCTGTGGCTTGAAATCAACCTGAAATGTACCTTCCTTGCATTTGAGAAAGGCAGACACTGTATATTTCTTATCCTGCTCAAAAACTGCACCTGAAGGTACCAGGCCGACTTCCCACCAGTTTGCATTAGGCGCGGGAACCTTTACGTGTAAG
>Ga0315537_1001238_pt1 | contig 20118 bp, 22 predicted proteins | sample SalMarSW160270MG_FD_203091 | JGI IMG/M metagenome (GOLD analysis project Ga0315537, IMG submission 203091) | Salt marsh sediment microbial communities from the Plum Island Ecosystem LTER, Massachusetts, United States - Salt Marsh Sediment SW1602-70 ...
TCAAAAGCTTGGCGCTACTACAAGGCAATTAGACGGCTGTTCAACTGGAGTGTCGAAGAAGGACTTCTCGAGAAAAGTCCCGTTAATGGACTACGATTTAAAGCCCCACCTCCGCCACCGATTCAACCCTATAACCTTGACGAACTGAAAAGACTTCTCGCAATATGTGAACTTGACATCAAGACAAGGGCACGTTTCTGCGGTCTGCGAAATAAGGGTATGATTCTCTTGTTTTTAGACTCGGGATTGCGTTCAAGTGAGTTGACATTGCTCTTGAAAATATTTACGGAAGAATCTGCCAAGGATGCTATTCAACGAAATCAAAAGCTGCTTCTCGACAAAGACGGAAACCAAAGAACCGAGAATGAAGTCATTTCTGAACTGCAACTCCAAGTTCACTTCAGGTTACTTGAGCAATATGAGATAGAAATAAAAGACAAAAATTCAGGATACAAGATACAAGCTCCATAACCAGAAAAGTAATGCCCTATACATTTCATCTTTTTGTTCAATCTCGATGCATCCAACAATTAGTCACAAGGTAAAATTCTAAGAAATAGCACGTTTATCATCCCCCTCCCCAAGGGAATAAAACAAACAATAGAAAAAGGAAATCCTCCCTATATGGGAGGATTCATAGGTCCCGGTTATAGATTTTCTCTACTAATTCAAAGACAATAATGAATGAACTCTACCTCTTAACTTGATGTTATCAGACAAAAAAGAATTGACTACGAATTATGAGAGTCGAATATTTTATGAAGTCTTTAACAATACTCAATTTATCACCGTGGCTGTAAATAGATTATATACTTCTTTGTTATGTGGTGAACACTTCTACTCAGCGTATCCGTCAAATCAATAGTGGTGTACAGCCCACTTTCCCGGGCCAGTTACCGTTACGAATTGTCCTGGGGAAACCCTCAGGTAACTGACCCCGGCTAAGATTGGACTTGAGCGATAGCGACAGGATTGCCCACGATACCTGCCTGGGCCGCGATAATAGCCGCATGGGTGCGGCTGTGTGCCTGCAGCTTGTTAATGACGTTCCGGACATGCTTCTTGGTAGTATCCAGGGTAATACCCAGCGTTTCGGAGATTGTCTTGTTCGAGTCTCCCTTACCCAGGAGCCTTAATACGTCGATTTCCCTCTGGGTGAGGTGGGCAGCTTCAACTATGCCCTTTTCCGCTGTCTTCCGGCCATCTTGAATCAAATTATCCACGGCAGTGTGCAGCAATTCCGACTTCATCTGCATGCCGCCCATGACCACACGCTGGATGCCTTGCAGTAATTCTTCCGGCGCCATGTCCTTGAGGAAGATGTACCCCGCCGCGCCCGCGTGGATAGCGTCAATAACACAAGAATCGTCAGTGTTCTGCGTCAGCACCAGGACAGCTACCTCCGGGAATTGTTCCTTAATAAGCCTCGTCGCCTGGATGCCATCCAGGGTGCCGGTCCGTGTCTCGGTCAACACTACGTTGACAGGACGTCCCTGGTCAGACGCCTGTTTTAGCTGCAGAAGAGCTTGAGCCGCATCCATAGTATCAGGAATCAACTCGATGCCGTAATCCATAGCCAGGATAGCCTGCAGGCCCTCCCGGATAATCGGATTGAAATCAATCATCAGGACCCGCACCGTTTTCAACTCCGCGCGCCCTGCTTCACCCGGAATCAGCGGCTCTTGCGGACTCTCTGCCACGCTGGCGGCATAGCGTGTCTTTGTAATCGGCAGGCCCAACGCTCTAAGGACAACGGTGGTGTCTGCAAGGTCGCCGATTACGGATTTCCTGGGAAACGGATGTTCCTTGACGAGCGCCGGAACTCCTATCACCTGGGCTTCTTTGGCGGCCTGGGGAGACTGTTCAATATCGACAATCCGGACTGAATTGGCAGGTAGATCATAATCCTTCAACATTCCTTGAAGCCGGGCGACAGCACGCGCTGATTTCGGTTTCTCTTCTCCGGCGATGAAAAGCTTGAGGTCAAGACCTTGAAAAGGTGCTTCTTGTTCCTTACGGGTCACGGTCGTGATGTCCATGGTGTTTTATTTCTCCTTACCGCCGCTAGGGCTCCTTGTGCAACTCCAGTCTGAATGAGAAACTGAAAGTTGGCCCGGCTCTGCCAGAAACTGATTAATAAGCCGTTCGCGCTCCTCTTCCAACCGCTTTGGCTCCGTGCTGTCGTTAAGTCTTTTCCGGGTATCCTTGTTGGCTTTCACTGATTTCCTTATTGTTATTCTGGAGAAACCGGACGCTCGGGACGGCTCGTCGTTTGAGTCTGTTGCGTGGGCAGTTCCAGGAAGGCTGCCACCAGCTCCGGGCGGGACAGGTCACCGATGACCCTCCTTTCCGGAAGAGGATATGTCCTTATCGCGGTGGGGACTGCCAGAATCTGGTGCTGACGGGCCAGCTCGGGGTGCTCGAGCAGGTCTATTACCTTAATAGCGTAGTCGTTACCGAGATATGAATTGCATATCTGCTCCAGGCTGCTGATGGCAGAATCAGACCTCGCCGTGTCACCAGTAACATAAAGAGCGAACTTCCAGGTCTTATGACTTCTTTTGGCGCCCACGCCGCCTCCCTGGCTGTTTCGCCTCACCGAGGCTCATCTCAGCCATATTCGCCTCATACTGCTCGGCTTCTCGCTGGGTCTGTTCCATTTCAATATCGGTGGCCTCAATCTCAGCGCGCAGGGTGGCTATCTGGGCTTCCAGAGCAGTGCGTCTGTTCTTGCACTGGCGCTCCTGCCTCTCCAGGTCATGTTTTCGGCGGACCTGCTCAACGTAGTTTTTTTCTTGCTGGGCTGTCCGGGCGGTGCCGGTAAGAATCCCGGATGGCCCCGCATACACGTCAACAAGCTCCACTCCACGGTCAGTCAAAAGGAATTCCCGCACCTTGCTGTCGTGCGCCATACCACGGGATTTCCAAATATACAATAACCTGGTTCGCTCGCCGTTCATCTCGAGGTTGCGCAACACTACCCAGGTGTCCATTAGTGACGAGACCCCGACCTCGCCAGGTGATTCCTGGAATTCGCGCCCCGTCAGGGTGGTAAAGAGACCGGTTATTGCCTTCACCTTGAGAAAGTCAATCATCCGGGATACCATGAGCTGGACCTCGTTGAGAGAGCCCGCGGAGAGCAAATTGGTCACAGGGTCCAGGATGACTACCCGTGGCTGAAATGCGTTAACCTCACGTTCCATGGTTACCAGGTGCATTTCCAGACCGTACATGGTGGCTCTTGATGAGTGGAATCTGAGGAGGCCTTCCTTTATCCACGGCTGGAAGTCGATGCCGATAGAGCGCATGTTCCGTATGATCTCATGTTCTGACTCCTCGAAAGCGAAATAGAGACAGTGCTCGCCGCGCTGGCAACTGGCGAGGGCCAAGTGTGCTGCCAGGCTGGTTTTGCCTGTCCCGGCTTCCCCGCTGACGAGAATGCTGTTCCCCCGGTAGTAGCCCTGTCCTCCTAGCATGTTGTCAAGCTGGGGGATTCCCGTGGTTATCCGTTCTGAAGACACTTCATACGCGGGTTGTATCGCGGTGACAGGAATCAAGGAGATGCCGCTCTCACCGATCAGAAAAGGAAATTCGTCTGAACCGTGAGAAGAGCCGCGGTATTTCGCCACACGAAGATAGCGGGTAGCGAAATTGTTGCTTATTCGTTCAGTAAGTCGAACAATGCAATCTGGAAGGGAACTGCCCAGCCCATGGCGGATCATCTCCGTTTCACTCTCCGCAGTAACCACTGCGGTAAGCCCTTTGTCTTTCAACCAATCATAGAGGCGTACCAGTACGTCCCGAACGGCCGATGCATCGGAAAACCCGTAAAAGAGCGCCGGGACACCATCCAGCAATATCCTCCTGGCGCCAACGCTGCTGACAGCGTGCTCAATCCTGACCAGCAGTCCATCGAGGTCATATCGGCCTGCCTCGATAAATTCACCGGGGTTCACCGATATATAGTCTATCGCCATCTTCCCGCTGGAAACCAGTTCCTGGAGATTGAAGCCGAAGGAAGAGGAGTTGGCTGTCAACTCCTCTTCTGTTTCCTCGAAGCTGATGAGAACACCGGGCTCGCCGTACTGCCGTACTCCCCGGACGAGGAATTCCAGACCGAATATTGTCTTTCCGGAGCCAGCCAATCCCAGCAGAAGGGTTATGCGTCCGGCAGGTAGGCCTCCCAGAGTAATATCGTCAAAACCTTCTATACCGGTAGGAACCTTAGATATAAGAACCTTAGATAGTTGTACGGCAGTGGATATTTCGCGTCGCTTTTTCATTCTGCCCCCCCTAAGTACGAATTATACAACAAAAGCAAGAGTGCGATAATAACGTGGTGTAATGTTAAGTTTACCCCATAGACTCGGTTGGCAAGCCACCGTTGATTACCTCGTCCAACCCGGGAATACCTGTCGGACATTTGGCGATGCCGGGTTGGGGTTTTTTTTAACTTGCGCTATTGTTTTCCTTTTATGGGCCGGCTGACCTGTATGACCGATATAATGGCACTTTTTCTATGGGATGTCAATGGACGGATGTATATCCACGAAAAAAATTATCCCGGTTTCACTGAGGTAACTGACCCCGGCTGCAGTTGGGTTTCAAGGACAGGAGCGAGACCATTGATAGGGTTGCCCACGATGCCTGCCTGGGCCGCGATAATAGACGCATGGGTGCGGTTGCGTGCCTGCAGCTTGTCGATAACGTTTCGTACGTGTTTTTTGGTAGTGTCCAGGGTGATACCCAGGGTTGTGGCGATTATCTTGTTCGAGTCTCCGTTACCCATGAGCCTGAGCACATCGATTTCTCTCTCGGTGAGGTGAGCTGCCTCAGCCGTGCGCTCGGCAAGCGTCTTCCGGCCATTTTGAATCAAATTGTCCACTGCAGTACGCAGCAATGCCGTCGTCATCTGGGTGCCGCCCTCGACCACACGATGGATGCTCTGCAACAACACTTCCGGTGACATGTCCTTGAGGAAGATGTATCCCCCCGCACCCGCATGGATGGCGTCAATTACATAGGTATCGTTGAGGTTCTCCGTCAGCACCAGGACAGCTATCTCCGGAAATTGATCTTTTACAAGCCTCGTAACTGCCACGCCGTCCACTTTGCCGCTCCGAGTCTCGGTCAAAACTACTTTGACCGGCTGTCCCTTGTCAGTTGCTCGTTTAATATGCTGAAGAGCTTCATGCTCATCTTTAGCATCTCCAATCACTTTAATTCTCTCGTCTTTTGTCAGGATAGCCTGCAGACCCTCCCGAACAACCGGACTGAAATCAATCATCAGGACTCCCAGATTTTGAGGTTCGCGTTGCGTGACTGCCATCGTGGAACACCTCCCTTGGTATACTGAAGTGTACTATCATTTAACACTTTAGTGCGCCCTTAGGCTACTATTCTATCACCCCACTTACCCCACTTGTCAAGCGTTATGAGTTACCATCTCTTGGATTAGTCGACCGGCTCTAACATACCTGTCTCATACCCACCCGAGAGGTTTGTGGCCCCGGGATGCAGGGTACATAATTATATTAATTGGTGGGGCTATACCTAAACCTACCCCATATAGCAGTTCATGTAGTAGCTAATTTCTTCCAAATTGGAGCTCAACAAAAGGAGGAACAACATGGCAGCAAAATTCGAGGTTTATAAGGATAAGTCTGGGGATTTCCACTGGAGATTAATCTATATTAATGGACGGGCCATTGCGAACTCGTGTGAAGGCTATAAGGCTAAGGTAAACGCAATAGGCGGCAACAGCGGAACAAAATGAACCTCAAAAAACGAAAGGAGTGCTATCATGCTAGACAAAGCTAAAACACTTGAGGGTTACAAATTGGACAGCCTCGATGGGGAAATAGGGAAGGTCAAAGGATTCTACTTCGATGACCAGTACTGGACGATTCGTTATCTGGTCGCCGACACAGGAGACTGGCTTACGGACCGGCAGGTATTGATCTCCCCATATGCGCTGGCCGCAGTGAATAAAGAAAAACAAAACATCGCGGTCGATTTGACCAAAAAACAGATTGAGGGTAGTCCATCCATGGAAAGTGACAAGCCCGTTTCGCGTCAATTCGAGGAGGCCTACTACGGCTATTATGGATGGCCGTCGTATTGGGCAGGCCCATACATGTGGGGGTATTATCCCTACATTGTGCGTAACCCTGAAAAACCGAAGGAACCCGCCAAAGGTGAGAAAGCGTGGGATCCCCATTTACGCAGTTCTCGTGAAGTGAGTGGCTATCATATCCATGCTCAAGAGGGAGACATTGGGCATGTCGAGGATTTTGTCATCGATGACGAGACATGGGCGATTCGTTACCTAATCATCGACACACGGAACTGGTGGCCGGGGAAAGAAGTACTGGTTTCACCGCGATGGATCGAGCGCGTTAGTTGGGACGAGTCGAAGGTCTTCGTAAATCTTTCCCGTGAGACCATCAAGCAGTCACCGGAATACACGGAGGAGTCTCCTCTAACCCGGGATTATGAGGCCAAACTGCATCGGCATTATGATCGAAACGGATACTGGGTTGATGAACCGGTTAACAAGAAGAATTCCCGTTGAATCAAACATAAATGAAGGAGGATTAAAATGGAAGCGAGAAGCAAAATTGAATCAATAAAAGAACCGAAAGTAATGTCAGCTAGTACTCTTCGGGGTAACAAAGTGACCAATTCAAAGGGTGAAGACCTGGGCGAAGTTGAGGCAATCATGCTTGATCTTGCACGGGGACGGGTTGCCTATGTGGTACTGTCGTTCGGCCGTACACATTGGATGCCCAACAATAAACTATTTGCCGTACCTTGGGATGTTCTATCTGTATCATTTCATGATAAGAAGATCATCCTCGATGTGTCTCAAGAAACCCTCAAATCTGCGCCGGGCTTCGATAGAGACAAATGGCCTGATTTAGGGGACTTTGACTGGCTAGCCAAGGTCTACCGTTCCTATGATCGTGACCCGTACTGGAAATGATAAACCAAAGTAGATAGCCGAAACTATCCAATGCAATGATCCGCTATGCGCAGTATTTGGTAAGCCTAGGAACTAATCGAACAAAGAAGTATAAGCTAAAAAATTTAAGGGGGCACCAATGTCTATTTCAAGAACAACAGAAATTAAGTCTTCTTCTACAGCTAGCTTCGATGATGCAATGAAAAAAGGGATTGCTCGAGCTCTAAAGACTCTCAAAAATGTTAGAGGAGCGTGGATCGAGAATCAGGAAGTTATACTCGATGAAAAGGGCAAAATATCCGAGTACCGGGTTCAGATGAAGATAACGTTTATTCTTGAAGAATAATTTGATCACCGATCTACCCAAGCAGTTGTAGCGCCTGTTTACAGAGTTACTATTAAAATAGCCTGAGATACCATGGTGAAGAGTACTCCCAATAGACACTTGATCCTCCAAAGGGGAGTATCGAGTAGAAGGGGCTTTAGAGCCTCAGCCTCTTACACCGTACGGAGGAGGTGAAGACGAATGGATATTGAGTGGTTCCGTGACTTGAGTATAACCATCCTGGGATTTGTAACCGTTGCTGTGCTTATTTTTGCGGTAATAATCATTTACCACCTATATCGGAAAATAACAAGAACGCTCTTTCTGGTACAAACACTGATAACAAGTGTTAATTATAAAGTCAATACAGTGGAAGCGGCTATTAAAACAACATCCCAAAATATTAACGATACTGTAACCGAAGTAAAGGACAGCATAAAACGGGTATCAAAAGGCATAGGTGATTCCATCTTCCAGGTCCAAGAGAGTATCAAGCCGGTACTTTCGGTATTCTCTTTTATTAGTGGAATTAATAAGGGATTCAAATGTATAAAGAAAATGTTTAAAAAGGAAAGTATGAAGGAGGAGACAGTAATGAATAAGGATCATGCTATCGGTTTTGGTATCGGGTTACTCGCCGGAGCAATCATTGGCGGAGTTATCGCATTGCTATATGCACCGAAGACGGGTAAAGAGACCAGACAACTAATTAAGGACAAGACAACTGCAGTCGTGGACGCGGTTAAGGGAAAGACCAGCGGAGTTATGGACACGGTCGAGGAGGCGGTCTCCGAAGCAGGCCGGAAGGGCAACGCGGCGGTCAAGGCACTAAAGAGTTAGAAGTGGTACTGGTATCTGCTGATTTTAGGCTCAGCAATGGTTGTTGGTGGCATTGTCGGCATAATTGTCTAATAGAAAAGACAGACCGATGAACTGTTGAATCACTTTTGCAGGATAACGATGGTACTTGAATTAGCCCCAAGTCCGCAGACTCAAACTGTAAACGGAACAGCAACGCATCTCTTCCCCGATGTCTGTGAGGTTGTGGTCTTTTGCCATGGGTGTAAAACGCTGGAAACGCTGTGGTTCAATAATGGCATCAGTCTTGCCCTCCATTGCACTCTTAACAACGACTTGCGAAAACCCTCTTCCTCAGCAGAGCAGAGCTACTACTCACAAAGCGTGCGATGTTGAGAGGTGTAATAGTCGGACTTGTCCGGCACTTGTTCTAAGAGATAAAATATCTAGGGTTTCCAATGCTTGGCTAGGAAGGAAGCCCAAAGGTAAAACCCAGCCAGGTAACTTGATTAGGTAGCAAAACAAGGAGGAGGTGCGCCATGTTGTATATGAGTCTTTTGTTACCAAGGGGAAAGGGAAAAGAAGCTATTGACTATCTCAAAAAACTTGAGGCACCAAAAGGAATTACAGTCCGCGATGTTTGTGTTACCTTTGGTCGCTATGATGGTGTAATTCTTTTTGAAGCTCCTGATGAGAAAACAGCGCTCAATTTTGCACTTGAGATAGGGTTTGCCACGGACAACATAATAGAAACACTTAGTGCTGTTCCAGTGAAGGAACTGTAAAAGCGAAGAGACAACGAAACGGGTAAGGATGAAAGGGAGCCGCCAGGGGAATAGCTACAATCACTCCTACTCCCTTAAAATAGCATCGCCGCCAACTGTCTCACCCTGATAATAGATCGCTAAACAAAACAAGATAACGCATTTACCGAATAGTGAAAGATTTAGCTGTCGGAGATTTCCCCAGCTCTTCAGTTCACTGTTCTTCAAGAGGAAATAAAGGCACAATACTAGCCCTCTAGCAAATCGTACAGTGGTCAACTTATTTCGCCACCGATCTCGCTACAAATCCTATTTGGCGCTTTCTTAGTCGCCAATGTACTCTTCAATAAAACCCCATTGGCCCAATAAAGACCTGTCGATCCAGAAGGCAACAAGTCGTAGGTCGCACCCCCATCATAGGTCACATATTCTACTACCACTACAAGCGCTCCATCGAGGATGTCGCCTATTTCGTAGTCACCCAGTGCTTGCCCTTGAGCCGTTGGGTGGCCTGGCGATGCGCTGACAGTACGTCCGTCGTCCAGTCTCATTCTTACCACCTGGAAAGACAACGGCACTGGAGTAACCGAAGTTTCAACCACGGCAGCTGCAATTCGCTTTCCCGAGTTATCGACTGTCCATACGGCCATCCCCTGGTGCAATTGCTCTACTGGGACCGGTCCGCCAGGGGTATCTATAACGGTACCCCTCGTTAAGCAAATGGGATACGTATTGAAGCTTGGTTCTCTTTTCAGTACCGTTATCTTGCCGGACGGCGTGATGGTTCCTTCGATGCGCTCCCCTTGACCTTCTTTCACCCGTAGAGTGAATTGGTAACCATCTCCTGAAGCAGTCATCTGCACTCCGAGTGTGAGTTTCTTATGCTGTCGGTAGATAAGTAACTTCTCTTCGTTGGTATACTCAGATTTGTTTGACATGCCTAGATAATCCAGAATCACCGAGAATTCGCTTGTGTCTGCATTAATGATAGGAAATTGTTCCAGTGCATTCTTTTCTTCTTGCCCCACTCGCACAATTGGCCAAATATCGGGGTCGACGTAAAAGAGGTCATCGAAATTGGAGATGAGGCGGTATCTTAGCTCGGTTATCGAGTAGGCAACTGGCGGGGTTGATTGCTGTTGTGCACAGGCGCTACCAAAAATTGTTACGATGCCTAAGAATGCGATCCCAATTAATAACTTCGATTTCACCATCACAATACCTCTATTATGGGAGCTCTTTAGTTAACTGATTATATAATGTAAAACGTGGTAATCTACAGTCAGTTAGTAGGGAGGTTAATCTCCTTATATTATCACGGAGTCAGCCACAATACAGACCTATGATGTAGGGCTCAATAAAATACTTCTTTGTTACCCAGCGATTGCCTCTATTACGATCTTCATCATATTATAAACAAAAGTGATATCATGCAATCCGGACTCTTACAAATATGAAACATTTGAAGACATGCTGACCGTTACGAATCATCCCAGCCTGACCCTCAGGGAACTGACCCCGGCTAAGTTAGGTTTGAGGGGTAGTAGCGACAGGATTGCCCACGATGCCTGACTGGGCTGCGATAACAGCCGCATGGGTGCGGCTGCGTGCCTGCAGCTTGTTAATGACGTTCCGTACGTGTTTTTTGGTAGTGGCCAGGGTAATACCCAGAGTTTCTGATATTGTCTTGTTCGAGTCTCCGTTACCCAGGAGACTTAATACTTCGACTTCTCTCTGTGTGAGGTGGGCGGCTTCAACTATACGCTTTTCCGCCGTCTCCCGGCCGTTTTGAATCAAGTTTTCCACGGCAGTGTGCAGCAATTTCAGCTTCATCTGTATGCCGCCATCGACCACGCGCTGGATGCCTCGCAGCAATTCTTCCGGCGCCATGTCCTTGAGAAAGATGTATCCCGCCGCGCCCGCGTGGATGGCGTCAATTACATCAGAATCGTCAATGTTCTGCGTCAGCACCAGGACAGCTACATCCGGGAATTGTTCCTTAATTAGCCTCGTCACCTGTATCCCATCCAGGGTGTCGGTCTGCGCCTCAGTCAACACAACGTTGACTGGACGTCCCTGGTCAGATGCCTGTTTAAGTTTCAGCAGAGCTTGCTCCGCATCCGCAGCATCCGGAATCACCTCGATGCCGTAATCCATAGCCAGAATAGCCTGCAGTCCCTCCCGGACAATGGGATTGAAATCAATCATCAGGACACGCACCGTTTTCAACTCCGCGTGACTTGCATTTCCCGTAATCAATGTCTCTTGTGGGCTCTCTGCCACGCTGGCGGCATAGCGCTTCTTTGTAATCGGCAGGCCCAACGCTCGAAGAACAACGGCAGCGTCTACAAGGTCGCCGATTACGGATTTCCTGGGAAACGGATGTTCCTTAACGAGCGCCGGAACTCCTATCACTTGGGATTCTTTGGCAGCCTGGGGAGACTGCTCAATATCGACAATCCGGACTGAACTGGCGGGTAAATCATAATCCTGTAACATTCCTTGAAGCCGGGTGACAGCACGCGCTGATTCCGGTCTCCCGCCGGCGATGAAAAGCTTGAGGTCAAGACCTTGAGTAGGCGATTCTTGTTCTTTACGGTTTACGGTCTTGATGTCCATGGTATTTTATTCCTCCTTACCGCCGCCAGGGCTCCCTGTGCAACTCCAGTCTGAATGAGAAACTGAAAGTTAGCCCGGCTCTGCCAGAAACTGATTAATGAGCCGTTCGCGCTCCTCTTCCAACCGCTTCGGCTCCGTGCTGCCGTTAAATCTTTTCCGGGTATCATTGTTGGATTCACTGTTTTCCTTATTGTTATTCTGGAGAAACCGGATGCTCGGGACGGCTTGTCGTTTGAGCCTGTTGCGTGGGCAGTTCCAGGAAGGCTACCACTAGCTCCGGGCGGGACAGGTCACCGATGATCCTCCTTTCCGGAAGAGGATATGTCCTTATCGCGGTGGGGACTGCCAGAATCTGGTGTTGACGGGCCAGCTCGGGGTGCTCAAGCAGGTCTATTACCTTAATGGCGTAGTCGTTACCGAGATATGAATTGCATATCTGCTCCAGGCTGCTGATGGCAGAATCAGACCTCGCCGTGTCACCAGTAACATAAAGAGCGAACTTCCAGGTCTTATGACTTCTTTTGGCGCCCACGCCGCCTCCCTGGCTGTTTCGCCTCACCGAGGCTCATCTCAGCCATATTCGCCTCATACTGCTCGGCTTCTCGCTGGGTCTGTTCCATTTCAATATCGGTGGCCTCAATCTCAGCGCGCAGGGTGGCTATCTGGGCTTCCAGAGCAGTGCGTCTGTTCTTGCACTGGCGCTCCTGCCTCTCCAGGTCATGTTTTCGGCGGACCTGCTCAACGTAGTTTTTTTCTTGCTGGGCTGTCCGGGCGGTGCCGGTAAGAATCCCGGATGGCCCCGCATACACGTCAACAAGCTCCACTCCACGGTCAGTCAAAAGGAATTCCCGCACCTTGCTGTCGTGCGCCATACCACGGGATTTCCAAATATACAATAACCTGGTTCGCTCGCCGTTCATCTCGAGGTTGCGCAACACTACCCAGGTGTCCATTAGTGACGAGACCCCGACCTCGCCAGGTGATTCCTGGAATTCGCGCCCCGTCAGGGTGGTAAAGAGACCGGTTATTGCCTTCACCTTGAGAAAGTCAATCATCCGGGATACCATGAGCTGGACCTCGTTGAGAGAGCCCGCGGAGAGCAAATTGGTCACAGGGTCCAGGATGACTACCCGTGGCTGAAATGCGTTAACCTCACGTTCCATGGTTACCAGGTGCATTTCCAGACCGTACATGGTGGCTCTTGATGAGTGGAATCTGAGGAGGCCTTCCTTTATCCACGGCTGGAAGTCGATGCCGATAGAGCGCATGTTCCGTATGATCTCATGTTCTGACTCCTCGAAAGCGAAATAGAGACAGTGCTCGCCGCGCTGGCAACTGGCGAGGGCCAAGTGTGCTGCCAGGCTGGTTTTGCCTGTCCCGGCTTCCCCGCTGACGAGAATGCTGTTCCCCCGGTAGTAGCCCTGTCCTCCTAGCATGTTGTCAAGCTGGGGGATTCCCGTGGTTATCCGTTCTGAAGACACTTCATACGCGGGTTGTATCGCGGTGACAGGAATCAAGGAGATGCCGCTCTCACCGATCAGAAAAGGAAATTCGTCTGAACCGTGAGAAGAGCCGCGGTATTTCGCCACACGAAGATAGCGGGTAGCGAAATTGTTGCTTATTCGTTCAGTAAGTCGAACAATGCAATCTGGAAGGGAACTGCCCAGCCCATGGCGGATCATCTCCGTTTCACTCTCCGCAGTAACCACTGCGGTAAGCCCTTTGTCTTTCAACCAATCATAGAGGCGTACCAGTACGTCCCGAACGGCCGATGCATCGGAAAACCCGTAAAAGAGCGCCGGGACACCATCCAGCAATATCCTCCTGGCGCCAACGCTGCTGACAGCGTGCTCAATCCTGACCAGCAGTCCATCGAGGTCATATCGGCCTGCCTCGATAAATTCACCGGGGTTCACCGATATATAGTCTATCGCCATCTTCCCGCTGGAAACCAGTTCCTGGAGATTGAAGCCGAAGGAAGAGGAGTTGGCTGTCAACTCCTCTTCTGTTTCCTCGAAGCTGATGAGAACACCGGGCTCGCCGTACTGCCGTACTCCCCGGACGAGGAATTCCAGACCGAATATTGTCTTTCCGGAGCCAGCCAATCCCAGCAGAAGGGTTATGCGTCCGGCAGGTAGGCCTCCCAGAGTAATATCGTCAAAACCTTCTATACCGGTAGGAACCTTAGATATAAGAACCTTAGATAGTTGTACGGCAGTGGATATTTCGCGTCGCTTTTTCATTCTGCCCCCCCTAAGTACGAATTATACAACAAAAGCAAGAGTGCGATAATAACGTGGTGTAATGTTAAGTTTACCCCATAGACTCGGTTGGCAAGCCACCGTTGATTACCTCGTCCAACCCGGGAATACCTGTCGGACATTTGGCGATGCCGGGTTGGGGTTTTTTTTAACTTGCGCTATTGTTTTCCTTTTATGGGCCGGCTGACCTGTATGACCGATATAATGGCACTTTTTCTATGGGATGTCAATGGACGGATGTATATCCACGAAAAAAATTATCCCGGTTTCACTGAGGTAACTGACCCCGGCTGCAGTTGGGTTTCAAGGACAGGAGCGAGACCATTGATAGGGTTGCCCACGATGCCTGCCTGGGCCGCGATAATAGACGCATGGGTGCGGTTGCGTGCCTGCAGCTTGTCGATAACGTTTCGTACGTGTTTTTTGGTAGTGTCCAGGGTGATACCCAGGGTTGTGGCGATTATCTTGTTCGAGTCTCCGTTACCCATGAGCCTGAGCACATCGATTTCTCTCTCGGTGAGGTGAGCTGCCTCAGCCGTGCGCTCGGCAAGCGTCTTCCGGCCATTTTGAATCAAATTGTCCACTGCAGTACGCAGCAATGCCGTCGTCATCTGGGTGCCGCCCTCGACCACACGATGGATGCTCTGCAACAACACTTCCGGTGACATGTCCTTGAGGAAGATGTATCCCCCCGCACCCGCATGGATGGCGTCAATTACATAGGTATCGTTGAGGTTCTCCGTCAGCACCAGGACAGCTATCTCCGGAAATTGATCTTTTACAAGCCTCGTAACTGCCACGCCGTCCACTTTGCCGCTCCGAGTCTCGGTCAAAACTACTTTGACCGGCTGTCCCTTGTCAGTTGCTCGTTTAATATGCTGAAGAGCTTCATGCTCATCTTTAGCATCTCCAATCACTTTAATTCTCTCGTCTTTAGTCAGGATAGCTTGCAGACCCTCCCGAATAACCGGACTGAAATCAATCATCAGGACTCCCAGATTTTGAGGTTCGCGTTGCGTGACTGCCATCGTGGAACACCTCCCTTGGTATACTGAAGTGTACTATCATTTAACACTTTAGTGCGCCCTTTAGCTACCATTCTATCACCCCACTCACCCCACTTGTCAAGCACTATGAGTTACCATCTCTTGGATTAGTCGATCGGCTCTAACATACTCGTCCAATACCCACCCGAGAGGTTTGTGGCCCCGGGATACAGGGTACATAATTATATTAATTGGTGGGGCTATACCTAGTTCAGGGGTGATGGGGTGCGGTTAGATTATTTATAGAGGAGGATACTATGAAGCAGTTACCAAGATTCATTCCCACTAACAGGCTGGAACGATACGATTTAGTCAATGAAAAGGGCCAGGACCTGGGGCAGGTGCAGAATTTCGTGATTGATATGCTGGCTGGGCGAATTGCCTTTGTTATCGTCGCCTTTGGTGGCATGCTGGGCATCAGCGACAAGTGGTTTGCCATGCCCTGGGAGATTATGGTGTGGTCTCCCGAGGAAAGGAAGTTCATTGTTGATATGCCAAAAAATGTCCTCGAAAAGGCCCCCGGCATGAACAAGGACAAGTGGATGGAAGAGATTAACTCCGACTGGCTGGCCAAGTGTTACCTTCACTATGGCCTGGCCCCATATTGGGATAGCTCCTTATCTCCAGAGGAACAGATAAAGGGATTGGCTTATGCCATTTGGGAAAGGGAAGGACAACCTGCGGGCAGAGACGCGGAACACTATTTCCGTGCCGAACGAATTCTAAGCGTGCAGGGTGTGACAGGTTCGCAGAACAGCGGGGATAAAAAAATCTAGTCCTACGAGAGGAGGAAACACCATGGCAGCAAAGTTCGAAATTTACAGGGGCAAGATCGGGGATTTCCACTGGAGACTAACTCATACGAATGGACGGGTCATTGCGAATTCGGGTGAAGGCTATACTACCAAGGTAAACGCAATAAATGGCCTTAATTCCGTCAAGGAGAATGCACCCAGCGCGACTGTAGAAGATAGGACTACATAAGTGTCCTGGGTTATCTAGACAAGCGTTTATAATTGTGCAGTTGAAATTATGTGTACATATAAAGGTATTAGCTATTTTAGAAAGGAGGTAAATTATTAATGCCAGATATAACATTTCCACTTTTTGGTCTATGGATGGGAATAGCAAGCCTCATTTTCGGTGTCATTGTAATGATTTTCCCCAAGATACTCAATTATTTGGTAGGTATTTATCTCATCATCATTGGCATAATAGCCCTTATCGCATACTTCAGCGGGTAAAGATGTCCCTGTTGGTGCTAAAGGAAAGGAGATAATCGAATGGGTGTTCAGGACAAATCGATCCAATATTCCACCCAGGTGAAGATAAAGCGGTGGTACTGGTATGTGCTGATTTTGGGCTCGGTGATGGTTGTTGGCGGCATTATCAGCGTAATTGTCTTATAGAAAGGACAAACCGGTGAACGGGGTAGGAAGGTCATAATAAATGAAAGGAGGTCAATATGCTAAGTTTGCTCTTGGTCATTGGTATTATCCTTGTGGTTTTGTGGATACTGGGTTTTTCTATTGGCTTCATTGCAGGCCCGATCCTCTGGATTTTACTCGTCATCGCGCTTATCTTGTTGATTATCTGGCTGGTGCCGCGAGTGAGATCTAGGCGTTAGCCCCATATCTGAATATAACAAGGCTAAAGCAGAAGCATTGGATTTTAAAGGCAAAACCAATAATAGTAGAAAGGGGGTTGGAAACATGCCAACGAAAGATGGGACTGGACCGGCTGGAAGTGGACCGCGTGATGGACGTGGTCAAGGAGTAGGTGGAAAAGGTCAGACGAGTAAGCGAAAAGGGCAAGGAGCCAAGAGTGGAGGCAAAAAAGGCGGATGTAAGTAGAAGGCGAAATGTCCCGGCCTTTCATCTTCAAACGGTTCGGTGGCTAAGTTCACTGGCAGTCATGTCAGCTAGCCGCTGAAATAGGATTTATAAGGAGGAATACTATGAGTAGTAAATCGGCAAGGTTCGTACCAAGCATCAGGTTGGCACAGTACGACGTAGTCAATAGACAGGGCGACGACATGGGTCAGGTGCAGACCTTTGTGGTGGATATGCGCGAAGGCCTGATTGCGTTTGCGTTGGTCGCCTTTGGAGGCTTTCTAGGCATCACCGACAAGTGGTTTGCCATACCCTGGGCCGCTTTAAAGTGGCACCCTGAAACAATGAAATTCATTCTGGATATGCCGGAAGACGTTCTCAAGAATGCTCCGGGTATGGACAAGGATAAATGGCTGGAAGAGATTGACAAGTGGCAGGAAGAGAAAGACCTGGAGTTGCTTGACCATTATTACACCAGCCATGGTTACGAGTCATATCTGGGAATAGTACAACGGAGAATAACAAAAATAGGCAGTCACAAGCCTGATGCCAAGTTCGAGATAAGCAAGGACGTGGCGGGTGAATTCAGGTTTAAACTGGTTGCTACAAACGGAGAGTGCATCGCGGTGTCTCAGGGTTATGACGCCAAACACAGTGCAATGGAAGGGATTGAATCCGTCAAGCAGAACGCGGCTGAAGCCGTGATAGAAGACAATACAGTTTAGCATCGGCAAGTCAAACAGCTTGACCCAAGAATTGAAAATCCTGGTGAGCCGGCCCGCATCACCGGCTCACCAGCGCCATACTAAGGAGATGACGAGCAATGGGTATTGAATGGTTCCGTGACTTGAGTATAACCATCCTGGGTTTTGTGACCACGGCTGCGCTCATCTTTGTTACAGTTTTAATCTACCGTCTGTATCGCAAGGCAAATTCCGCACTACAATTGGCTAAGTCGGCGTCGAAAATTGCATATGATACCGTTACCCTGGTACATGAGGGCATTAAGCCATTGTTAACGATACTGACACTGATTCAAGGTATTCGCGGGGGATTCAAGGGCATTAGTGAAATATTTAAAAAAAGGAAAGTAACGAAGGAGAAGTGAAATGGAAAGTGAAAACTTGAAAGCTTTTTGTATCGGCTTAGTCGCCGGATTAGTAATTGGTGGAGCTGTCGCTTTGCTCTATGCACCGAAGACAGGCAAAGAGACCAGAAAACTGATTAAGGACAAGGCCACTGAAGTAGTGGACACAGTCAAAGAAAAGACCGGCGGAGTTATCGACGCGGTCAAGGAAAAGACCAGCGGAGCAGTCCATGCACTCAAGAGCTAGAAAAACTATATCCGGAGGAAACCATTGGCTCTAATTGAATGACGTGGTGATGTGCAGTACGCAGGTATTGGTAGGATGAATTGCAGCGCGGAGGTCGGGATTTACTATCGCCGTTGCCGGTGGCTATCCCATTTCACCGGTTCTTTAACGGCAGTCGGGGTTAGATTTGAACTCAGTCGGCGTGCTAATAAGAAAACACTGGCGGCTCATAGTTTTCATACTGGGGCTGGTCTTCGTTTTCTTATTACTCTGGATGTTGCGAAGCGTCCTCCTGCCTTTTATCGTTGGCTTCATTCTCGCCTACCTGATGTTGCCGATTATCAGGTGGGTTGAGAAGCGCCTCCCTGGCGCGGGCAAGAAGCCGAAGCTAAAACAGCTAAAACGAATTGCTATTATCCTGGTGATTTATTTGTTGACCTTGGCGATCATCGGCCTCGCCATTTTCTATTTGATTACCTTCGTAGGGAAATCTTTGTCGTCTTTGGCACAGGATGTCCCCCAGCTTATTCCCAATGGCCTGGACTCGATAACGCAATGGATTAAATCTTTCGAGATATTCTCTTCGCCATCAGCTCAACAGCAGATTGACGTGTATTCCGCGCAAGCCGGCGTGGCACTGGGTAATGCCCTGAAGGATTTACTGACGCGTGGCGTGGGGATTCTCCAGAGTTCTTCAGGCATGATCCTGGGGTTTGTTTCCATGCCAATTTTCCTCTTCTTTATACTGAAAGACTGGGATAAACTGCGTGACAGCTTTCAGGCGGCGGCGCCTTCATGGACTCGGACACACGCGAAGAACATTGTATCTATTATCCAGAATGTAACGGTGCGCTACATTCGCGGCCAGCTGCTCCTGGGGCTGGTGGTTGGGATCTGTGTTTTTATCCTGTTGATGATTTTAAGAATTGATTTTGCCTTGCCTCTAGCCGCCTTTGCGGCTGTCACGGAACTGGTGCCCTTGATTGGGCCCTGGCTGGGTGGTATCGCGGGTGTCCTGGTGACGCTGGCGGTGGCCCCGGAAAAAGTCATCTGGGTGGCTCTCGGCTATATTCTAATTCAATTGCTTGAAAACAACCTGCTCTGTCCCAGGATTCAGGGCTCGCAGATGAATATTAATCCGGCGTTCATAATAGTGCTCAGTATTCTCGGAGCGTACTTTGCCGGAATCCTGGGATTTGTTATCGCCCTGCCGCTTACTATGACCTTCGTTGAGATATTCAAGTACTTGCGGAATAGCACCCAAGACGGAAAGATTAGCTAGCTTCCCCACCACCGGGCTGCTGACGAATATTTTAGCGTGACTTGACAGACTGGTTAACGTGATTGACAGGAGGAAAATGAGCCCACGGGTGATGGTTAATCAAATAAAGCGCTTGAAAGCCAGGTTACAGAGGGCAAAAGACCGTTTGCTAAGAATTCCTGCAGTACAGTTGATATACCGCACTGCAGAGGGATCAGGCAATCACGATGTCGCACATATGGCCGCCGGGGTAGCCTACTATGCTTTCCTGTCCATATTCCCGCTCCTCCTGGGGCTCATTGCCCTTTTTGGGTTTTTCCTGCCCTCGGTAGACCTCCAGGAACAACTGCTGAGTTACGTGGGTGATAATATACCCGGCGCTACCAGCGTTCTGCAACAAAACATCACCAATATCATAGAACTGCGAGGTGCCATGGGAATACTGAGCATCGTCCTCTTCCTCTGGGGCGCGAGCGCAATGTTTAGAGCGATAAGCCGGGCGATCAACCGCTCCTGGGATATTCGCCAGTACCGCAATTTCTTCATTAGAAAAGCCAGGGAGCTGGGTATGGTATTTAGTATCGGTATTCTCTTCCTTCTCTCCCTGGGAACCAGTGCCATCATATCAATTTTGCGCGGAGTATTAAACCTGCCCACAGTAGATCTGATAATAGTTGACGTGGGTAGCCGGCTGGTAGCATTCCTTCTTGTACTAATCGTTTTCCTGCTTCTCTATAAACTCATCCCGAATACCAGGACATACTGGCGTTATATCTGGCCCGGCGCACTGCTGGCCTCTATCCTCTTTGAAATCGCCAGGACTCTGTTTGTTTTCTATCTTGAAAACTTCGCTAATTACCAGCTTATTTATGGTTCTATCGCCTCTATCATTATCCTGCTTGTCTGGATATACTATTCGGCATTCATTATGGTTC
>Ga0315537_1001239_pt1 | contig 20115 bp, 19 predicted proteins | sample SalMarSW160270MG_FD_203091 | JGI IMG/M metagenome (GOLD analysis project Ga0315537, IMG submission 203091) | Salt marsh sediment microbial communities from the Plum Island Ecosystem LTER, Massachusetts, United States - Salt Marsh Sediment SW1602-70 ...
CTCACCTCAGGCCTGATTTAAATGAAAGAGGTGAAGATGATGATAGTCGTCATGAAGACTGACTCGACGGTGAAAAACACCGGCGATGTCATAAGAAAAATCGAGGAATTGGGATTTAAACCGCATCTGTCGAAAGGTGAGAAGAAGACGATCATCGGCATGGTCGGCAACGGCAAAAAAGCCGACCCGCAGGTTTTTATGGTCATGCCCGGTGTCGAAAATGTCGTGCCTATATTACGACCCTTTAAACTCGCGGGACGAGAGTTCAAAGACAGGGACACGATTGTCGCGGCCAATGGGACAAGTGTCGGCGGCCGGGAAATTGTCGTTATGGCGGGTCCCTGCGCCGTTGAAAACGAAGACCAGATATTCTCCTGCGCCGAAGCGGTGGCGCAATCGGGCGCCAAAATCCTGAGGGGAGGCGCCTACAAACCGCGAACATCTCCATACAGTTTTCAGGGTCTGGGCGAGGCGGGTTTGAAAATGATGCGGGCCGCCGCCGATAAATACGAGCTGGCGGTGGTAACGGAAGTTATGACCCCGCGACTGGTCGATCAGGTTGCTGCTTATTCCGACATACTTCAGATCGGAACCAGAAACATGCAGAATTATTCGCTGCTTGAGGCGGTCGGTAAAACAACCAAACCGGTTTTGCTTAAAAGAGGCATGATGTCGACAATCGAGGAGCTATTGATGTCGGCTGAATATATTCTTTCCAACGGTAATCCCAATGTAATCTTATGCGAGCGGGGTATTCGCAGTTTTGAAAAGTATACCCGCAACACGCTCGATATCGCGGCTGTACCTATTATTAAAAAACTGAGCCACCTGCCGGTTATTGTCGATCCCAGCCATGCCACCGGCAAACGGGATCTGGTTGCGCCGATGTCCAGATGTGCGATTGCTGCGGGCGCCGACGGTTTGATTATAGAGGTGCATCCGAAACCGGAAGAAGCCCTTTCCGACGGGGCGCAGAGTCTGACGCCTGATGATTTTGATAATCTGATGAAAGAATTGTCGCTGATCGCGGAAGCGGTCGGAAGAAAATTATGAAGAGCCTGAAGAAAAGCACCATCTTCATAATCGGCCTGGGTCAAATCGGCGGTTCGATCGGGCTCGGTCTTGTCGGTAGGAGACTTGTCGATAAAGTAATCGGTCACGATATAAGTAGTAATGTCATGCATGCTGCGAAAAAATTAAGGGCGGTGGATAGTACGGTTAACTCAATTGCAATCGGTCTGAAAAAAGCAGATATAATTATTCTAGCGGTGCCTATCCGTAAAATTCTGAAAATGCTGCCGAATATTTACCGTAATGCGGAAAAACATCAGATAATTCTGGATGTCGGCGGCTCTAAATCCGGGATGCTGAAGGTCATATCGAAAATAAAATCTGGTGCAAGCTTCATTGGCGGTCATCCCATCACCGGATCCGAGAAAGAAGGAATTCCGGCTGCCAAAAAAAGACTGTTTTATAATACATCGTTTATATTGACCCCCACGAGAGACGCCAAACCTGAAAATGTCAATAAAATAAAAAACCTGGTCCGCAAACTTGGTGCTCAGCCGATTATAATGACAGCATCAGAGCACGATCGATTGATCGCTTTGACAAGTCATCTTCCCTATGCCCTATCGTTGGCATTGATGAATATCGCCATAAAAGAAATGCAAAAATCGAATAAATTCCGAAAACTAATTGGCGGGAGCTTTAGGAGCGCCACCAGAGTCGCGATGTCATCGCCGATGTTGACTCTGGATATGTTCAAGACAAACCAAAAAGAGATAACGGAATCAATCGACAAAATGATAAACCAACTTTTGGCGTTGAAAAAGACGATAAACAACGAAAATGAAACACATCTGAAGTCGATAATATATAAGGCTGGGAAAAAAAGAAGAGAATTGTCGGATGGATAAATTAATCAAACCGGTATCGAGTCTGAAAGGCACTATCGAAGTCCCCGGAGATAAATCGATTTCACACAGAGCGCTTATTTTCGGAGCTATGTGCGATGGCGATGTCTCCATAAAGAATCTTTCAACCGCTTCCGATTGCGCTTCGACGACCAACTGTCTTCGAGCACTGGGGATCGAAATTATAGACGAATCTAATAAGGAAACAATCGTCAAAGGTAAAGGTCTTCATGGTTTCCGCGAACCGGAAAATATTCTCGATGCCGGCAATTCCGGAACGACCATGAGATTGCTCTCCGGGCTTCTGGCCGGTCAGCCGTTTTATTCGATATTAACCGGGGATGGTTCCCTTCGCGACCGACCCATGGGGCGGATTATTGATCCCCTCAGGCTGATGGGAGCCAATATAAATGCCCGCGAGAACGACCGCCTTCCCCCGATTACAATCATTGGCGGGAAGCTTAATAATATTTCATATCGAATGCCGATCGCCAGCGCTCAGGTAAAATCGGCTATCATGATCGGTGGATTGTACTGCGAAGGCGAAACGGCAATAATTGAAAAATTCCAATCGCGCGATCATACCGAGAGGATGCTGAAATATCTTGGCCGCGATATAAGTACTTCAGACGGCGAAATAATTATCATGGGTGGTACATTAAATCCGAACGATATAATAGTCCCGGGTGATATTTCATCGGCCGTCTTTTTTATTGTCGCCGCGCTTCTAACAGAGAAATCAGAAATCGAATTACAAAATGTCGGCTTGAATGAAACCCGCACCGGTTTTCTAGCCGCCCTTGAAAAGATGGGTGCCGATATAAAAATCGAATCTACCGGGGCAAATAACGAAGAGCCATTTGGAAATATTCTGGTCAAATCGGCTAATTTAAAATCAATCGAGGCCGGCGCGGAAAATATACCGTCGATGGTGGATGAAATCCCTCTTCTCGCTCTGGCTGCCACGCAGGCGGAAGGGACGACCATTATTCGCGGCGCACAGGAATTAAGATTTAAGGAAAGCGATCGATTGGCGGGGATTGCATCGCAGCTTAATCGGATAGGTGCAACGGTGATTGAGCAACCGGACGGCTTGATAATCGAGGGCCCGACTCCGCTAATGGGTGGTACCGTCGACTCATTCGGCGATCATCGTCTGGCGATGGCTCTTACAATTGCCGGATTGATTGCCGAGGGGGAGACGATTATTAAAAATGCGGAATCGGTCTCGATATCGTTCCCGGGATTTTTTGAAAATTTGAGACAATTGCAGGATAGATTTTGAGAAATAATGATTTACATAGAGCTTATGGTATTATCGGCAGTTCGTTGAATCATTCCCTGTCGCCGATTATTCATGATTATCTATTCAAAAAATCAAAATTAAGTTGCACCTATACTTCATTTGAAATAAAGCCGGTAAATCTTGGCGACGCAATCGCCGGCATTCGGGCATTGGGTATTAAAGGTGTGAACATTACTTTTCCGTTTAAGCAAAAAGTCATAAAATATTTAGATAAGCTCGATTCATCGGCATGTACTACCGGCGCTGTTAATGCGATAAAAAACACACAGGGTGTACTTACAGGGTACAATACTGATTTATTTGGTATAAGAAAGACACTGGCCGACCGGCTGAAATTCAATCCTCAGAGAAAAAACATTATTATACTGGGTGCGGGCGGTGCCGCTCGAGCGTGTATTCAAGCCATGTTAAGCAAAAAACCGACCTCATTATTGATATTTAACAGAAAATCCCAAAATGCTTCATTATTGGTTGATTCCTTCGCAGAAAGAAACAAAGACTTTGCAAATAATATTAAGGTAATGACCGACATTCGCGGACGCGAAAGTAATTATCGAACAAACCTTATCATTAACGCGACTTCCGCCGGTAAAGAGTATGTAAAGAATAAATTAAGTGCTTTGTCACGTCGGGGCATGTTAGAAAATACCATCTTTTTTGATTTGAATTACGGCGATCGCGCATTATCGAATAAATTGCCTGAAGGTATCGATAAATCGGAGGACGGTCTTTACATGCTGGCGGCTCAGGCCTCGAAGAGTTTTCAAATATGGACCGGGAAAGCAATCCCGCCCTATGAGATTTTTGATTATCTAAACCGCAAAATAAAAAGGAAATAATAAAATGCTGCGTTTTTTAACCGCCGGTGAATCACACGGGATGGCTTTGACGGGAATAATCGAAGGGCTCCCGGCCGGCTTGAAATTGTCCGCGGAAAATATCAATATTTTTCTGAAACGCCGTCAGAAAAGTTATGGCCGTGGTACAAGAATGAAAAAAATCGAAAACGACAAAGTCATTATCACCGGCGGTGTGCGGCGTGGTCTAACTATCGGTAGTCCGGTTTCATTGTACATCGAAAATAAGGATTGGCAGAACAGAAAAAATAAAAGAAGATCGATCAAACATGTTCCACGCCCCGGACATGCCGACCTGGCCGGCATTATGAAATATGGCTTTGATGATATTCAAAATGTTATCGAACGAGCCAGCGCGCGGGAGACGGCAATGCGGACATCGGTCGGCGCTGTCGCCGAGATTCTTTTAAGTGAATTCGGAATCGATATAATCGGTCATACAATCGCCATCGGCCGGGTCAGAAGTTCTGTAAGAGGATTATCGGGAGAAGAAATCAGGACAATGGCGGCATCCTCGCCGGTGTACTGCGTTGATCCGAAGATAACAGAATCAATGTGCCGCGAAATCGATAAAGCCAAAACGAACGGCGATACGCTTGGCGGCGGCTTTGAAGTCATCGCCGATAATGTTCCGGTCGGTCTGGGTAGTTACGTCCACTGGGACAGAAAACTCGAGGGGCGTCTGGGCCAGGCCGTACTCAGTATTCCCAGTGTTAAGGCGGTCGAGATCGGCGAGGGATTTGCCGTCTCAAGATTTCCCGGCTCGAAAGCACACGACCGCATAATTCCCCGTCGAAACAAAATCGCTCGCGGCAGCAATCGCGCCGGCGGCACCGAGGGCGGCGTCACCAATGGTCAGCCGCTGGTTGTCCGCGGCTATTCCAAACCGATCTCCAGCCTCAGAAAACCTCTCGCCTCCCTTGATCTACAAACCAAATCGAAAACAAAAGCACCGTACGTCCGCTCCGACGTATGTGTCGTCCCGGCTATCAGCGTCATCGCCGAAGCCATGGTCGCCTGGGTGCTGGCGGAAGCATTCGTTGAAAAGTTCGGTGGTGACTCAATAGTAGAAATGCAGCGGAATTACGAAAATTATCAGGCATATATAAACTCCCTGCAAAAGTGAAATTGTATGAGCGAAGGAATAAGCAGACAAAAGAACATTGCTATCACCGGTTTTATGGGAACCGGGAAGACGGTCGTCGGGCAGATCGTGGCAGAGTTATTGAATCGTGAATTTATCGACACCGATGAGAGAATACAAAAGCGTGCCGGAAAAAGTATACCACAGATATTCGTCCAATCAGGTGAGGCTCATTTTCGCCAAATGGAAAACGAACTGGTTGAGGAGCTGTCATCCAGAAGCGACCTGGTCATAGCAACCGGCGGCGGAACGCTTTTAAATAGCGGCAATTACCAATTACTCAGAAAATCAAGCTACATTTTTTGCCTGACAGCCCGCTCGGAAATAATAAAGAAACGGCTGGCGGATGTCTATGACCGCCCGTTACTGGGCGCGTCACCTTCAATAGATCAGATAAAAACTCTGCTGGGAGAACGAGAAAAAAAATATAATAAATTTCCCATTCAGATTGATACTTCCAATATTACCATACAAAGAGTGGCGGAAATAATTATCGAACTCGTTAACGGGATGGCCATATAGAGAACCTTATCCAATGATAATCAGAGTCGTACAAAACAGCAAAAAAGAATCTTATGAAGTTCTGGTCGAAAGAGGTCTTATACATGAGGCTGGCGGAGTAATCGCAGATCAATTAATCGGCCAAAAAGTCTTTATAATATCCAATCGACTCGTAAAAAAGCTATGGTATAATAAGTTTGATAAGTCACTTCGAAAGGCCGGAATAAGCAGTCATCTTATCCTCATCGGTGATGGCGAGAGATACAAAGACTTCCGGACATACAATCATATTATTTCGCAATTGTTATCATACAAGGCGGACCGTCATTCGACCCTGATTGCTTTTGGCGGCGGCGTCATCGGTGATCTGACCGGATTTGTCGCGGCGACATACATGCGCGGTATCAACCTGATTCATATTCCGACGACGCTTATTGCTCAAATTGATTCCGGTATCGGCGGCAAAACGGCCATCGACAGCGACCGGGCCAAAAACATGATCGGCGCCTTTTACAATCCATCAATGGTACTTATCGATCCCGATATGTTGCGAACATTATCCGGGCGGGATTATTTAAACGGTTTGTTTGAGGCGATCAAAATTGCGATGGTAAGTAATAAGAATCTGTATGGATTTATTTCATCCAATATGCCAAAAATAAAACGCCGGAATAAAAACACCCTCGAAAAATTGGTTCTCCGCTGTGCGCGGGAAAAGATAAAAATCATTCAAAAGGACCCACTGGATAAAGGTCTCCGCATGATATTAAATTTCGGCCATACGTTCGGTCATGCGCTCGAAACTTCGGGAAATTATAAAACTATGACTCACGGCAAAGCGGTCGGGTGGGGGATGCTTCTGGCTTTACGCCTATCAGTGTTATCCGGCCTGAATAGTCAGGATAATTTTGACCGACCTGAAAAAATAATCCGTAATCTGCTGGGTGGCAGAAGACCCGGAAATCTTAATGTCGATAAACTCTGGAACACGATCAGGCATGATAAAAAAGCCGAAGATAATCAAATTCGATTTGTGCTTCTGAAAAATATTGGTTATCCTATCATTAAAAATATAGACAAAAGACTTTTCGTTAAAGCGCTGGAAAAAATGTGAGCAAGTCGAAAAAAATCCTTGTCGTCCACGGGCCGAATTTGAACTTACTGGGGAAGCGAGAACCGGAAGTATACGGACATCTTACTCTCGACGAAATAAATACCAAAATTAAGGATTTCGCCCGGGAAAGAAATATTGGCGTGGAATTCTTTCAATCTAACTCCGAAGGTGCCATTATTGACGCGCTTCATAATGCGATGGAATGGGCCGATGGCGTCATTATCAATCCCGGCGCTTATACGCATTATAGTTACGCAATTTTTGATGCCATCAAGGCTATTGGTTTACCGACAATCGAGATTCATCTATCGGATATTCAGGCGCGTGAAGAATTCCGAAAATACTCGGTCATCGCACCCGCCTGTCGGGGCCGGATAAGTGGCCGGGGATGGCAGGGTTATCTCGATGCCATTGGACAGTTAATGAATATTATCGGTGATGAATTATAAATTAAATCAGAAAAGCTCCATCCATTACAAGGAAAATCGGCAGTGAAATATCTCTACCTTAATGGAAAATACAAATCGGTCAAATCCGAATTTTCTTTCCCGATGCTACAATCCTTCAATTACGGTACTGCCGCTTTCGAGGGAATGAAAGCGTTCTATCGCAAATGTGAAAGGAATTGGTATTTATTCCGGCCCGATCAGCATTATAATCGACTTAAGCGCGCCGCCGGGCTGATTGATATCAGATTGGATTTTAATAGATCGCAGTTTATTAAAATAATTTCCCGGCTGATAAGAAAAAATAATGTTAGGTCGGATATTTATATTCGGCCCATAGTCTATCGCGATAACAAAGGTGTCGGCCTGACGCGACCCTCCGGCTCCGGCTTCTCTATTTATTTACAGTCAACGCCGCCCAGGACACCCGGGAAATTTTCCTGCTGCCTTGTTTCTCAAAGACGGCCAACCGATGGAACCTTTAATGTCAAGCTGGTCGGAAATTACCTTCTATCCTATTTCGCTCAGAAAGAGGCAACCGCAAAAAAATTCGATCTGGGCATTTTGTTGTCTAGCGATGGCTTTCTCTCAGAAGCATCTCTGATGAATCTATTTTTTATCAAAAACAACAGAGTCTATACGCCCTCAATGGATTGCGGTCCGCTCGACGGCATCACCAGAAAAAGTGTCATCCAGATTATTCGCGAACAACTCGGGCTTAGCGTGTCCGAGGGCAAATATCGCTGGTCTCGTCTGGAAGGTGCCGACGAAATTTTCTTGACCGGCACCGGTTCCGGAATAAATTTTATAAGTCGTTTGGGCAAACGTAAATTTAATTTGAAAAACCGCAATCTGATTGGGAAAAAGGTTTGGTCAATCTATAATGACGTTATCTACGGAAAAAATAATTTATACAATATCTGGCTGGTCGAGATATAATCTTCAACCAGCTTGAATCCGAGTTCAAACCGCGCGATATCCTAAAATTTCAAAAAACATTAATACGGGCATAATCTGAATGAAAATGTCGGATGACAAATCGACTTAAGATATTTATATTGTGCCTGAGTTTATTCGGGAGTAGCCGGTTTTGGGAAAAAAGATTCTGCTTATCGAAGATGAACGAGACATAGTCGAATTGGTGACATTCAATTTAGACCACGAGGGTTTTGATGTATTTTCGTCGCGCTCGGGTGAGGACGGCCTTAAGAAGGCGCGGACCGTCAAGCCTGATTTAATCTTATTGGATATTATGCTTCCCGGAATTAACGGTCTTGATATTTGCCGGACACTAAAAATTGATAATAAAACGAATCATATCCCGATAATCATGCTTACGGCGCGAAACGAAGATATTGATGTCGTCACCGGACTCGAAGTCGGCGCCGATGATTATGTTACCAAACCATTCAGTCCTCGAATCCTGATCGCGAGAATCCGTGCCATGCTTCGTCGGCCTGAAAATGGCGAAAAAAAAAAGAAGACACTTATTACTTTCGGGAAGATGACCATAGATCAGGGTCGACATTTGGTTACCATAAAAGGCAAACCTGTTCAACTTACATTAACCGAATTTCAACTTTTGCTGGTGCTCGTCAATCGACGAGGCTGGGTTTTTGACAGGTCGCGATTAATCGATGAATTACGAGACGGCCACCAGGTCATTACCGATCGGGCCATCGACGTCCAGATAGCCAACCTAAGAAAGAAACTCGGCGAATATGGTCGGTACATCGAAACGGTTCGCGGTGTCGGCTACCGGATACAGGAAACCCCGTGAAGCGCCGGACATTATTCTGGAAAATTTATCCTTACTACTTTATAATAATCGTCATATCCCTGTTTTTGACCGCTCTTTATGCATCGAATGAAATACGTAAAATTTACATCAATGAGATAGCCCAGACTCTTGAAGCGCGGGCAAGGCTTGTCGAGGAGCAACTTCGGCGACGGTGGGCCGAACTGGATATACCGGCCATTGATAAAATTTGCAAGGAACTGGGCAAACTCACCGACACCAGAATCACCGTTGTCGATTCGGAAGGTCTGGTTCTGGGCGATTCGGATGAAGATCCTCGTCTGATGGGAAACCATGGAAAGCGTCCCGAAATCGTTCAAGCATACACCGGTCATCGCGGCATCACCACCCGCTTCAGTAACACTCTTCAGAAAAACCTTATGTATGTCGCTCTGCCGATTTTGGAGAACGGCAATATCGTCGGAGTGGTCAGAACATCGTTGCCGGTCTCGGCGATTGAAGGGACATTAGACAGCTTTTATACTAAAGTCTTTATCGGCGGAATAATTATCATACTGCTTGCGGCTTTATTCAGCATTTTTATGTTTCAGCGGCTAACACGTCCGATCAAAGAGTTGCAGCAGGGCGCCGTACAATTCGCGGGGGGACAACTCGACACCAGATTGCCGATAACGGATACGGAAGAAATAGCAATCCTGGCGGAATCTATGAACCATATGGCGGAACAACTTGACAGGCGTATCCACACCATCATGGAGCAGCGGAATGAAAAAGAGACTATTTTGTCGAGTATGTCCGAAGGTGTTCTGGCGCTCGATACTGATGAAAATATTGTCTCACTCAATCGCGCCGCCGCCGATCTGCTGCAGTTGAAATCCGATGAAGCAATCGGAAAATCGATTCACGAAATTGTCCGTGTCGCGGACCTGCATGAATTTACGGACCGTGTTACCGAAAGCACGGAAACGGCCGAAATGGAAATCATTCTTCCGGGTTCGATAGAACGATTTATTCAGGTTCACGGGACCGCCCTAAATGATTCCTCCGGCAATCGAATCGGCCTGGTTCTGGTTTTAAATGATATTACCCGTTTGAAGAAACTGGAAAATATCCGTCGCGATTTTGTCGCCAACGTATCGCACGAATTAAAAACTCCTATAACCGCCATTATTGGATCTGCCGAAACGCTTCTCGATAATATATCGGATAACGCGGAGGACCAACGTCGCTTTCTTAAAATGATTGCTCGCCATGCCAACCGTCTTAATATACTGGTTGAGGATCTGCTGGCTCTGACTCGATTGGAAAGTGAATCGGCCGGCGGCGACATTAAGAAATCACCTGTAAATATAGCCAAAGTCATCGACGGGGCGGTTCAGGCCTGCCATGAAAAAATCACCGCAAAAAAAATTAAGATGGAAATTTCCTGCGGTTCTGATTTGATAGCCAATATTAACTCCTTTCAATTAGAACAAGCCATTATTAATCTAATTGATAACGCCGTGAAGTACAGCGAACCGGAATCTGACGTGACTATTGAAGTAACCAGGTCCGAAAGCGAAATAATTATTGCTGTTAAAGACCACGGCTCCGGTATCGATGCCAGGCATCTCCCGCGTATTTTCGAGCGATTTTACCGGGTCGACAAGGCGCGAAGCCGCGAAGTGGGCGGCACCGGTTTAGGCTTGGCAATTGTCAAACATGTCGCTCTGGCGCACGGCGGGCAAGTCAGTGTCGACAGCATTCCCGGCAAAGGCAGCACTTTCCGCATACATATTCCGAAATCCAAATAAAAACCCCGCATAATTATAGAGCGTGTTAAACACGTCCGACTAATCGCAGGGATATAGATTAATACGTCATCGCAATGACGGAAAATCAACCTCTGTAAATTCATTCAAGCCCCTCGAAAATTGATCACTGGACACCCCCATTTTGTCCGATTTTTAATTTGTTCTTAATATAATCTTAACAATTCGAACGTTTGCTTAGCCTGAGACTAACAATTAAACCTTATGATTGAGGGAGTAATGGATGAAGGGAACACAACGGATTGGATGGTGGTTTATAATGGTCGTTTTTTTAATCAGTGGCCCAGGGCTGTCGACGACCTCTCGGGCCGCCGACTGGTGGGAAAACGTCAAAATAAAGGGCGATTTCCGCTACCGGCATGAAATAATTAATCAGGAAAATAAGGATATCAGACATCGGCATCGGATTCGCACCCGGGTCAATATCGAGGGTAAAGTCTACGACCAGGGGAAAATAGTACTGGGGATTTCATCCGGCTCGAGCGATCCGGTTTCCAACAATCAGACATTGGGCGACGCCTTTTCGAGCAAGGATCTATTGATTGATGTGGCATATTTCGAACTGTCGCCCAAATTCGCACCGGGATTGGAAGTTCTTGGCGGCAAAATATATAATCCCTTCTTTCTGCCCGGGGAATCGGAACTAATCTGGGATTCCGATATTCGCCCGGAAGGTCTGACCTTTGGCTATCATCGGGAATTTGACAATTTCGCCATCAGCCTGACCGCCTCCGGACTATGGATTATGGAAAGAAGCGGCGGTGATGATTCCTATCTGGCCGGCGGGCAGACTGTTCTGAAATACCAATTAAATGAAGACAAATTCGATATCGCCCTTGGCGGAAGTTATTTCTCCTACGGAAATGTGAAGAATTACAGTCTCCTTTATGAAGATGACAATCCCTTCGGAAATTCGGAGTACAGCACGGAAGACACTACGATCACTAAAGTCGCCTACACGCCGACCGACACCGCGGTTGACGTAACCATCACCGAGCATCATTTTTATATGTACGACTACGAACTGCTGGAATTGTTTGCCGAAGCTTCCCATAAATTCAATGAAATCCCGGTCACGGTGATGGGCGACTATGTCACCAATACCGCCATTGATAGCCTCAAGAACGGATGGTTGGTCGGGATCCGGATTGGAAAAACGAAAAAGCCGGGCTCCTGGGATTTCAGATATATTTACCGTGAAGTTGAAAAAGACGCCGTCTTCGGATTATACACCGATTCGGATTTTCGTGGCGGCGGCACTAATGCCAGAGGTCATGAGATCGGCGCCGATTACCAGTTAATGAATAACACGACTTTTGCCGTAACGTATTTTAACAATCAAATCGATTTGCAGGCCGGCGACAAAACTAATTTTCAGCGCTGGCAATTCGACCTGAAATTTAAATTTTAAACAAAGGGAGTTAAAATGAAAAAAACCATTTTAATCACCGGATTTGCCCTGGTCTTGATGAGCTTGAGTATGCTTATCGCCGGGACAACTATCACCATTAAAGGCTCCGACACTCTTGTCCGCCTCGGTCAACGATGGGCCGAGGAATACATGAAAGTTAATGACGGAGTCGTTATTCAGGTTTCCGGAGGCGGTTCGGGAACCGGTATCGCGGCCTTGCTAAACAACGCGACTGATATTTGCGAGGCATCGCGCGACATGAAGGAAAAAGAGTATAAAAAGGCAAAAGAGCTGGGTATAGCACCTTACCGGGTTTCGGTTGCGCTTGACGGAATCGCGATTTTTCTGAATGAAAAAAACAAAGTCACAAACCTTACTTTTGCGCAATTAAAAGGTATTTACACCGGTTCTATTACCAATTGGAAAGAGGTCGGCGGTAATGACGTCCAAATTATCCTTTATGGGCGTGAAAACAATTCCGGCACATATGCCTTTTTCAAAGAACATGTTTTAAATGAAGAAGACTATTCCGAATACACGCAGACCCTGCCGGGTACCGCCGCGGTTGTGAATGCCGTTTCCAAAGACGTAAACGGTATCGGTTATGGCGGAATCGCCTGGGCCAAGGGAGTCAAATACGCGTCTGTGGCCAAGGAAGATGGCGGCAAGTACATTGAACCGTCGGTGGAAACGGTTTCCAACGGAAGTTATCCTATTTCACGCGACCTGTACTGGTTCTTTAACGGCAAACCGACCGGTGAGCTAAGAAAATTGGTTAACTGGACTCTGTCGGAGACAGGTCAGAAAATAGCCGCCGAAATAGATTACGTTCCGCTTTCGAAAGAACGCGCCGACGCTAATATAGTAAAATAACCTGAGGGATAATTCCCTTCAGGTTTTTGGCAATTCTCCGGGTGGCAAAATCGTCCGCCGCCCGGGATTGTTGATATAATGAAAAGACTAAAGTTCAAACGTAAGTCCCGGCTGAGGGAATTTATAGGCGAAAAATTTATCGCCATAAACGCCCTCGTCGCTTTGTTGGCGATAATTCTTATTTTCATCTTTATATTTAAGGAAGCGTTGCCGATTTTCACCAATCCCGAAATCCGGCAGGAAGCCGGTCTGGATAAAATGATTTTCAAACAGGTTTACTATGAAGGCCGCGATCCTAAATATGCATGGCAGCCGAACTCGGATGTCCCTAAATATTCACTGTTACCGCTTTTAATAGGTACCATAAAAGCGGCTATAATTGCCTTATTGTTCGCCACACCTCTGGGCGTCGGGGCCGCTATATTTTCATCGGAGTTCGCCGGCAAGCGAACCCGCGAATTTATAAAACCGATAATTGAGATTTTGGCCGGAATTCCCTCGGTCGTGCTCGGGTTTTTTGCATTAATGATCCTGGCGACAATCCTGCAAAAGACGTTAGGACTCACTTTCAGGCTTAATGCGCTGAATGCCGGAATCGCACTCGGGCTGGCGGTCATCCCGATAATTTTTACGATCTCGGAAGACGCCATGACTTCGGTCCCGAGCTCGCTGCGCGACGCCGCCACCGCCCTCGGGGCCAACAGATGGGAAGTCTCGATGACGACCATTTTACCGGCCGCTTTGCCAGGTATCGCCGCCAGTATTGTTCTCGGTTTCGGACGTGCTATCGGCGAGACGATGATTGTCCTGATGGCTTCCGGCAATGCCGCCATTATCTCGGCCAGCTTTCTTGATTCGGTAAGGACATTCTCGGCCACTATTGCCGCCGAATTGGCCGAAGTCGTTTTTGGCGGAGCTCATTATTCGGTGCTGTTTTTTATAGGGTCGCTTTTATTCGTCTTTACCTTTTTAATCAATCTTGGTGGGGATATGGTTCTGACAAGAATTAAAGCCAGGATTCAGGGGAAAATTTAAACCCATGTCGCAATCGACGTTCGACATAGAGAAAAAAGTGACGACCGAGAAGCTCCGGTTTAAGCCCAAATCAAAGGGATATATTCCCCGTGGGGCCACTTTTCTGGCCGTTGTGATTATTATTTTAATGCTGGCTATCATTCTTGGCAATATTATCTTTGGCGGTGCGGGAACCATAAGCGTGAAGTTCCTGACACATCCTCCGGAACAGGGGATGGAAGCCGGGGGGATTTTCCCGGCTATTTTCGGAACCGTTTTTCTGGTCTTATTGATGGTTATAGCGGTTGTCCCGGTTGGGGTTTTAACCGCCATTTATCTGCACGAATACACCAGCCCGACTTCGAAAATTACCAAAATCATCCGAGTGGCGATAAATAATTTGGCCGGCGTGCCGTCAATCGTTTTCGGACTTTTCGGGCTCGGATTCTTTGTCGGATTTATCGGCGATGGGATCGATTCTTTATTTTACAATTCCGAAGGGCCGGTATGGGGGCAGCCGGCCATTATCTGGGCCTCGCTGACCCTGGCCCTGCTGACGTTGCCGGTAGTGATTGTCTCGACCGAGGAAGCCTTGCGGACCATCCCGTCCGAATTAAAAGATGCCAGCTATGCTCTCGGCGGAACCAAGCTGCAGACAATTACGCGGATAATCATCCCGCAGGCTCTCCCCGGTATTCTGACCGGTTCGATATTGGCGATAAGCCGCGGGGCGGGTGAAGTGGCGCCGATTATGTTTACCGGCGTAGCCTATTATTTACCTTATTTACCGGCAAAACTTAACGACCAATTTATGGAACTTGGTTATCATATATATGTGATGGCGACGCAGTCGCCCGACGTCGAGGCCACCAAACCGATTCTTTTCGGAACCGTTTTGGTCCTGTTGGTGTTGACTTTTATGTTGAATTTTGTTGCTATATATCTTCGTTCAAGGATGAGGAGAAAACGTGTACGCGTATGATGAATCGATAGAGGCTATGGATAAAGAAATAAAAGAAGTGCCGGCTAAGAAGAATTCCGGATTACCTGATTATAAAATGACGGTGGATAACCTGAATTTCTGGTACGGCAGCAATAAGGTTCTTCATGATGTATCGATTAATGTCGTCAAAAACAAAGTCACGGCTCTGATCGGGCCGTCGGGATGCGGCAAATCCACTTTCCTGCGCACGCTTAACCGGATGAATGAAACCATTCCCGGTACAAGAATGGAGGGAATGGTCAGGCTTGACGACGCGGATATATATAATGATGTCGGAGATCCGTCACACATCCGCACGCGAATCGGGATGGTCTTTCAGAAATCGAATCCGTTTCCGAAATCGATTTTCGACAACGTTGCCTATGGATTGAGAGTCAACGGCATCAAGGAAAAGCAACTGGTTACAGACGTCGTTCAGGAATCGCTTCGACGGGCGGCACTATGGGATGAAGTCAAAGACATATTAGACCACAGTGCTTATACTCTCTCCGGTGGTCAGCAGCAGAGATTGTGCATTGCACGGGCGCTCGCCATCAGGCCGGAAGTGATCCTCATGGACGAGCCGGCCTCGGCGCTGGATCCGATTTCCACGTCGCGAATCGAGGATTTAATCGGGGAGCTTAAAAGAGAGTATACGATCGTAATCGTTACGCATAATATGCAGCAGGCGGCCCGGGTGTCGGATTTTACCGGATTTTTTTATCAGGGCAATTTGATTGAATACGGCAATACCAAAGAAATATTCACGCGGCCGAAAATTAAAAGGACCGAAGATTATGTCACCGGCCGATTCGGCTAAAAAAGTGAGATTTATATGACCAAGCACTTCCAAAATGAGTTGGAAAAACTCAAAAAAAAGATTTTATATCTGGCGGCCAAAGTCGAAAAAAATTTACAGATGGCCGTAAGATCTTTCACCGACAAAGATTTGAATATGGCCGATGAGGTCATCAATTCCGATCCCGATATAGATTCACTTGAAGTCGAGGTGGAGGAGGAATGTCTGAAAATACTCGCGCTGCATCAACCGGTAGCCGCTGACCTGCGGTACATTATCGCGGTTCTCAAAATTAACAACGATCTGGAAAGAATCGCCGATATGGCGGTCAATATCGCCGAGCGCTCCAAAACGCTTACGTACAATTCGGGCCCGCTGATACCGTTTGACCTGCAAAGTATGCTTGAAATCGCCGTCAAAATGGTTCGCGACAGTGTCGATGCGCTGGTAAAGAACAGCACCGAATTGGCACGGCAGGTTTGTATCGACGATGATGCTATCGATGACCGGCACCGGGAGGTTTACAAATTGGCCCAGGAGGCGATTCGAAAGAATCCCGAATACGCGGAGTACTATGTCAGCCTGATCAGTGTCTCCAGAAACCTGGAACGGATCGCCGACCATTCGACCAATATCGCGGAAGATGTTATTTATATGATCGAAGGCGAAATCGTCCGCCACCAGACATAAGTCCGGTACCAATCGTATCAGGCCGATAGCAGTATATTTGTATTTACTTTTTCAACCGGCTGAATGCCCAGCAACTCATTAAGCCTGCGGCGACCAATCCGCCCCACGAAAACCACACCGGAATCGACCACGTCCCGACCTGGACATACCAGCCAAAAATCAATCTGATCGCATGCATTATTGCGACAAAAGCGAAAATTATACCGGAGACGGTAATGTACTTCCTCATTCTACCCTGTTTCCCTTCCTGTTAAACATTTTACGCCACCATAATGCAACGGAAAACAGACCGGCGGCAATATATATAATCGAAATTACTACCGTCGAACTATCGATCGGAAACAGGATTTTTCCGAGCCCGATTAATAATAAATATATACTCAGGCTGATGGTGATGGTCAGATAAGCACCCCTGTAAAATTCCTTGAGCGGCCGAGACGAATCGAGTGCTACCTTTTTGGCCGTCTTTCGCCAGAATCCGACCGGATCAACCCGCTGATAAAATTCTGAAAGAACGGAATCTTCCGTCGGTCTTGTCAATAATGTAACTACAACAATGACAATCGTAGATAAGGCCGACATTAATAATAATCGAAGCCATTCATCTTTGACCGTAAAGAGAATTATTGGAGCGAATATTATCGATGTTACAATGGCGGCAATCTCGGAATACAGGTTAATCCTCTCCCACAACCATCGCAATACAAGAACCGCGCCGGTCCCGGCGCCGAAAAGCAGCGTAATATACCAGGCGGTCTGTATGGAGCCCAGATTGGCCATGATTATCAATGCAATCGCCAGAACCAGAATATTGGAAAGCCGGGCGACGACGACCAATTCCCGGTCGGTCGGTTTTCTTTTCAACCAGGCGTTACTGATTATGCGCTTGTAGATATCGTTACTCCAGTAGCTGGCCCCCCAGGAAAGGTGCGTATCAACGGTCGAGGCCAGCGCCGCCAGAAGTCCGGTCAGCACTATCCCCTTAACGCCAATGGGAAGCAAATCTCTAACGCCGGTCGCAAAAAGCAATTCGCGTCCCGAAATAAACTTCTCGGTCAGGGGCGTTCCCGGCGTGTATGGGTAAATCACCAGCAGGCCGACGCCGATTACCAGCCAGACCAGACTTCTTAAAAGTATCTGCAGCCATGTAAAGACAAATGCCCCGATTTTGGCATCACGATCGGTTTTGCAGGCCATCATCCTCTGGGCGAAATACCCGGTGCCGTCGCTGTTTCTTTCAAAAAACCATTGCAGGCTGATTATAACCAGAAATGGTCCGATAGCCTCGATCTTGGCCGGGCTGAAGGATAATATTTCGTCCGCTCTGACACTTCCATAAATCTGCACGAGCCGGTTGACTATTTCGCCCAATCCCCCGCTTTTTACAACGACAACAATTGCGTAAATTACGGTGCCGATCATGGCCAGGCTGAATTGAATCGTGTCAGTGGCAATAACCGACCGTAATCCGCCGGTGGCGGAGTACAGGCCGGTAAATCCGATGATAATGACGATACTTATTAAATTATTGGTCGTTGCCACATACGTTTCCAGACCGGTTGCCCCGGAAGAGAGCGATATCCCGACTGATTGCACTATATTGTAAATCGGCTGATAAATCGACGGCGGCAGCCATTCGTGCCAGAAAAGAAAAACCTCGCTTATTCGCGATGCGGCCACAAGCACCATCGCCATGATAGTGCAGTTCATGATCGTGCCGTAATAAATCGCTTTCAAACCCCGCAGCGCCAGCACTCCCCGGCCGCTGTAACGAATTTCAGTGAATTCGGCATCGGTTAACACGCGCGCGCGCCGCCAGCCGCGTCCGAGCAAGAAACCGATCATCAAAAATCCCAGACCATATATCCACAATCGCCAGAGCATAAATATCCCGCCGGTGGCAATCAACCCGGTCACCAGCAGAGGTGTATCGGCGGCATACTGCGTCGCGGCCAGACTGAATCCGGCCCGCCAGCCTTTAATGGACCGCCCGGCCAGGAAATATTCTTCGAGATTTTTGGAGGCCCGGGCGCGATTATGGAATCCATTGCCGACGCTGTAGGCAACAAAGGCAAGTATAATAACAAGGTCGATCATAGACAATAAAACCCTGATAGGTGGAATATTTCCCGACAGCCCATAGTGAATATAATATACGAATATAAATCGTAAACGAAAGAAATCAATAATTTGATTTTCGACAAAAAATAAATGCCGAAGGGGGGAGTTGAACCCCCACGCCCGTAAGGACACTGCGCCCTGAACACAGCGTGTCTACCAGTTCCACCACTTCGGCATAGCTGAATTTCGACGCCGGCAATATACGTTATTTTCATTAAAGGACAAATATTTTTTATAAATTCATATTTAATTATTAATACAATGATTGCATTCTGTGGATATTCCATTCAGACTCATTCATTATCTTTTCATTATGTTATTCATATTTATATCTTTTTCTTGAAATCCGGTACGGATTTTCCTATTTTCCACGCAGTTGGCCATTAATAATTGGTCGAAACGAGTCCCATCAATGGAGAAGCCGAAAACAAATAGTATTCTGATTTTTGCCCTGGTTGTGGCTCTGGCCATAATCGGGTATTTTCTGTTTGCACAATTCGCGGATTATACCTACGAATCCAATAGTCATATACTTGACTTATTCCGGGCAAAACTTTGGTCGATTTTTCTGGTGATATTTTTCGCGGCTATTTTATATTGGAAACGTCGTTCTGAAATCGCGCCGACTCTGGCCGTATTAGCCGTAAGTATATACTTCGTGATAATCTACAGCATACTATACCGCGGTACAGAATACGGTCTGAATGGTCACTGGGGCGATAACGGCTTTCACCTGTCCATGGTCCGCAAAATGATGGCCTACAACTACTTTGCCGATCCGAATCTAAAAGATTTTACCAGTTCTTATCCACCACTATACTACTATGTAATGGCAATCTACGCCAGGATTTTGGGTCTAGAGGCCTATCAAACCTTAAAGTTCGGCTATTTATTCGTTATTATATTTTATCCATGGTTTATATATTTTAGCTGGCGCCCATTAGTTTCCCGCAAAGCAGCCGCCATGATTTCCGTGGCAACGATTTTTTTCGCGCATAGATATATCAATTATGGCCCCCAGGCACATATGACCGCCGTGTTATTCCTTCCGTGGTGGCTGTACTTCTTTGAGGATGCGCAGGATAAATTTACCGGCAAAAAGATCCCGTGGAAATTTTATGCCAGCGGAATATTAATCGGGGCGGCCATCCTGATGACTTACTACTATTGGTTTTTTATTGCGATTATGGCCTTCCCCTTGACTTTGGTAGTCCGATATTTATCCCAAAGATCTTGCCGGGCATTATTACCGAATATCATCCACAAGGCGATCATCACGGTCGGGGTAGGCCTGGTTAGCGCCGTTTACTGGTTTCCGTTTATATCCAAATCAGGATTCACGTCTATTAGAACATCTTACTTCTACTACCC
>Ga0315537_1001245_pt1 | contig 20054 bp, 19 predicted proteins | sample SalMarSW160270MG_FD_203091 | JGI IMG/M metagenome (GOLD analysis project Ga0315537, IMG submission 203091) | Salt marsh sediment microbial communities from the Plum Island Ecosystem LTER, Massachusetts, United States - Salt Marsh Sediment SW1602-70 ...
CTAGTAAAACACTCATTCCCGCTGCTGTCCCTCCTGCAGAACGTATAGGTCCTGCGTAATATATAGCTAGATACTCTGAATCATCATCATTTTTCTTTATCTTAACTTTAGCTATTCCCTCAATAGGAGCAGCAGTTATACTCTCAGTTATAACAGCAAGAGAACTTCTAATTGCTTGTTCTGCAAGTTGTTCTTTAGTTCCTTGCATTAATTTTCCTTTACAGATATCTCCAGCAATCTTAAAGGCTACTTTTTCTCTCGATAAGTTTTGTTTTTCATACTCACGGATTTTTTTTCCTATTCCTGCTGGACCAATTAAACCTTCAACTCTATCTGCAATATCCTTTGCGATTGGAATCTCCACTTCTGGTGCTGGATCTAAACCTATTTTTCTAGCTTTTGTTGCTATGTTATATACCTTCTTTATTTTTTTATTGAGCAAATCAAAATATGATTGAATATTGATTGATAGATTATTATTCTGAGTTATTTGATTCACCATACCATTCTTGAGATTCTATTAGAGGATATTTAACTAGATTTTTTAGTTCTTAAACTAGTCCAGCTTTTTCAAGTGATAAAGCTTTATTAATATGAGTAATTTGTTTAGTTTGTGATTAGCGTAATTATAGCGACCAAGAATTTTAGGTTTTTGTATAGACTTAATGAAATTTTATCTGAAATAAAAGAAATCAAAACTAATCACATTTTACCTAATCAATTAATTCCTTCTGGTACAGATATTGTCATAACAACCGAAATTGAAAAGAAGAAAGTTAATTTCGAAAAATTGTTTGTTCCTAAAGCTTTCAACAGTTATTATATATTTTCAAATATCTACTTATTAGCAAAGAATAAAAATTATTTTAATGAAATAATTGTTGGGATTGATCCTGGAAAAACAACTGGTCTTGCCGTCATAGCCGAAAAAGAGACTTTATTAGGTAAAGGAGAATTTTATACAGCTGTAGACACTGTAAAAGAAGTAATATCAGTCTTTTTTAATGTTGAAACTTCTAATCTCATAATAAAAGTTGGAGAGGGAGGTGGACAGATCAAAAATGAGATTGTAAAAAGATTAGATGAAATCTTTCATAATAAGGTTCCAATACAGATTGTTAATGAGGATTTCACTTCACAGAAAAAAGTAAATTATTTTGATTCAAAATTTCCTAAAAATATTCAATCAGCAATCCTAATTGCATTAAGATAAAACTATTTTCCAGATAGCTAAAATACGCTTTTTTGCATTACCCAAATATCTAAAAGTATTTAAAACTTAGTATCTTAAGATTAGTGTACGAAATCAGATTTGGAACGCTAAAGGATAGTAATTTCAATGGATGGCACAGTGATGCAAGATAAAACTATTGATGAAATGATTACTGAAATTCAGACTCAATATAATATCGTAGGAAGAACAGAAGAACTTCGCAAATGTTTAGCTGCAAAATTAGCAAATAGGCATATTTTATTAGAAGGCGATGTTGGTGTCGGTAAGACAACTCTTGCACATGCTTTAGCATCTTACTTTACTCAAGATATAGAACGTGTTGATGGAGATGAGAGATATAGTTCTTCTAAATTAGTTGGACACTTTGATCCACCAATGGTCATTGAAATGGGGTATTCTTGGGACTCTTTCGTTACAGGTCCTTTAACAAAGGCTATGCAACAAGGTGCGATATTATTTCTAAATGAATTAAACAGAATGCCTGAAGGAACTCAAAATGTTTTGTTAGCAGCAATGGATGAAGGCATTATTATAATCCCAAAACTGGGTGATATAAAAGCAAAAGAAGGATTTTTCATAATAAGTGCAATGAACCCAGCTGAACTTGTTGCTACAACCCCATTAAGTGAAGCTTTACGAGATAGGTTCGTCTGGATAAGATTACAATATCAACCTGAAGAAGAAGAGAAGAATATTGTAAGTGTTCGTACAGGTATTACTGATGATAAAATTATATCAATAGCGGTCAAAATTGTTAGACAATCAAGAGATTGGCCTGATTTAAGAAGAGGTGCTTCTATAAGAGGTGCAATCGATCTAGCAGCTATCATTCGTTTTCTTGAAGTTAATGATATGGAATCTTGGGTTGATGGGTCAATAATGGCATTAGCAACAAAAATCGAGTTGGAAGATGGTGTTGAAAGTCAAATTGAAGATGTAATTCGAGATATAGTTTCAAGTGTCTTCAAAGATTTAGATTTTTTATAGAAGATGGGAGCGGCGACCAATTAGAAGATTTCCAGAAGCCTTTCGTCTTTAGAGGAAAGATGGATAAAGGTAGACTACTTGAAGCTGAAATTGTTGCAGGTAAAAGGAATCCTTCAGTCTATTCTAGTCTATCAGAGGGAATGAGTTATTATGAGATTAAGAAGCAAACAGAATTAGCTATTGACGTAGACAATATGCCAGCAATTCAAGGTATGGCTATATCAAACAAATTTGCTGTAGCAGAAGCTCTTAACTCAAAAAAAGGCTACACAATGATAGCTCGAAGAGCTTCAAAAGGTGACAGTAGTGCCCCTGAATTATTTTTCATGTTACGTACAGCTTTAGATGATAGAATGCGTCCTGTATTCCGTAGACTAGCCAGACAGGTGATAATGACAACTGCTACAGGCATTACCAGTCAAGGTATCAGAGGAGAGGTCTTTGAACAAACCGAATATGAAATAGGATTGGATGAATTTGATCTTGATGAAACCATGGAACGCTTTCTTGAGAATAGGAGTCGTATTCTAAACACTGAAGACATTGTCAGTTTAGAGAGAAAGGAACGAACGAAGACAGCTGTATTAATGTTTGATACTTCTGGTTCTCTTTATGGGGAACGATTTACTACTGCTGCACTAACTGTTGCTGTTATGGCCCATAATCTTGCTAGAGACAATTTCAGTGTGGTTTTATTTAACACAAAAGCCTACACAATAAAACGAATGAAAGAGAAGTTGAATTCAGACGAGCTAATTAACCGTATTCTAGAAAGTGAAAGTGCTGGCTATACAAATATCGCAGAAGGATTAAGGTTTGGAGGACTTGAGTTAGATAAAATAAAGAAGAAAAATAAATTTGGGGTTCTAGTTACTGATGGTGCGTTTAATAGAGGTGGAGATCCCCGACAACTTTTGAAGTACTTCCCTAAACTTCATGTTATTTCTCTTCCAAGTAAGCATGATTGGGGAAGACGTGTTTGTAAAGATCTTGCTAGATTAGGTAGAGGAAAATATGCTGAAGTATCAAGTCATAAACAAATACCAAGAATTCTTATGAAACTCCTTAGAGAATTATAAACAGGTGTAAAAAATCCAATCTAGCCAGTCAAGTAAAAAAAGACGGAAAAAAAATATTCCGTATCTCGGTCCAAATCTTTTATACTATTGTTATGATTGTTCTTTACCAACAATTGGTATTAGTAAGTGCCCAATCTGTGGTAAAGATGTAAATAAGGTTCAACTTACACCTCCTTTTGACGTAAGACCTGCAATGCAAGAAGAAGTCCTAAAGATAAAGAATTTAATAGAAAATAACTTTGGAAAGAATACGAATATAATACAAGAAGAAGACATTGTTTTACTCAACCATATTGGGTCTGAAGATCATATGGATGAGATTATCTTTTATGGTAATAGTATCGGTACAAGAAGGTATGATCTAAAAAACAACAACTGGCAAATCAAACTTAATTCTAATGGACTATCACTGTTAGATTCAAAACTAACAAAGCGATGGGTAAAGGTAGATCAAGTAGCAAAAGAGAAAATATCTGAAGGAGCTAATGTTCTTATTCCAGGCGTAATTGATGCTGATTCAGAAATTAAAAATGGTGATTATATTGCAGTTGTGGATGAACAGTTTAATGTTATTGCTGGCGGAATTGCTAGAATAGATGAGGTGGACAGAAACAAACAAACCAAAGGCGTATACGCTAAAAATTATCTGGCTGTGGGAAAACGGTATAAACCTAATAGAAACAATTTAACTTGGGAGGATATAATTGAGTTAAATAAAAAGGAGCTAGAGAAACTAGAAAATATTGCTATTGAATTCATAATTAAAATCAAGAATGATTTAGGTTTGCCAATAATGGTCTCTTACAGTGGTGGAAAAGATAGTTTGGTTACATATGCGCTTGTCAATAAAGCATTACCTGAGACAGATTTCAAAGTCTTATTTGTTGATACAGGGATTGAGTTTCCAGAAACTGTAAAATATGTTGAAGAAAGTAGTAAAAAACTCGGTTTTCATGATAAGTTAATCATTGAAAAAGTTTCAACTGAAGTTTTTTGGAAAGCATTCGAAATGTTTGGTCCTCCTGGAAGAGATTTCCGTTATTGCTGTAAATTTGCCAAATTAGCGCCTATCAAGAGAGCTATTGATAAAGTATTTGAAGGCAAACAATGTATAAGTTTTGTTGGACAAAGAAGATACGAATCATTTCAAAGAACAGGATCAGAGGTATGGCAAAATAGTTATGTCTCTAATCAGATTAATGTTTCACCCATTCAAAATTGGAATTCTCTTATGATATGGATGTACATTAAATGGAAAGATTTACCTTATAATCCTCTTTATGATGTAGGTTATGAACGAATTGGTTGTTGGGTTTGTCCTTCTTCTAATATGGCACAATTAAGTATTCTTAGAGAAAATCATATTGAATTATACGAAAAACTTCGTACATCTGTAAATAAATGGAAAGACGAAAAAGGTTTATCGGAAGACTACTGGCGATATGGTCTTTGGAGATTCAAGAATATACCAAAAAAAATAATCAGTTCTTTATCACTTAATCTAAAAAATATGAAGAGTATATCCCCTGTGAATGATCTTAGTACTCTTCAGATAGAATTAAGTGATTGCGTTACAATGCCGTTCAGTATTATAGGTAATTTTTCGAATGAGATCAATTTACAGAAGATTTACAGTGCTTTAATCATAATAGGTAGAGTACAATTAAATCAAAAACTAGGTTTCCTTAGGATTTTTAACAGAAAATACTCTATTGTTGTTTATTCGGATGGTACATTCAAAATCAATTTTCGTAAACAAGCAGACCTTACCTCTCTAGCTGTGCGTAAAGTTATAGAAAACTTTGTCTATGTTGTTTTGAGAGCGGTAGAATGTATCAATTGTAAGTTATGTGTTGGGAGATGCGATGTTGGTGCTCTAAGTATTCAAGATAATGTCATTTACGTAGACAAAGAAAGTTGTATACAATGTAACCAATGTTCAGAAGTTTGTCCAATTGTAACTATAGTTCATAGAAATCTAAGAGATAAGGTCAAAAACACCATGATGGAAAGTGAATTACAACAATTTTTAAGTTGAAAAATCATTATCTCTAATCATAACATTTTTTTATACAGATTTTGAGCTTGCTTTGATAATTATGCCAGCAAACCCAAATCGTGAATTTCTGCTTGAATTAAGCGGGCTTGTAAATAAGAGAGTAAAAGTCACTATGAACAATGGTAAAATATATACTGGTGTTTTACGTGGGATACAAGATGAATCTCTTAATGTAGTATTAGCTGATGCCAACTGTGACAAAGAGTACTATTACAGAGTTTTCATAACAGGAAACAATATTATGGAAATAACTCTAGCTGAAGAACCTTTTGACTTGCAAGGTTTAGCAAATGAACTAGCTCAGATGTTTCAACCTCAAAATGTTAAGGTTATTGAAGAAGCTGCTATAATTCGAGTTTTGGATAGATTTACTGTGAGTGAAGATGGTGTGGAAGGTACAGGACCAATCTCAGCAAGAATTCAGAAGATCTATGACAAATACAAAGCTGAAAAAGCTTAACAATTACATTTAAGATATCTATTTTTATTTTTTTATTAATTATAGAGGTATAAAGATGGATGAGATAATAGCTTCTGATATTCATGGAAGAGTAGGTAAAATATCATTACCTAATGGAGAGGTGGTGACACCTACTCTATTACCCGTGATAGATCCGAAAGAAAATATTATTCCTCCACAAGATATGATCGATAAATTTGGTTTTAACTTTGTAATAACAAGTGCTTACCTTTATTTCAAACGATTTGGAATGCCTTCAAATTCTGATGATATTCATAGAACTTTGGAGTATAATGGCAATATAATGATGGATAGTGGGGCTTATCAAGTCCTTGTCTATGGTGATGTTGAAATAGACCCAATTCAATCGCTTACTATTCAAACCAATTTAAAAACTGATGTAGGTGTTATTCTGGATGTACCTACACCACCTACAGATACCTATACACAAGCAAAAGAAAAAGTAGAGGAGACTATTCGTCGTATTGGAATATCTTTACCTTATATTGATAACCACCCAGAAACCATCTGGACATTACCTATACAGGGAGGAAAGAACACTCATCTGGTAAAACAGTATATACAAACTGTCAAGCAAGAGAATTATCTAAACAGTTTCAACTTCCATGCACTTGGTAGTGTAGCGCCAATAATGTCTCAATATGATTTTACTAGCCTTTTTTCAATGATTAAAACAGCAAGGGAATTACTTCCTTATAATATCCCTTTCCATTTATTTGGAGCTGGACATCCTATGATTTTTCCTTTTGTGGTGGCACTTGGTTGTGATACTTTTGATAGTGCAGCATATATATTGTATGCAAAGGAGAACCGTTATATGACTACTTCTGGAACCTATCATCTTTCAGATATGATAGAGCTTCCTTGTTCGTGTGAAGTTTGTTCCAAATGGACGCCCAAGGAATTATTGGAAGCAGATAATGAATCTAGAACTAGAGAGATTGCTTTGCACAATTTATATGTTTCATCTGCCGAAATTAAAAACATTAGAGTCTGTATAAATGATGGAAATCTTTGGGAATTATTGGAAAGAAGATCAAAATCTCACCCATCTCTATATAGAGCTTTCAAATATGTGATAAATGAATTCAAAGGAGACTTTCTGGAATACTCTACTCCTATAACTAAGCAAACTGGTTTGAAAATCTATGATGAAGATTCCTTTTATAGACCAGAATACACACGAGCTAGAACGAAAATATGTGATTCCTTTAAGCCAAAAAGCTCAAAGCTAGTTGTTATTGTATCATCGGGACGAAAGAATCCAACAGAATTTCTTTATTCCAGACCTAATGTCAAGAAAATTATTACGGATAAATCTGACGAATATGATTTTGCTTTTTTGGTACCTTTCATAGGATTATTACCTATAGAGCTAGTAGAAACCTTTCCATTCAGTCAATATGTTTTTTCCTCAGTAGTATCAGAGGAAATGCTAAGGAATCTTTGGTTTGAAATAAGCCGATTCATTACAAAAATGAACTACAAAGAAAATATCATTTGTCTTGTAGAAAAAGAAGAAACTGTTGAAGATATAAGTTCTCATATTTTATCCAAATTTGATGTGGAATCAATCCCATATAAATTAAAAACTATTTCTGAGCTTTAAAACCAATCGAGTTTTTATAGTCTATTTTAAATAAGAATATGATGAGTAGTGAAAATAAAAAATCTTACAATGAACCTCCTCAACCAGGTACGACTATAATTTTTCTTGAAGGGGAGATCTTATCTGTTAAAATCAATCAGTGGGGATTCTTTGGAAATTTAAAGACAAAATATGGTACTTATAATTACAAATTAAAAGATTCAACTTCTGCAACCAATGATATTATTGTTGGATTAAAACTAGTTATAACAAATGGATATTGCTATGAGAATAAAAAGAAGGAAATTGTAGTGTCTGATGGTAAATTTGGAGAAATTAGTACTGAAATTGAAAAAAAACATATTCAACTGTTAAATCATGATAATACGATTTTAATTGGTAGAATCACAAATATAACACAGAAGGAGAATTTAAGTACAATATTAGTAGAAATTCCTTATCCCCCTTTTACTCAATATAAAATTACTATTGACAATGATAAATCTAAGCAGCTTTCAAGTATAACAAATAACCTCAATCTCTTTGTAAATAAACTGACAAGAATTGAAGGTACAGGAGATTTTGATGATTTACTAGTTACAAAAATTGAGTTACTTAATGAGAGTCATTTTTTGCATAAATTAATTGAATTGAAAAATAAAGAGGCATCACGAAATACATTGGAGTTCAGTAAAATCATCCTTGATCAGATAAATAATATAGGAAATTTTCACACCACTTTCAAAGATATTCTCTTTAATATGAGAGGAGAAGTATCAAAGAACCTTTTAGATGACCTAAGTAAGTTACTTTTGTCTAAAATATTAGATGGAGAAATGAGATTTCCATATAATATTCTTATCTCGAAATATGAAATAGACAAATATTTTGATTCCATGATAAAACACGCTAGAGACATAATTTATGGTAACTCAAATTTATCTAATCCCGAAGAATTAGTAGCTTATTTAAGATATTATTATCCAGCTTTTAAAAGTGAAGAAAATTAAAACAATAAAGGTGTTATTTCCTTTCAATGGCTATCTCGATGTGAACATCTTCAGGAACATGAATTCTCATTAGAAGACGCATACTCTTTTCTTCTGCATCCATATCAATTATTCTTTTATGAAGCTTCATTTCAAGATGATCATAAGTAGCTGTACCATTTCCACATGGAGACTTTCTGACTGGAAGTACAATTCTTTTTGAAGGTAGTGGAATTGGTCCTCTAATACGTACTCCTGTTCTTTCGGCTATCTTTTGTATTTGATTGCAGATTCTTTGTAAGGAGTGTGGGTCATTACCTAATAGTTTGATTCTAGCTCTTTGAGCCATTGTTTCACCTTTTGTAAAAAAGTTGTGTGGGTTTTAAGAAGATTTCGTTTAAGTAAGAAATTAGATTAATAATATTGAAAGAAAGAAAAACATTTTTAGCTAACTAGAAGGAGTTAGATGGAGGAGTCAGATGACCTTCGATTTCTTTTAACCTTTTTTCTAAGTGTTCAATTCGTTTGACTATTTGTATTAATGTTTCTTCAACTGCAGACATAGATAATTCTGTGCTCTGCTGTGAAGCAACAGCTGCAGCTGCAGATGCTGACACTTCCTTAAACAAGATATTAGCTTGCTCAGTAATTTCTTTGGTAATTTGATCAAGCATGAAATCATTCAAGTAAAGATTTACTTCAGCAACCACAGTTTTGATGTTCTCATGAATACCTCTTTCACTCAAATCTTTAACTCCTACCTCAGCCTCCACTATTTCATCTAGTTTGATTTGAAGCATCCATTGACCTTTTACATTCATCAAAGCTATAGAATATCTAGTTCCTGGAATTTTTGTTTCATACATATTATACCCTCAAATATGGTTTTATTAAACGCTAAATCACTTGTCAGTTTTATTTAAATAATTATTATAGACTATAACTTTCAAACTTAAAACGTTAACGGAAATCCCGAATTTTAATGACTAAATTAAGATAAATCTTTAAACCTCTAAATGATTTATACAAACAAGTATGAGCTCTTACATCAAGAACATCTCCAATTCAATGTCTAATAAAGAAAATATACGTAATATTAGTATCGTAAGCCACGTAGACCATGGCAAAACTACATTATCCGATCATTTATTGCAAGCTGGAGGTTTAATTTCTAGAACTATGGCAGGGACAGCACGAGCTCTAGATTTTCTAGAAGAAGAGCAAAAAAGAGGTATTACCATTAAAACAGCAAATATATCATTTATATATAATGCTGAAAATAAAGGCATTTTAGTAAATTTAGTCGATACACCAGGTCATGTAGATTTTTCTGGGATGGTATCACAAGCACTAAGACTGGTTGATGGAGTTGTTATTGTCGTTGATGCAGTAGAACAAGTTATGGCTCAAACTGAATCAGTGATTAAACAAGCTATGAATGAATGTTTAAAACCTATTCTTTTCATTAACAAAGTGGATAGACTGATAAACGAATTAAAATTACCTAAGAACGAAATTGAGACAAGGGTCAATAATATTATCCAAATGGTAAATGAGCTAATTGAACAATATGCTCCAGAATTGTTTAAACAAAAATGGAAAGTAAGATTTGATAATGGTACAGTCTTGATTGGTTCAGCATTAAACGGCTGGGTAATTTCTAAATATTCTAAGAAAATACTCCCTTTTGAAAAAATAATTGAATATCATTTAAAAGATCAGGTAGACATTTTAAAATCTGAATTTCCTGTTATTAACTCTTTCATGGAGTCGATTATAGAAAACATACCTAATCCACAAATTGGGCAAGAAAACCGTTCCCATTTCATAACACAATTTATGGATCAACAATCTGAAATAGCATTGAATAGTTGTAAAGATACTGGACCAACGATTATTTGCTTAGGCAAACTTCTCCATGAAGATAATAGAGGATTAATTGCTGTTACCAGAGTTTTCTCAGGTTCTGTTAAATCTGGTTCTATGATTCTTAATAGAAGAACTGGTGACGTGACTAGGATTCAGCAAGTTTGTATCTATAAAGGACAATCATTGATGACAATTGACTCAGTAGGAGCAGGGAATATTGCGGTTCTTATTGGATTAAAAGATGTTCAAATTGGTGATACTTTCATCGATAATATATCAGATTTTCCAAACATTTTATTTAAACAAATTCCCTATCTTCAAGAATCGGTTATTTCTCAAAGAATTGAACCTAGGAGAATATCAGACATACCAAAACTAACGAAGATGTTAGAAATATTGTCGTTGATAAAACCAAATTTCAAATACAATGTTGATGAAAATACAGGGGAAATCAAGATTTTTGGAATTGGAGAGTTACAACTCGAAATCATTCAAGGAGAAATACAAAAAGCGGATATTGCAGTGGATGTTTCCAATCCTGAAGTTACACTTGTTGAGCAAATTGACAAAGAAATATCTTTGCAAAAGAAAGATCAATTGGAACTTGTAAATATAGTCGTTAACTGTAAGCCTTCTATAAAGGATGAAATTGAAACTAAATATTGTGTATACCGCGATTACAAGGATAACTATCTTGAAGTTAAAAATGTGAACCCTACTGAAGAACTAAAAGATTTGTTAAGAGAGGGTTTTAAAAACGCGGTTTTGAGAGGTCCACTTAAAGGATATCCTGTTAGAAAATTTCATTTAATAGTTGAGAGTATAGAAGAACTTGAACCTGAATCTCTTAGATATGAGATTATTATCCCACTCATTAGAAATGTTGTTTATGAAGCAATGTTAAATGCAAATGTTGGAGTGTATGAACCTATTTACAAATTTATAATAAATACACCTATTCATTATCTAGGTCCAGTATTAGCTGTTATTCAAAGATTTGGAAGTGAAATCGAAGAAACAGAACATTTAGCTTCAAGATCAATAATTAAAGGGGAAATAAGTGTGGAATCATCTTTACAAACTGCATCTGAGTTAAGATCAGCTTCTGAAGGATATGCCTTTTGGCAATATGAATTCTTAGGATATAAAAGGAAGAAGTGATTCTCTGTAAAATTTTAGCGGCTCAGAACTCAAGATCTTCAACATCTATTTCAGCCAAGGGCTAGATTCTTCATTGCCAGATAAAGATTAATTAAACTTGTTTTTTTATTTTCCCATAGAAGTAAGTATCCGTTCTGAAATCTTTGAGCATTTCTCAATAATTTTCCATTTATCTAAAGTTAAGTGCTCTCTATTCTCATAAACAAATTCGCCATTCACAAGTAAATCAGTAACATCAGAACTTGAGGAGGAAAAAATAACATTGGATAAGGGTTCGTTTTGTGGCCAAGAATGACTCCGTTGTAAGGATAATAAGGTCACATCTGCTGGAGAATTATCAGAAATCCCTTTGGATTCTACCCCCATAGTTTTCATTCCTTGTATTGATCCAAGTAGTAATACTACTTCATTATCTAAAACGCCAGGATCGTTCGCTAGATATTTCTGCAACATCGCAGTTGTAGCAAGTTCTTCTAACATACCTAGATCATTATTTGATGCATTACCATCTGTGCCTACAACAACTGCTATTCCTTGTTCCAGATATTTGTAAACTGGAGCAATACCACTTGTCATTTTAAGGTTAGACTGAGGGTTATGTAAAACAGTTAGGTTTGAATCCTTCATTATTTGCCATTCTTTTGGAGATGTGTGAACGCAATGAGCTCCTAGTATCTTCTCTTCTGTAAATCCTAAATCATGAATGTACTCAATTGGAGATTTACCAAAGTTCTGTATTGCTTCATCTACTTCGCGTTTGGTTTCATTCAGATGAATGTGAATTGGCAAAGAGTATTTTGCTGCTAAATCTTTAATCTCCAAAAGATAATCCTTAGGGACCGTATAAGGTGCATGAGGTCCTATACCATATTTAACTAAACTATCATTTTGTTTGCTTTTCCTTTCTACAAGATTTGAAACATGTTTCCAAGTTTTTTCAAGACTTCCTGATTCAGGGGTATTATCAAAAACAGATGGACAGATTAATGCTCTAATTTTTGATTCTTTTACTGCTTTTTCTATTGATTCAGCATAAAAATATTGGTCAACAAATCCGCTTATTCCTGATTCTATTAATTCTAGACAACCTAATAGAGCTCCATAATAAGCGTCTTCTGATGACATTTGCATCTCAAAAGGCCAAATATATTTATTCAACCAAACCATCAATTTTTGGTTATCGCATATCCCTCTTAGCAGAGTTTCAGGTAAATGTGTATGACTATTAACAAGAGCTGGAATTGCTATATGATTTAACCTATCGATTTTATCATGCCCTGATAAAAATTTCTTTATTTCTTTTTCTCTTCCAACAGCTATTATTTTATCTCCCTCAATTAGTATGGCCCCCTCTCTTATCAATTTATCACACTTTGATCCAGAAATAATATATTTACATTTAATGAATGTATCACTCATTTACAACAAACTAAACTTTGTAATTAAAAAGAAAAGTCTTTCCCTTCCCAAAATAATTATTAGATTTCTTCCATTTCAAATATTTTTGATAAACGGAAATCACCTTCTAACACTTCACGGACTTGTCTATGAGGAACTGTTAGATGTATTCTTTTAGATCTACCATATCTTCCTTTACTAATAACCTGTGCTGTTACTATTCCTAACATATCTAATTCATTTATTAAATCCCCAACTCGTCTTGCGGTTAAAATATCTAGTCGCACTAATTTACAGATTTTCGAATATATTTCATAAACATCACCGGTGGTTATTTCTTCAGATTTTCCTTCACCCATAAAAATAGCTTGTAGAACAGCTTTTGTTTGAATAGGGAGAGAACTTAAAACCTCAATTACAGTGTTTCTTTCTATAACTTGTTGTGCTTTTCGTACATGAATTTCTGTAACTTTTTCATCTCCATTTCTCTCAGCGAGTTCAGCTGCAACACGAAGTAAATCCAATGATCTTCTAGCGTCACCATGCTGCTGCGCTCCAACTGCAGAACAAAGATTAATGACACCAAACTCTAGAATATTTTTGTGAAAAGCTACTTCTGCTCTTTGAGTGAGAATATCGTTGAGTTGTTCAGCTGTATAGGGTGAAAAAACAATCTCTTCTTCACTTAAACTACTACGGATCCTTGGATCTAGTGTTTCTTTGAAGTTTACATCGTTAGTAATTCCAATGATACTAACCTTAGATGATTCCAAATCACTGTTCATTCTTGTCAAAACGTACAAGGATTCTGAACTTTTTCGATAAAGCATATCGACTTCATCTAAAACAGTCACATGTAAAGTATCAAGTTCATCTAATGCTTCTTTGAACTTCTGGTATATAACATCAAAATGCAAACCTGTAAACGGAACATCTATTCCTATATCCTCACACAACTGGGTCAATACCCTGTATTTGGTATCCACATGTTGACAGTTCATATAACTGTATTTGAAAGCTAGATTTCTAGACTCCGCTCTTTCTTTTAATTTCGATAGAACTTGTTTGGTTACTGCAGTTTTACCTGTACCTGTTGTCCCATAAATGAAAATATTGGACGGTGCTCCACCTCTCAATGCTGGTGCTAAAATCTTTGCTAATTCCTCAAATTTATCATCTCTATGAGGTAGAATGTCAGGAACATAATGAGGACTTAACACATCTCTCTCCCTGAAGATTTTTGTTTGAGCATCCAAATATCGGTCGAATATTTCATCTATATTGGATTTAGGTTTTTCATCCATCACTTATTCATCTCTTTACAGTTAGATATTAAGAATTTTCAACCAATGTTTAACTTTGTCGATAGATGACGACTAAAACTATCATCAAGATTATGAATTGAATATACGTAATTCTAGATGTATTAAGCTAATTTGAATAATACTTTGGGTCTTCCTCTAGTACTTCGTGGTATTGATTCTTTCTTTATAATCCCTTTTGATATCATTTTAGCTAAGTTGTCATAAAGGGTTGAACGTGGAATATGTGTTAAAGCAACGAGTTGATTACGTGTAAGAGGTCCATGTTCGTCAAGAAGTTCAATAAGAAGATTGTCTAGCTCAATTTCTTGATCGACTTCATCACTGTAAACATAGACTCGTCTACTACTCACTACTATTCCTTGAATGTCAGATTTTTCCTTTATTTTCTTTGTTAACATATGCTTACTTTGTTGCATTCTATCACTCTATTTCACTATCTATATATTTAGAGGATTTATGTCGATTAAATAAGTCAATATAATCCACAGAATATCAGAGTAATATCTAATAATTTCTTTAGCATCAAACTATATATACTCGACGATAAATGGGAATCGATAAAACAAGCCAGATTCAAGCTGATTTACTTAATATTATTGATGATATTGATAAGCAAATTGAGAACTTATCTTTACATGATCCTATTTTTGGTTTCATCAGCCCCAAGTTCATTAAATGTGGAAAGAAGAATTGTAAATGTCATTTCAACACTAAAGATTTACATGGACCATATTTCTACTTACGTCTTGAACCTGAATATAAATACAATAAATACCTTGGTAAAGAAATACCAAGAACTATTAAGGAACGAGTCAAAATTGGGTCCACCATTAAAACGTTAGAAAAAAAGCGTGCAAGAATTATCGAAACTGTGTCTCATCTTGATTCTATAATTTAGATTATAGTTGTCTTATTGTTTTTTTACCAATTTTTTTAGTAATTGTACATCTGTAATATTTTCGTAATATAATTTTCTTATTATTCACTGAAGAAGTGTAATACGCGACGAATACGGCAATCACAATGAATACAAGGATTCACTTTTACTAATTTTTACATATTAAAGCTTCTTATATGTTTCTTGCTTTATTACGCTATTTTGTGAAGTTCTGTATTGAAACCGTTCACTGCGTTCCCAAAAGTGTGTGAACAAAAATATAATTACGACAAAAATTCCTTCAATTTATAATTTAATTTTTTATTTGAATTACCCATTTGTGAACCAAAAAAGTTAACCCCTTTATTTCCACTGGAAAACTGTGATTTTTGCAACTACAACCCGTTCACAACATGTGAATAGGCTTTTAGGAGAAATAACACCTTAATTCTAACATCTAAGCCAATTTCTTTTGGAATCATTTCACATACTTTTGTGAATTCTTTACTAAATAGGTTCTAATCTAGTGGTTTTTTCACTTTATTTTGAGAGTTTTTTTATTATAGACTTGTTATTTTTCTTCAAAGGTAATCATTAATATAGAACTTCTTTTAAACCCATCTTGAAAAGCAAATTATTCAATTAAGGTGAATCCAAATATGTCAGATTTTAACATTAAATTATTAGAAGAGTTATCTAATGAGTTTGGTCCTTCTGGTTTTGAATGGGAAGCTCAAAAGATTCTCAAGAAATATGTAGAAACTTTCTCTGATGAAATACTCAAAGATAGAACAGGAACTTTAGTCTTTACTTCTAAAGGATCCTCAGATAGTCCGAAGATTATGATAGCCGGTCATATGGATGAGATTGGTTTTCAAGTTGCTGCCATTACTAAAGATGGGTATCTCAAATTCCATCAACTAGGAGGATGGTGGGATCAAACACTTCTTTCTCAACGAGTGAAAGTACGCACAGTAGAAGGTAAACTCATTCCTGGTATTATTGCTGCTAAACCCCCCCATGTGGTGGACGCAGAAGAACGAAATAAGGTTGTTACTAAAGCTAATATGTTTATAGACGTTGGTTGTACCTCCAAAGAAGAGGTAAAGGAAATAGGGATAAGAATAGGTGATCCTATTATGCCTGATGCTGTTTTCGAGATTTGGGAACGTCCTCGTATCTCTAAGGATGAGAAAGAGGAAGAGAAGAAAGAGAATGTTACTCTAGCTGTTGGTAAAGCTTTTGATGACCGTGTTGGTGCAGTTATTACTGCTGAAGTCGTCAAACAGCTTAAAGCTGAAGGTATTCAACATCCTAACACTGTTTATGGTGCGTCTACTGTTCAAGAGGAGGTTGGTCTTCGGGGTGCTCGTACTGCTGCTCAAATGATTAAACCTGATATCGGTATTGCCCTTGAAGTAGATATAGCAGGTGATGTACCAGGTATTGACGAGACCAAAGCTCCTGCCCACATGGGTAAGGGTCCTAGTATTCTAACTTATGACGGTTCCATGATTCCTAATCCTCGATTCAGAGATTTTGTTATCAAAGCAGCAGAAGAGTTAGAGATACCTCATCAACTTTCCGTGGTACCAGGGGGAGGAACAGATGCAGGAGTGATCCATCTAACTGAGATGGGATGTCCAAGTATAGTCATTGGGATACCAACAAGACACATACATGCTCATAATGGGATATTAGATTTAAAAGATGTAAAGAATGCCATAAAACTAATCATAGAACTGATAAAAAGATTAGATAAAGAAACAGTAGCATCATTTACAGAAATATAATCTGGAACCGTTATTTCTACTTTTTTCTTGTTTTTTGCAATGCTAGAAAAGAGGTGAATGGAGAAATCTTACCACAAGAAAAAAATTTACGTGGTAAGATAAGTATTGGAGAACTTAGTTTTTCCTTGGTAGCTAATATTTTTTTAGAGCAATAGTTAAATAATTACTATTATTGTTGGTTTCAAGCATATTAAGGAAATGAATCTTATAAGGTGAATAAATGACGGATTTTAACATAAAAATTCTAGAAGAACTGTGTAATGCCTTTGGTCCCTCAGGTTTTGAATGGGAAACTCAAGGTAAATTAAAAAAATATGTCCAACCTTTTGCAGATGAGATTCTACAAGATAGAACAGGAACTTTGATTTTCACATCTAAAGGTGATATAGAAGGTCCTAAGATTATGATAGCTGGTCATATGGATGAAATAGGTTTTCAAGTCTCTTCAATAACCAAAGATGGGTATTTGAAATTCCATCAACTAGGAGGATGGTGGGATCAAACACTTCTTTCTCAAAAAATTGTTGTCAGAACATCTGAAGGCAATCTCATTCCTGGTATTATTTCTGCTAAGCCTCCTCATGTACTAGGTGCAGAAGAAAGAAAGGAAATCGTTACTAAAGATAATATGTTCATAGATGTTGGTTGTTCTTCAAAGGATGAAGTCGAGGATTTAGGTATAAAAATAGGTGATCCTATGATACCTGATGCCAAATTTGAGATATGGAAGAGGGCACGTATCAAGAAGAAGGATGATGAAATACTGGAAAGGAAAGAGGTTACACTCGTTGCTGGTAAAGCTTTCGATGATCGTATAGGTGTAGTCATTGCAGCTGAGGTTATCAGGAAAATTAAAGAAGAGAGTATTTTCCATCCTAACACTATCTATGGTGCGTCTACTGTTCAAGAAGAAATAGGTGCGCGTGGAGCCAAAACTTCTGCTCAGATGATCAAACCTGACATTGCTATAATTGTTGAAGTAGATATTGCAAGTGATGTTCCTGGTATAGATGAAGCCAAAGCTCCTACTAAGCTGGGTAAAGGTCCGAGTATTATGACTTATGAATTAGCTATGATTCCTAATCCCAGATACAAAGATTTTGTTATTAAGACAGCAGAAGAGATAGGGATACCTTTGCAATTATCCTTAATGCCAGGAGGAGCAACAGATGCAGGACCAATTCATACAACAGAACTAGGATGCCCAGGTATAGTAATAGGAGTACCGACAAGACATATACACGCACCCAACGGAATAATGGATCTAGAAGATGTAGATAAAACAGCGGAATTGATTCTAGAACTAATAAAAAGATTAGATAAAGAAACAGTGGAAGGATTTACAAAAATATAATCAAAAACATTAAATCCACTTTTTTCAATTTTTTAAATAATAAGAGCAGAGAAAGTAAGGGGAGAAATCTTACCACAAGAAAATATTTTACGTGGTAAGATTGACAATCATTCTTCTCAGCTGCTCGAAAACAGTGTAAAATAAGATTAACCTAATAGATCTGGGGGTATCTCTAATACTTTCAGTTCCCCATATATTTCCTGTAATTTCCTTGTAATAGAATACAGCCTCTGAGATACACTACCTTTTCTGTTTAACATATTTTCATCTGCTAATCTGGATAGGTAAGTACTTACTGTACTCATTTTCACTCCCTCTTTGAATATTATTTCGTATAATTCACATACCTCATTTGAAGTAAACCAATCTCCTTCAGGATAATGATTTCTAATTATACTTGCTACACGTTCTATTTTTGAAGCACCAATTAAATCATTAACACTTGCAATCTTTAATTGTTCTTTTTCTTCTTCTGCTGGAGATCCATCAGATTTTCCTGTAACTAAGGCAAGTGTAGTTTTAAGACTCTCAGTGTCCCCTGAGGGTATTCTTATGATTGTACCATCTGGTAACTTTATTGTTACTTCTTTTGGCATATAAATCACTTAACTACTACTTATTTCACTAATTTCCTTATTTAAAGGTAGATATCATGTTAGACTAGTATCTAACAGTCAAAATAAACTAGTATCCTACAGTTAAAAACCTAAGTAATATCCATTTATGTAAGGCAAAAGTGAGAGAGACCCCCTTTCTTCCATTAGAACTAATATTATATATAAATAAGTTTTCAGTTCATTGAAAAACGAAAGATTTATATAATTAATGATTTCTATTAACTTGACCCTATGTACAAATGTAGTATAATTAATTATTTTTTTTATGTACAAATGCTTTAAATCGCTCCACTTGAAATGATGGGGCGTGTGTATATTTGTCATTTTTCTATCGTCAAAATCCATAAGTTTAAAATGAAATATTAGACGTTTTTTCACGAATAAAATGGTCACACGAATCAGATTATGTGTAAAATGCGGTAGACCAATCAATAACACTACAGGTTATTGTGAAGATTGTTCCAAAGAAGTTTCCATTGGAGTTAAAGATCACTGTTCCAATTGCGGTAAAAGCAACTTAATGTCTCCTTTAGCTTACAATGTTAAAACTAAACACACTTATTGCAAAGAATGTTTAGATCTTCTTGTAAAACAGTTGCGACTTCAAGAAATACCTGAGGATCATATTAAACGAATTATAGATCGCGATTTTGTTCCTGTTAAATAAAATTCAAAGCATTTAACATCTTCTAATTAAGCTAATTCTACATATGTGCTTATCCATCACCTAGGAAGAACATTTGGCTATAAAAATCTCCATTATGAAATTAAACGTATAGTTATACTATCTTATTTATCCCCTAATTTTCCCAGTACCGGCCCCCTCCAGAATACAAAATCTTACCACGTAATTATTTTTAGTGTGGTAAGATTTCCTATGTTCTCTCCGACTTGAACTACATTTATTTCTCTAAACACAAAAAAACATACCATAAAAGAGAAACCAAGTAAGTATTAAGCATCGAGGACAGATTCTCTAGTATTTCATTGCTTTATTCAAGTATATCTCAATAACTTTCATAGACTTCTAGTATTTACCCCTTAACCATGGCATTGCTTCTCTTTTTTGCATTTCTAAATACTCTGAAAGTCTAGTTTCTAGTCTGGTAAATCCATAACTATTACATTTCCTGATAGCTGTATAATGAAAGACTAACCCAAGAGGATTACCATTTCTATAAACGCCTATTTGGATGAATGCTTCCATGAATAAGCGTAATTCGAGGACTTGAATCTGATCAAG
>Ga0315537_1001250_pt1 | contig 20027 bp, 12 predicted proteins | sample SalMarSW160270MG_FD_203091 | JGI IMG/M metagenome (GOLD analysis project Ga0315537, IMG submission 203091) | Salt marsh sediment microbial communities from the Plum Island Ecosystem LTER, Massachusetts, United States - Salt Marsh Sediment SW1602-70 ...
ACGGCGACAGCGTTTGCGCCGGTATAGACAATTGTCCCTATGCCTACAATCCGCTTCAGGAAGATATCGATGATGATGGTCGGGGCGATGTCTGTGACAATTGTCCGACGATATCCAATTTCTTGCAGCTTGATACCGATGGCGACGGCACCGGTGATGTCTGCGATAATTGCCCCGATATTTTTAACGATTCTCAGAGCGATAGAGATGGCGATCTGGTTGGTGATACGTGCGATAATTGTCCCGATACATATAATGCCGGGCAGGAGGACGAAGATGGCGATGGTATCGGCGACGCTTGCGATTACTGCCTGGGTGATCCGGTCAATGATCCGGACGGGGACAGCGTTTGCAATATAGTTGACAATTGCCCGGGCATTTACAATCCCGCGCAAAGCGATTTCGACGCCGATAGTGTCGGCGATGCTTGCGACAATTGTCCTGATATAGACAATACGGATCAGGCTGACCTCGATGATGACAGCTATGGCGATGTTTGTGACAACTGTCCCGATGATTATAACATGGATCAAGCAGATTTTGATAATGATTTTGTCGGCGATGCTTGCGATAATTGTCCTAATATTTATAATCCAGGTCAGGCTGATGAGGATGATGATGACGTCGGCGATGTCTGTGATAATTGCCTCGGTGATCCTATAAACGATCCCGACCAGGATGGATTATGCGGCAATGTCGATAATTGTCCCTACGCCTATAATCCGCAGCAGGAGGATTTCGACGGCGACAATGTTGGCGATTCGTGCGATAATTGTTTGGAGGATTATAATCCTTTGCAGGAAGATGCCGATAGTGATGGATTGGGCGATATTTGCGATCCGGTCCCCGTCTGCGATTGCAAACCGGGAAATACCAATGGCGATTATGGGATAATAAATATTTTCGATGTGACCTATTTAATAGACTACCTATACAGGGATAGCGCCGCGCCGATACCATATGAGATTTGTGACGGGGACGCCAATGCTGATTGCGTTGTTAATATTTTTGACATTATAACGATAATTTGGTATCTGTACCTGGGTGGTTTTCCATTACCTACTTGCCAAGACTGGGTGACCAGCTGCGGCCCACCGTTGCGCTAATAAATTCGGATTTTGATTTAAGGGCCGGTTTTTTAGCCGGCCCTTTTGCCAATAATCACACTTAGAAACTTTTGTATATACAAATCATATAAAGTATCACGGACAGTAAAATATTTTGGAGATTGGAGAATCGTATTTAAAGCCGATAATATCAAGATGAAACATAAGTTATTTTATAACAGCGAAAATAAAATATTAGAAGGGAGATAAAATGTCGGTCAAAAGAATATTCAGCAGTTACGGCCTTGAAAATCACGGCCTGACCAATTTCGGCAAAATCCACTGGAATCATAATACGCCGATGCTTTACGAAGATGTCGTCCGGCGGGGCGAGGGATCGATTATCCACCTCGGTCCAATTGCCGTCCGCACCGGCCTTCACACCGGCCGCGCCGCCAAGGATAAATTCATTGTCGATGATCCCGACAATAAGCGGAATATCTGGTGGGGCAAAGTGAATGTGGCCTTTTCAGAACAGCATTTTGATCTTCTCTTCCGTCGCCTGCAGGCCTATCTCCAGGGCCGCGATTTATACGTTCAGGATTGTTTCGCCGGACATGACCCGAAATATCGTCTGCCGGTGCGTGTCATAACCGAGACCGCCTGGCACTCTCTCTTTGCGCGCAATATGTTTATCCAGGCCAAAGACGAGGAACTGGAAAATTATGTCCCGCAGTTTACTATTTTGCATGTGCCCAATTTCCACGCCATCCCCGAAATTGACGAGACCAATTCCGAAGCCTTTATCGTTCTGAATCTGCGACGAAAATTAGTATTGATCGGAGGAACCAGTTATGCCGGGGAAATTAAAAAGTCGATCTTTACCGTTCTTAATTATTTGCTGCCGCAGGAAAATATCTTGTCGATGCATTGCAGCGCCAATATCGGAACCAATGATGATGTCGCGTTATTCTTCGGCTTATCGGGAACCGGTAAAACCACTCTGTCGGCCGATCCCAAACGCCGCCTGATCGGTGATGACGAACATGGCTGGAGCCCCAATGGTGTTTTTAATTTCGAGGGCGGCTGCTACGCTAAAGTTATCAATCTTTCACCGGAATCGGAGCCGGAAATCTACGCCACGACACGCCGTTTCGGAACGATTCTGGAAAATGTCGGCTTTGATAATATTACCCGTCGCCTGAATCTGGACGACGCCGAATTAACCGAAAACACCCGCGCTGCCTATCCATTAAGTCATATTCCCAATGCTATCCGCGAGGCGATGGCGGGACATCCGAAAAATGTTATCATGCTGACCGCCGACGCTTTCGGGATTATGCCGCCGATTTCCAAATTGACGCCGGAGCAGGCCATGTATCATTTCATCTCCGGATATACCGCCAAGGTCGCCGGGACGGAGGCCGGTATAACCGAACCGAAAGCGACTTTTTCGGCTTGTTTTGGAGCGCCGTTTATGGTGCTGCATCCGTCACGTTACGCCGAACTTCTGGCCGACAAAATCCGCCGGCATAAAGTCAACTGCTGGTTGGTCAATACCGGCTGGAGCGGAGGCCCGTACGGCATCGGTGAGCGGATGGCGATAAAACATACTCGCGCGCTTGTGAATGCCGCCCTTGAAGGCTCGCTGGAAAAAGTCGATTTCGAAGTCGATCCTATATTCGGATTGCAGATTCCAACTGATTGTCCCGACGTGCCAAAGGAGATTTTGAAACCGAAAAACACCTGGTCCGATAAAGACGCTTACGATAGCAAGGCGGATCAGTTGGCGCGGTTGTTTGTCGATAATTTCCGCCAGTTCGAGGATCAAGCGGCGGATGATATTAAGGCGGCCGGCCCACAGATTCTGGCTAAAGCGTAAGATTTTGTTATAATGCCGAGGTACCGGACCGTTGCCGATTTAGCCGAAGGTCACAATAAACGCTCCGGCGACGCCAAAAACAATCGCGATAGTTCTTCGCCGAGTTATGGGCTCTCTTAGAATCAGCCATGCAAAGAGGAAAATAAAAATATTATTGGTTTGATTCAGCGACGAAGCAATCGATGCCTCAGCGTACTTCATACCAATCAACCAAACCAGCATGGCCAGATAGGCACCCAATAATGATCCGCTCAGCGTGTATCCCCAGCTCTGCGGGGCTTTAAGCGTTGAAATTATATTTCGCCTCTTGGAATGAAAAAGAAGCACAAACATCAATGTTGCAATACCGCCGAATAATCTTACTTCCGTCACCCATAAAACCGGGGATTGTTCCAACAACCTTTTTATAATTACAATCCCCACCGCACCGGAAGCAACGGCCAGAATTCCCCAGAATATACCCCACAGAAGATTTTCCCTGCGGATATCGAGGTTCGCCTTTTTGGTTGATACCGTCAGAATGGCGATAATAATTAATACTACACCGCATAATTGAAGCAGACTCATACTTTCACCGAGAAATATGAATGAAAGGGTAATTACGGCGGGGGCCCATAGACAGGCAATAATCGCCCAGAATCCGGCCCCGAGCAGGTTGAGACTTTTTAATAACAATGTATCCGATACGCCCAGACCGAGGACACCGCTTAAAAACAGCAATGCATATTGGCTGATGGGAACGTCACGAACTATGCTTTCGCCGAAAAGCGTCAAAGTAACCGCGAAAAGAACAAAGGCCAGAGTGTTTTTGAAAAGATTTAGCGCGATCGGATGAACTCTCTCCCCGCTCTTTTTAAAGAGAATGACGGCCAGAGCCCAGATTATCGCTGTTATCAGGGAAAAGGCCTCGCCCATGTACGGAAAATGTATATTCATAAAATAATTATCCGTCAATTTAGCGGTAAATTTCGCCGTTTCCAAAGGTATTTTTTTCTGCGTCCTTCTATCGATCGGTTAAATTTCGAGATTGCGAAGATGCCTGCCGGTTCTCGCACCGGCGGAATCAGAAATGAAAGACTATAATGAATTTGAAGGTGTCAAATAACGCATAGATTATGTTGCTCGTTTGCACGAATCGGCCGCCGCCTGTGGGATCAAACTGCTGCCGACAACGGCTAAACGTCTTGTCGGGGAGTTATTGACTTTGCTGTGCATTCCGTTTTAGATAGCCTGGCTTGAATCGATGATTGGCGTCATTTTTATTGTAAAAAGGAAACCACGATTTTGCAGATTTCAACGAAATCCTCTCCGACGGCAATATCTGTCTGACCCGGGAGTCCTTTGGCGGTTTTATCGTCCCGAATGAAGAAGAATAGGACCGATTTCGGGAGCGGTACTGGAAATTCCATGCCTTATAAAAAAGACCGACAACTTCCAATCTTCCTGCTGTATCTTATTAAATCATTGGTGCTTACAGACCATGCTTTCGTGGACATATCTCTTTATATGTATTATTATTATTAAAAATCCCCGAAATCTTTGCATTAATGGCTTGATAAATCGGCGATTTCTCATATATTATAAAAAGGCATAGGAAATGCATATATAATTGATATTATCTAATATGCAGTCAGGATCGGGAGCGAGTCCGTAAATGATTATATTGGGGATTAAGTATGATGGATGAACATGAGAAATATTCTTCGCTGGTTGCCGAGCTTGCCGCGGCAAAGAAGCAGATAGCTGACATATTAAGCGAAAGAGAAGCAAAATGCCAGAGGCTATTAGAAGAAATCGCCGACGGTGTGGTTATGCTGATCAATGATAAAGTCTATTGGATAAATGCCGCATTTTCCAATATAAGCGGCTATATTCGAGAAGAACTTATGGGTAACAATGTCGATTGTCTATTTACGTCTGAAACCCGGGTTGAGGTAAATAATGGTATCAGAGATTGCCTGGCGGGAAAGAACATCCTGGCAAATCGCCAAATAACAGGCCAGCATAAGACCGGTAGAGAATTGCTGATGGAATTAACCATCCGCCGAATCGAATTCGATAATAAAACCGCTGTGTTATTGATCATTCGAGATATAACCGAGCGTAAACAATTCATGGGCGAACTCAAAAAAGAGCGGGATTTGATTCATTCAATACTCAAGACTGCTAACAGCTTGATATTTTGTATTGATACTGAAGCCAGGATAACCATATTCAATGATGAACTTGAAAGATTTACCGGATATAAACGCGAGGAAGTAATCGGCAAAAGATGGCCGGATATATTTCTACCGGAGAACTTTCATTCTTATAAATTTAAAGATTTCGGGGAATGGGTCAGACAGCACCCGGAAGATAAATATGAAGGTCCTCTGGTGACCAAGTCCGGGCAAGTCAAAACGATTTTATGGACCAACTCAGCCATATTATCACCGGACTCCGACGAAATAACGGCCATCGCGATCGGCCAGGATATCACCGATCGGAAAAATATGGAAGATGCGCTGCGCGAAAGCGAAAAGAGGTTCCGCCATTTGACCGATTTATTACCTCAGACTATTTATGAAATCAATGCCGCCGGGAATATTACCTTTACCAACCGTTTCGGTTTCGAGTTTACCGGTTACACGCATGAGGACATCGACAAAGGTTTGAACATTCTTCAATTATTCGTTCCGGAAGATGGCGAGAGAATAAAAGCCAACCTTAAAAAAAGGCTGGAAGGAGATATTTCGGAGGGGCATGAGTATACGTTACTCAGCAAGGATGGCCAGAGGAAACCGGTCCTGGCTTATTCCAGTCCCGTCGTTCGAAATGATACGGCGATCGGCTTGAGAGGCGTCGTTCTGGATGTTTCCAAACTCAAGAAAACCGAGGAAGAATTAAAAAAGTTCAAAACCATATCCGATAGAGCCAGCTATGGTACGGCTATTTCCGATCTTAAAGGAAATCTTATTTATGTCAATGAATGCTTCGCCACAATGCACGGATACTCGACTGATGAAATTGTCGGGAAAAATTTATCTACTTTTAATGATGAAGAGCAAAGTCCGGATGTTAATAGACTCAATGAATCCCTCCGACGTGAGGGCAGTTATTCGGCTGAAAAAGTATGGCATACCAAAAAAGACGGAACCGTTTTCCCGGTTCTGATGAACGCAACCGTAATCAAAAATGATAATGGAAAACCGATATTTCTTTCGGTCACCGCCATAGATATCACCGAGCATGAACTCCTTGTAAAAGAGCGGATCGCCAACGAAGAAAAAATCCGAGTGCTGCTGAATGCCTCGACCGAATCGATTATCCTGCTGGATACTGATTTAAATGTCCTGGCGGCAAACGAGACAGCCGCCAGCAGATTGGGTTTGAGTGTCAGTGGACTCCTCGGACATAATGACAGGTCATTGCCAAAAAGCGTATTGCCGGAATCGGTCCGCAAAATCAGGGTCCAACAAATTCAAAAAGTTATCCAAACGGGAAAGCCGGCCAGACATGAAGATGAACGGATGGGTCGATTTTTTGACACCAGTATATATCCTGTTTTCGATTCTGACGGCAAAATAATTCAGGTGGCTATCTTTGGCCGGGATATCACGGAACAAAAAAATACGGAAAGGGCAGTATTCGAATCAGAGGAAAGGTGGCGTATGTTAATCGATAACGCCCCCCATAATATTTTGACGGTAAACAGTGAAGGAATAGTGCTTTTTATTAATCGCACCAGCAACTCAAGGACGCCGGCGGACGTCATCGGCAATAAAATATATGATTACATTTGTCCCGAATATCATAAGACTATTCGTGACAAAATAACCAAGGCCCTTCGCACGGGAGAATCCGATAACTTCGAAGCACGAGGCCTTGACGAATTTGGAGGCAAGTACTATATAAATCAGATCGGGCCGGTTAAACATAACAGCCAAACCAGATCAGCCGTCATAATCGCAACCGACATCAGTGAAAGAAAACATGCCGAGGCGCTATCCAGAGCCAGGCTCAGACTTCTTAACGACTTGCGCCAGACCACGGAAATAGATACCTGCCTGCATCTCGGATGTAGGGCCATTTATGAAGCCGAATTATTTAAAAGGGCCGTGCTTACCTTACATAACGAAAAAAGGGAAATTAAGAATCTCGGTTTTGTCGGTCTTGATGAGAATACCGTTCAGACCGCCAGAAATTCTCCGGCGCCAGATGATAAGCTGGCACGAAAATTGACACGGGAAGAATTTCGAATAGGGAATTCATATTTTGTTCCGACCGAGGCCGATTTGGCCCTTGATGAAACGCCTCGGTATATATCTCAGAAACGATCCGGGACAAAATCCGATTCGGATTGGAAAGCTAAAGACGAACTTTTCGTACCTATAATGGGCAATAACAATAAATATGAAGGATGGCTTTCAGTGGATACTCCTTTTGACGGTAAAAGGCCTACACAGGAGACAGCCGGAATTCTTGAGGAAATCGTCGAAATCGTTACGCAAAAGGTCCGTGAAATTCGGATACTTGAAGAGCTACATCGTGGCCATATGGAGCTTCGTGAAAAAAATGTCGCCTTAAAAGAAATCCTCAGCCATATCGAAGAAGAAAAAATCATCATAAAAAGGCAGGTGGCCGAAAATATTGATCAGGTTTTGATGCCGGCCGTAAAAAAATTAGGAAAACCTGACGGCTCTATCAGCAAACATTACCTTAATCTCATAACTGATACGCTGAAAGACCTGGCTGAAACATCCGGGGGGCTTTCGCGAGCCTATGCTACCCTGGCTCCTCGTGAAGTTGAAGTCTGTAATTTAATAAGGCACGGGGCCACTACAAAGCAGATTGCAGATGAGCTGTTCATCACGGTAGGGACGGTAAAAAGGCATCGTGAGACGATACGCAAAAAATTGGGACTGAAAAATAAGGATGTAAATCTCGCGACCTATCTCCGAAATCTTTAGGGCATAGTTACATATATGCCCTGCTTATGCATTCTATTGGTCTTGACGTAAATCACAATAATCCTATATTGTTAATGGGAATAGTCTAGGCCAAGCAGATTATTTTCGCCACGTTAAACATGTGTAAGGTCGGGGATTTACTTCCGGAGGGGGTGCCCGGCCAAATCGTTTGCCCGGTGGTAGTGTGCTCTTTATCACCGGGCAAATCTTTTTCCGGTAACAAATTACAATTATTTATATAATTTCTGCCCGCACTATCTTGCCGCTTTTATAAATCAGTCAATCCGAAATAATTATTATTAAATATATTGAAATGGAGACTAATTTCTCGCTTGACATTCATAATTCCATGTAATATCGTAAACAAAACGATACGGTGCCGTCTATGGTGGACGGAGAATAGGAAAGACGGTGTAAATCCGTCGCAGCCCCGCTACTGTAACGGCTACTCTCAGGCGTTAAGCCACTTGCTTTCGGGCAGGGAAGGCGTTTCTGAGAGGTTTGATGCCGAAGCCAGGAGGCCTGCCGTATACGAAATAAACTCGATTTTGCCGTCAGCGCGGGCTGACCAAGGCAAGTCCACGCCGTCGGCAATCGGCGGAGAAAATGCCGTGCGGCGATTTTTGTTGCCCATCCTCCGCGATGTTTATGGAAACGCGAACGGAGTTTCCGACCTGGCGGATAAATTATCAGGCTCAATCCTGACATTATTTTTTGCTTCGTTGTTTTTAATAAATTCGGGAGCGGCTTCTACCCGCTTAAATGCCGGTCTGACCGGTCATGTCCACGATAAGGAGGACGGTCTTGCGATTTCCGGGGCGGTTATCGAGTTAACCGGAACCGCATATAAGGTCATTACCGATGATTTCGGAGCCTTTACTCTCGAAAATATTCCACCCGGTTCCTATCAACTTAAGATTACAGCTCCCGGATATGATAGCCTGCTCAAATCGTTTGTAGAAGTTCTTCCGGATGTCCCGACAAGATTGAATCTCCAGCTATCACCGATAGTCTACCAACTCGACAAAATAGTCGTCAGCGGCAATAGAATTTCATCGTCGGCGGAAAATGTCGAAGTCTTTTCGAAACATCAAATCATGCAAAGCAAAGCCAGAGATCTACCTGAATTACTGGAAAATACGGCCGGCTTATTTATACAGCGAAACGGAAATGCCGCCGGTCGAGCGGAAGTCCGTATCAGGGGCAGCGATCCCAAACAGGTCTTAATACTACTTGACGGGCACAAAATAAATCAAGCGGCGACCGGAGTCGCCGATTTGAGTTCTATCCCGCTCGAAATGGTCGAGCGTGTCGAAGTCCACAAGGGTGGTGCTTCAGCGCGATTCGGTCCCGATGCTCTCGGGGGTGTGATAAATATTATCACACGGCCGGAAAAGCATACCAAGAAATTATCGATGATAGGCGAAAACGCGAGGGGGGCCTGGCACACGAATATATACAGCCTGTACCTGGCCAATTTGGTTGCCTCGAATAAGCTGTCGACCCTGTTTTCCTACAATAGCAAGAAATCAGATGGCGATTTCGATTATACTTACGAGGTCCAGCCCAATCCGGTACCATATTCGGATAAACGTACAAACAACGACCTGAATTCCGAAAATTATTTCACTTCCGGCGACTATGTTTTGAAAGACCATCTGAAAATAAGTTACTCCGGGCAGTACTATCAATCCCGGACGGGGCTGCCGGATCGTGCCACACGTCAGAATCAATATGCACGATATACCGACCGGCGGAAACTTGTCGGTACCGACTTAAAATATTTTAAGGAGAATGGCAACATTATCTCGAGCAGTTTGACTTTCTCACGATATGAACAACATTATATCGACGATTCCTCGAGCATAAAATATAACGATCAATATATAAATGACATTTTCACTCTCCGCCATGAACATCAATACATATTTCAATTCGGAAATAAATTGCATTTAGGTACTGAATTCCGTCGCGACATATTGTACCACACCGATTTTCACATCGCATCGCTATCGATGGGGAAAACTGTTCGGGATAATCTCGGAATATTTTTTATCGATGAACAAAATTTCGACCTTTCGTCCCTGATACTTATCGACAACGCCGTTTCATCAGGGTCGCTGCGTTTCGATCATGTGGCAACGTTTAAAGATTCGACTTCATTTCGTGATTCCGTTAAAGCCAACAGCCTCGACAGCTGGTCCCCAAAGATTAATGTCGCATTAATTAAGGGAAACAAGATTTCATATATTTTACGTGCCGCCTACGGAAAATCGCTCCGCCTGCCGTCGATAAATTCTCTCTTCTGGATGGGTGATCCGCGTCGCGCGCACGGTAATCCGGGTTTGAAGCCGGAACGCTCCGAACATTCCGAAGTTGGCTTCGAAATTAAGGGGGAACTGGGTCCGATAGACCTAAAGGGCGGTATGACATATTTTCACTCATTTATCAAGGACCTGGTCGACTGGACCTATTCGGTCGGCGTCTGGCAGCCGGTCAACATTAATAGAGCGCAAATAACCGGACATGAAGATTTTGTCGAATTGAATTTGTTTAATAATAACCTTTCGGTCAAATACCAAAACACGATAACAACTGCCTTGAATAAGTCTGATGGACATACAACCTACAATATGCGGCTGGTTTTGTATCCTCATTATATTCAAAATCTTTCGGCTGCGTTACGATATAAATTATGGGAAACCACGCTGTCAATCCCCCTGATCGAGTCCTCTATAAGTTTCAAGACAATAATAAGCAGCAAATATTCGATTCGATGGGTTGACGACGTTTATGTCAAGAAATCCAATACCAAATATTATCCGGGATATCGCCTCGATGATTTTTATATGGGATTGAAATTAAATATCGCCGCCTTATGGAACGTTGATTTTAATTATAAATTATACAATGTCAGAGACGTCTCTTACATCCTGATGGCGCTTTATCCCATGCCGGGAAGAGAATGGAACCTGGGTATGAAATTGACCTACGGTATCCCTGATGCCGATTAGAAAAATATTTTTCGGAGAGCCAACATGAAGACGATTAAGGTTATAAAAACGGAATCTATGACTTCATGTATAATGATCTTATTCGCAATGTTGTTAGTCCCGCCAATAAGTACATCCGCCGGCGATCCGATCGCTTATGTGCTGAACACCAACGGTGAAACATTATCGAAAATCAATTTATCGACCGGTGTCGTTACGAATAATTTACTTACTATCGGCTCCGATATTTGGTGTTATCCGAATCAAATGGTTGTCCGGGATACGCTGATGTATGTGACTGTCTCCGGTACTGATGAAATTCAGGTCATAAATCTTAAAACTGAAAAAACGGCGTACTATATCAATACCGGCGTTTATACCAACCCGTACTGGATTGATTTTGCCGAAGATCCTTATCTGTATGTTACCTTGTTGATGACCGGGACAGTTGCCAAAATAAATTACCTGACCGGCGCGATAGTCACCGAAGTTCCGGTCGGCAAAAGTCCCGAGGGGATAAAAATCGTCGGAGACAAGGCATACATTGCCTGCAGCGGATTTGACTGGGACACCTATCAGTACGATCCCGGCCGGGTTGCCGTATACGACATTACGGGCGATTCGGTTATTGAATATATCGGCCTCGGATTGAATCCCCAGTATTTGCAGCTTGATAATTCCGGCCGGATACATGTCGTTTGTACCGGTGACTACACCACGATCTGGGGATCGGCGTACATCATCGATACCGACTTTGACTCCGTCGTTGACAGCATTTATCTGGGCGGGACACCGGGCCAAATCAGCATCGGACCGGATAATATCGCCTACATTGCGTCGGCCGGATGGTCCGAAAGCGGTTATGTTTTTACGTACAACACCGCGACCGGGGAAGTTTACCATGACAACAGCAATCCGCTTACGGTCGATCTCAATTGTTTGACGGCGATTGCCTATCAGGATTCGACCTGTTTTACGGGGAGCTTCACCGATTATGTAAATGTAATCGATTCGGCCGGCAGTTATCTGGCGAGTTATGCTGTCGGTGACGGGCCTGTTCATATCGCCTTTAATTATCTCCCCGGCGATGTTAACGGCGACTTTGCTGTAAATATTTTTGATGTTACCTATCTGATAGATTGGTTGTATCTTAGCGGTGAAATACCACGCTGGCCGAAATGGCGAGCCAATGTCAATAGCGACAATGCGTATAACCTCTTTGATATAACTCATTTGATTGCCTATCTATATTTGGACGGGCCGCCGCCGAAAATCGGGCCTGACTGGCTGCGTTAAAAAAAATGAATCTTTTTTGAACCGGCTTACGTCAAATCAACAGGCACCGCCGTAAATTTAAACCCTCACACATAGACGCGAAGGCAGCGATGTATCCATGCTCCTGAGCCCTTACGACAGGATGATCCTCGCTGCCTTTGCATATTATTTTGAATAACCGGTAATATTAGAATACATTAAGCAACAATTTTACAAAACAGGCTGGAATTATCGATTTCGATTATTTGACAGGTATAACCAGATTCCGAGGTCAATCTCCGAAAATCTTCTGCAGTGACGGTCGTCGCCCTGAAACCGTCTTTGCAAATTATGATACCGTCGCCGGTTCTATCATAATCAATTTTACCGAGAAGACCTTCGTCCGCTTGACGTTGAAACCATTCTAATCTATCATCCCAGAAATTTTCCGAATAGCTCGAAAAAAGCACAACTCCGCCGCGGCGAGTCACTCTCACCGCTTCTTTAATAAGTTCAGTCTGATTTACTTTAAACGCCGAAATCCCGTTTTGAATACAGACGGTTACATTAAATGTATTGCCGGCAAATCCCGTCAAAACGGCATCCATACAGGCCAGCAAATAATTCTCGTTGATCAATTCATCGGATGCCAGTCTAAGACTGGCCAACGATGTATCAATACCTATTGTCAATCGAGCCTTCTTGCATAACCTTTTTATCACCCGGCCATAGCCGCAGCCGGTTTCGAGGACAATATCTTCGGGCGAAATATTATCCAGCACAAAATCGATTTCGGCCTCCAGATATTGCCTTATACGCGGTGTCGCGATTTCGTACACCCGCTTCAATTTTTCGGCCGATAATTTGTCAGAGTAGTACCGATCCATTTATCACATCTCATATAAATGATTCGTCTGACAAGATAAGGATTTATTATGAAATCCGAGTGAAGAATTTATAAGTCAAATATTTTTCTGAAATCCCCATATGTTCAACACCGCCGCAAATCCGGCACAACCTGATCGAAAGGAACTGATCTGTGCAGATGAAAAGAAACTGTGATAAAAGTTGCAACGGGTCCTGATTCCGGCTTTACCGGAATTGTGACCTGCCGCGAATTGTCAATAATATCAATCAGACCGATCAGACATTACGGTGCCGATTCACGCCTCCGATTAATCGCGGACAGGAACCGTCACAATATTGTAATTATGTCACAGTCTCAGAATATCTATGCTGCCGAAATAATTATGAGCCATCCCCCTTATTTTTTCGCCCATAGGCCGTTTACATTATTCTCCGAATCGGTAAAGATGGCGAAATACCCCATTTCCGGGCTGATTTCCGTTTTGCCTTTGACTGTTTTGCCGCCGGCCGTATCGACTTTCTTAAGAGTATTTTCGATATCTTCGACCTCGATATAAAACAAGATGCCGGAATCGGAAACCTTAAGTTGTTTGGAAAAACCACCGCCGGGACCGTCTTTCACCCTAAAAACAGCATAATCCATCTCCGGAATTATCTGCGTTTCCCAGCCGAAAACGTCCCCGTAAAATTTCTTCGCCTTTTCGAAATCAGTGCACGGGATTTCAACATGACAGATACCACCCATGACAATTTCCTTTCATCTAAAAGTTACAGATTATAGACTATATACGTCGCTAAATCCGATTTAATTTAGAAATTCGACTGAATCTGTCAATCACATATCGAAAAATGTCGCGATAAATTATGATTATCCCGCTGAATCAGATATCCAGATTGCGCACGTAGCGGGCGTTTTCCTGGATGAAATCGCGACGCGGCTCGACCGCGTCACCCATCAGAATCGTAAACAGACGATCCGCCTCGGCGGCGTCCTCCATCGTCACCTGAAGAAGCGTCCGTGTTTCCGGATCCATCGTCGTCCGCCAGAGTTGCTCGGGATTCATCTCTCCCAGACCTTTGTATCGCTGCACCGAAACGCCGTTACCGCCGAACTGCGCGATGATACGTTCGCGCTCCTCCTCGGAGTAGGCGTACTGTTCCTTTTTACCCTTATAGATGCGATACAACGGCGGTTGCGCAATATAAACATTACCCTGCGCAAAAAGTTCTTTCATGTGGCGGAACAAAAATGTCAGAATCAATGTCCGGATGTGGGCCCCATCGACGTCAGCATCGGTCATGATAATAATCTTGCTGTACCGAAGCGAACCGATATCGAACTCATCGGAGCCGATGCCGGTTCCGACCGCCGTGATCAGCGCCCGGATTTCATCGTTTGAGAGAACCCGATCGATTCGCGCTTTTTCGACATTAAGGATTTTTCCCTTAAGCGGCAATATTGCCTGGAATCTTCGATCCCGACCCTGCTTGGCCGAACCGCCGGCTGAGTCACCCTCGACGATATACAGCTCGCACGATTCCGGATCGGTCAACGAACAATCGGCCAGTTTACCGGGCAGAGCGGCATGATCCAGGGCGGTCTTGCGACGAGTCAATTCACGGGCCTTGCGCGCCGCCTCGCGCGAACGGGCCGCCGAAATTATTTTTTCGGCAATCTTTTTTGCAACCGGCGGATTCTCTTCAAAAAAGTCACCGAGGAGTTCATTGGTGATCGATTCGACAATGCCGCGTACTTCCGAATTGCCCAGTTTTGTTTTTGTCTGACCCTCGAACTGCGGATTAGGGACTTTAACCGAGATTATGGCGGTCAATCCCTCACGTGCATCCTCCCCCATTAAACCCAGACCGTTTTTTCCATTCTTGGCGTTTTTGAGCAAGTTGTTTTTGGATATGTAGTAATTAATGGTCCGTGTCAGAGCGGTTCGAAAACCGGTCAGATGCGTTCCACCTTCGATAGTATTTATATTGTTGACGTATGAAAACAGGTTTTCGTTATAACCGTCATTGTACTGAATGGCGACCTCGACATCGACACTTTCCTTTTCTTTCTGATAATAAATCGGTTTTTTGAAAAGGACGTTCTTATTTTCGTTGAGATATTCCGCAAAGGACGATATCCCGCCATTATATTGAAATTCGATTTTTTTATCATCATGATGATCAATAAGCGTAATTTTCAATCCTCGATTCAAAAAAGCCAACTCACGAAGGCGTGAAGCGAGAATGTCGAATTTAAATTTAATCTTGGGGAATATCTCCGAGTCGGGAAGAAAACAGGTTTTGGTTCCGGTCTGTTTACGCGTGCCGGCCTGTTTTACTTCGGTGGTGGCGGTACCGCGTTTGTACTCCTGACGATAGACTTCACCGTCACGACACACTTCGACCCAGCACCATTCGGACAGAGCATTGACAACCGAAACCCCGACACCATGCAAACCACCGGAGACTTTATAAGTGGCATGGTCGAATTTGCCGCCCGCATGAAGCATGGTCATAACTACTTCCAGCGCCGATTTTTTCTGCGTAGGATGCATGTCCGTGGGTATCCCGCGACCATTATCGGTGACGGTGATTGTTTCATCCTCACCCAACTCGACCCTGATGGTATTGCAGAATCCGGCCATGGCCTCATCGATTGAATTATCGACAACCTCAAAAACGAGATGGTGCAGACCACGCTGACCGACATCACCGATGTACATCGCCGGCCGCCGCCTGACCGCCTCGAGACCTTTTAATACCTGGATCGTTTTCGCATCATATTGTTTCACTGGATTTTCTTCTTCCACTACGGTTGTACTGTCTTTCATCGAAGCGTTTATCCTTTCAAATCATGAAATAAAGTGGATTTTCCTGACCGCATTTCCGCCGGGGATAATATGAATTTTATCCAATATTTCATCGACCTCGAGCGATAACTGCTGCCGCCAGCCGTCGTCGGGAACCGATACCAACAGTGTATCGTCCGAAAATCTGACGGCTCTGGATACCTCGGCTATTTTTTTGCCGACAATTTCAGGCCAACCGGTTACTGCTCGCCAGCCGCCGAGATCGTGCAGCAATCCGTACCCGGCCAGAATTTTATTCATCAGCGGACCGACCTTTGCGGCTTTCTCCAGAGCCGAATATTCCCTGTGCAAAACGGTCTTATCCATACTGATAAGATAGCACAATTTTAACGCAATTGCAAGGGAAAAACAGCATCCTATCTTATTTGTGGATAGCAGCTTACAAGAAGATTCAAAAATATGATTCGGCGGAAAAAGTAAGGTTCTTTTACCAGTTTTTTTCGACCGGTTTAAGCTGTTTTTTTCGCGGAAATCGGGGATTGGGAATGAAGAAATCCGGTCCCTCGCGACGAATCAATCTGACCGTCAAATCCTGACAGGCCTGACAGCGACGGATCAAATTTCGGTGTTCTTTCTTGATTAATCTTTTATTCCTGTGTTCCGGTGCGAAAACCTGATGATTCACTATCTTATAACCCTTGCTCGGATCTTTTTCATCGACCCAGACAACACCGGCAATAACTGTCCGCGTGCCCGGTTCATAAACGGTTGCACCGGGACATTCGATAAATATCTTGTCCTCGTCGAGTGATGCATCCTCGGGGAACGGATTAACCGTTTCTGATTCGGCGTCCGGTTTGACCGGTTCCCGGTGCAAATCATCGGATTTTTTCGAAGTACTTTTTTTGGATTTTCGTTTTTTTGCCATAATATTATCCCCTGGCAATTAGAACGATTGAAAAGAAAGCCACCGTCACCGGCAGGATGTATACAAATGAGAAAGGCAGAAAATAAGTGGCTATGAAAGTCACCGCCACCGAAGGAACGGCGACATATCGAACAACATCAAAAGACAATTTGAGTGTTTTGGACAAAATCAACCCGATTATACCGGCCAGCAGTAAACCGGCGGCAATCAGACCGGGCGTCCCGAACTGTCCTTCGATAAAGAGTTTTATCTGGGTCAGGAAATTACCGGAGTCGCCCATCTGGGTCGAAGCCTGTCTTATCAATTCATTAGTTACGTCCATCACCTTAATAATCCTCCAACGGTTCGATTGTCAGGGATGACTCGCCGACATGAGTCAATCCTTTCATGCGCTGAGTCAGGAAATTCTGAGAGGAAATCCAGTTATGCGAAATTGCGAGCACCTCATTATAATCCACATCTGATTCCCAGTCAAGGATGATGCTGTCGATGTCCTTTCCCTCAACGGTGACCTTATCCATCGTCAGTGTGAATTTGACTTTCATAACGTACCGCCCTTTCAGTTTTTGCATTCGCTTAGTGGATTTTGCAAGCGGGATGCCGCGAAAATACGGTGTCCCCGCAATCGGAGCTATCATATTGAAGGACAGCGAGATAATTTACGAAATGTTCAGACTTTGGACATTATCGTCTGAAAAGGTCGTCTTCGGTGATAAAAAAAGTATGGCGAACAAACCATAATGGATGGGATAAGTTAAACCCCGGCCAAAACTTATGACCGGGGTTTTTCGTATTGCGAATCTCTGCTGGCCGTTTAGGCAATGTGCTGGCAAAGTCTAAATAATCCCATTATCCCCCCTTCAAATGAGCAGGCTTGAGAAGATATTTGAACATGGTGCATACATTGATAATGTCTCAATTCCGGACAGGTGCTAATGTCCTTATTTGGAACCTGCCGATTTAAAGAGTCAATGGGTAACGGTCGCCGGGAGATCAAGGAGCGTAACTATCCCGTCGAACCGTTATCTCGGTTAACTTCCCATAGGCATGCTTCCTCCATATTCAGGTTCACGTCGTACCGTAAGGGCCGGGCTACAGCGCTCCCAGTAATTCCTGGAGACAATGCTCCACAGGGCTTTGAGGGGCCTTAGCGATTTAGTGAGGTTATTGTGAGGATATCTTAAATTCAATATAATCATACCCCTCCATTGTGTCAAGAAATTTTTGAAACTAATTTCCAGCTGCTGTGAGCGTTGCTTTGACGATACTGCGGCAAACCATAATAAATATCATTTTTCGTATAAAAAATGAGGGCCGATTAAAATAAACCGACCCGTTTCATATTCGTTTTATGGTTCTGGTTACGGACAATCCGGCGGCGGACCACCCAGGTACAGATAGGAAATTAAGTGCGTGATATCGAAAATATTCAGCATTCCGTCATTATTAACGTCGGCGACATCGGGCGACTCGGGCGGCGGACCCGACAGATACAGATAGCTGATTAAAAATGTCACATCAAAAATATTGACAGCGCCGTCATTATTGACATCACCGCATATTTCAGGAACGAAAAAGTATTGCGTAGCATTTAATTGTCGGTTGTACCGCCACATCGGGCAGAAATTGTTATCCGGTTTGTACTCGATTTCCGGGAAATTGGCAAATGTTAAAATCGATTGATCCGAAGGATATACGACATCCAGCTTACCGTCTTTATTAATGTCACCATAAACTGGCGAATGCATGGCGGCATCTTCGTACTGGTTTGAGACGACCAGCGGATACCTGTTTATATACTCAGCATATCGATCGAAGGCCAAAATTCGTTCGACCATCGGCGTGAAGAACAAACCGGCTCCGCTGGCGACGGCAATATTGGCCAAACCATCCGAATTACAGTCGACAATTAACGGCGCCGATAAACAAGCCTGCTCGGGAGTTATAGCAAAAAGACCGTCGGAACTGCTGGTATCGCCAAGAAACGAGACACCGTCAATATGCCAGACGTGCAGATAACCGTACTCCAAATCATTGTGAATCATGACATATTCCAGAGTACTATCGCCATCCAGATCCCCGAAGACCGGATGCCCCGAGGCCAGAACGCGCGCGTCTATACCGAGATCGTGCGGCCAGCCTTCCTTCAGTACCAGCCCCTCATCGTAGGCAAAGGCCCGGTAATTGTACGTCACGTCAGGCGGAATTGCGAAATAACCGCTGACAATTAACTCCAGCTTACCGTCGCCATCAATATCCACCGCGGTCATTTCCATCTGATAGCTGAACATTGTCAGGCCGTTCCATTCGACTGCAACCGAGCGGACCCATTGCCCGCAAGTATCAAACTGAGCCAGATCAGGACCGTAGCAGTAGATTTCATCAATGCCATCACCATCAAGGTCGGCCGGGAAACATTTTTTATAGACATTTGGCGGAGGAAAACCGCACCCCCATTCGGTGCCGTCTGCATTATAAATGAAATGATAGCCGGAGCGCGTATTTGAAACCGCCCCCGGGTAGTAATGTATTTCATCTATTCCATCGCCGTTGATATCCTTTAAATATACTTTCGGTATTCGGTTTTCATCGCCCGGAATAAAATAAATCCAGCTGTCCGGCGTTTCCGGCAGCGCCACAAAGAAGGGTTCGCCCTGTGACGGAAACCCGTATAGAGAGCCGCTTCCACCGACCACAACGAAATCGTCGTAATTATCATTATCGAGTCGTCCGACCGCCGGAGGAATACGGAAATCGTCGACCGGCAGATTGGGAATATTCGATGTCATGACGTTGCCGTCGAGATCGATAAACTTCATACCGATCGAGGTTCCCATAAGGATTTCATTGACACCATCCTGATTCACATCGGCGTAATTGGCAAGCGGCGCCAGCGTCCCGCCAAGCTGCGTCATCCATCCATTCGGGGGCGTGAATACGGAGCCGATCGTAACCATCACCGTGTCGGCCAACTCGAGACCGGTCGTCGAATAAACCGAGACCCGCAATGAATAGTCTCCCGTCAGTAACGAGATAGTATTCCAGTCGGCCAGGTCATTTTCAAAAATGGGAATCGAATTATTGGCTATTAAATTCCAGCCGTCCGGTTCGGCACCGAACCCGTATTGGACAAGAGAATGATCGAAATCCTCACAAAATGCCGAGCCGACAATGCTTACAACTCCGCCCACCGACTGACCCTCAGACGGCCACTGGATTTGTGCCAGAGGTCGATCCGTTACGTACACACGAACCTGCGCCATATTAGTTTCATTGACACGGAGCCTTACCGTATAAA